>Ga0233437_1001162_pt1 | contig 50916 bp, 39 predicted proteins | sample SI_122_August201_FD_182714 | JGI IMG/M metagenome (GOLD analysis project Ga0233437, IMG submission 182714) | Seawater microbial communities from Saanich Inlet, British Columbia, Canada - SI_122_August2016_200_MG | ecosystem: Environmental > Aquatic > Marine > Inlet | place: Canada: British... | reverse complement strand
AAAAAAGTGATTGAATTGGCCGACGTTGTGGGATCGACCAGTCAACTGATTAAGGCGACTCAGGAGCTCCCCCACAAGAAATTCGTTGTTGCCACCGATCGGGGTATTTTCTACAAAATGAAACAGGCGGCGCCTGAAAAAACGCTCATGGAATCACCAACCGAGGGAATTGATGCCACTTGTACCAGTTGTGCGCATTGTCCCTGGATGGCCATGAATGGCCTGGATAACCTGGTCAAGGTATTGGAGACCGGCCGTAATGAGATTAAGGTAGCGGAAGAATTGCGTTTGAAAGCATTGGGTGCCACACAACGGATGATGGCTTTCGCAAAGAATCGAACGATTCAAGTGCTCGGACGCAGTAACGCATAAAATCAGCGTCTTGCTGAGGGAATTTTCATCACCTGGAATTCACTATCCAAATTAACTTTGGATTTGGATGTTTTTGCTACTTTACGGAATTTTTCCAAGATCAGATCACACCTTATCCTCCATCCGGGTTTTCCGAAAAGATGCAAAGAAAATAGGTGTGACCTATTTTCTACACAGATGTTCGGCAGGTGAGGACTGGCAGAAGTATTGTTCTGTGAGTTGGAAATTGCTTGACGGAACTATAGGCGTCCTCCTCTCAGCCAAAAAGCTTTTCTAGAGCCTCTTTCAGCTTCTTTTTGTCATAGGGTTTGGACAAAGCGCCTTTGAAGCCGTATTCCTGAAAATTGGACATAACCGGGTCGTTGAAATATCCGCTGCATACGATTGCTTTGATATGGGGGTCGATTTTCAGCAATTCCCGAATGGTTTGTTCACCGCCCATACCCCCTTTGATGGTGAGGTCCAAAATGGCAGAGTCAAAAGGTTCACTCGAATCTTTCTGTCTATCGTAAGCGTCAATGGCTTCAACCCCATCACTGACGGTTTTTACTTCGTAGCCCAACCGCTCCAACATTTTTTGAGCCAGGGTTCTCAGCATCTCCTCATCGTCCATTACCAGCACCCGTTTCAAAGGGACTGCCTTGTCAGCAACCGAAGTTATTTCGCTTTCGATTTCCTGCGGTTGGGCTTCTGCCGGAAGATAGATGTCGACCGTGGTCCCAACTCCGGGGGATGAGTCTATGGCAATGTGCCCGCCATGCTTTTGTACAGTGGCATAGGCCGTAGCCAACCCCAGCCCCATGCCTTTCCGCACACCCATCTCCTTGGTGGAGAAATAGGGATCAAAGATCTGGTCCAGGTGCTTTTCCAAAATCCCTTTTCCCTGGTCCTGGATGGAAATGTGGACATAATCGCCGGGCTTCAGGGGAATACCGGGATCTTGGGTTTCACCATCGATCCGTAAATTTTCCGCCGTGATTCTGATAATACCGCCATCCGGCATGGCCTCAACAGCATTGTTTACGACATTTTTAAGGACAGCCCCCATTTTATATGGGTCATAAGGGACTTGCATCAGATCTTGAGAAAAGGATTCATTGAGAGAAATTCCACTATCAGCAGGTATGAAGTTTGACGCACTTTTCAGAAATTCATCTAAAGATCCGACTTCCCTGACAGGCGCACCGCCTCTCGAAAGAGTCATCAATTCATGGGTCAGATCCCGGACTTTGTGGGAAGCCGTGTTTGCCTGGTCGAGGTAATCCCCTAAAAGAGAACCCGGTTCCGCCTCATCCATAGCCATTGACAGGTTGCCCATGATGATGGACATGAGATTATTGTAGTCATGGGCAATGCCGCCGGTGAGTGTGCCGATAGCTTCCATTTTCTGGGCCTGTTGGAGTTGATGTTCTATGTCTTTTATTTCAGTAATATCCCGAAAAATAGTTAGTTTTGAAATGGAACCATCCGCGTTATGGATGGGGAAGTGGGAAACATTGTAAGTGCGGTTGTCCCTAGGTCTATCTGTTTCAATCACGTGGTTTTCACCTTGCTGCACTTTATCATGAACACACCACGGGCATTTCTCATCAAGTTCATGTAGCACTTTATAGCAGAGCTCTCCAACGGCATCACGTCCTACCATCTTGACCATAGCCGGGTTCATATATTCCACATGGTAATCTGGTGAGCATATATACACCGAGTCATCCATAGATTCCATCATTGAGCGGTACTTTTCTTCACTCTTCCGAAGTGACTCATTTGTTTGCTGAAGACGGATATTTTTTTCTTCAAGCTCCTTCCGGAGATGCCTCAACGTCAGTTGCGTTTTGACCCGGGCCAGCACTTCTTCCATCTGGAACGGTTTACTGATATAGTCAACTCCTCCGGCTGAAAACCCTTTCACCTTGTCTCCCACTTCATCCAATGCGCTGATAAAAATTACCGGTACGTCTTTGAGAACTTTGTCCGCTTTCAGCGCATCGCAAACCTGATAACCATCCATCCCGGGCATGATGATGTCCAGCAGTATGAGATCGGGGGTTTCTTTCCTGGCCGCTTTGAGGGCAATCTGCCCGTTCAGGGCCGGCCGAACCTTGTATCCTTTGTTTCCCAGGGCCTCCACAAGAATTCGGAGGTTCTCTTCGGTGTCATCAACCACCAAAATATTTCCACTGACTATGCCCATATTTTTTTCACTCCTTATACTCCCCGTTCATGAGGGATAGAATTGATTCATATTTGAACTCATAGGCATATTCTTGCAACTTCACCGCAAGACGGGGGGATTGTTCTGCTATTTTTGCGATCGACACATCAATTGCCCCCATATCGGCACGTAATAATGCGTCTTTCAGTTTTTCCTGTAATGGCGCCGGAATCGTGGAAAACAGGGTCTCCCAGTCGTCCCGGTTTTCGGAGGGTTTTCCCTTTTCAGGCCCGCGAGCATCTTCATACACCCAACGGATCCCAAGGTGTTTTTTCATGGCCTCATAAATATCCGCCTCCCTGAACGGCTTGGCGATATAGCCATCACATCCGGCTGCGAGAATGGCAATCTGTTCACTTTTGAGGGTGCTGGCGCTGATGGCAATGATCTTTGTCTGTTTTTCTTTATCCGCTGATTTGATTGCCGTGGTAGCCTCATAGCCATCCATCACCGGCATCCGCATATCCATGAAGATCAGATGGGGGTGCCATTCCCTATACAGGTCAACGGCTCTCTGTCCATCTTCCGCATCCTGAAGGTCGAATCTAAAGGTCTCCAAGAACCTGATAAGGAGGAGTCGGTTCGTGAGATTGTCATCCACCACGAGAATCCGGTAACGGGGTTGTCCCGGTTCCAGGGAAACGGCCCTTTGATAGGGTGCGATGACTTCCGATACCATGGCCTGAGCCGGTTTTACGTAAATATCAAATGTAAACAAGGCCCCCCGACCGACCTTGTTTTCCACACTCATGTGACCGCCCATGAGTTCAACAAACTTTCGGCTGATGGTTAACCCCAGTCCAGCCCCCTCTTTTGCCAGGCGGCCGGTCTCTGTCTGTTCGAAGGCATCAAAGATTCTTGTTAATTCCCCGGGGGAAATCCCTGTGCCGGTATCTTCCACTTCAAACCTGAGTCTCAGAGATGGACCCTCCTCCTCAAGGGTTTCGCCATTGTTCTCCTCCACGTCCGTGCGCACGGTGATACCGCCTTTTTGCGTAAACTTAAACGCGTTGCTCAACAGATTGATGAGCACCTGCCGGAGCTTGACAGGGTCGGTTTGGATAAACCGCGGGACCTTGTCGCTCCGTTCAAAGACGAAGTCCAATTGATTGTGGACGGCCTGGATTCGAAACATATCTTCCATTTCATCCAGCAGACCGTAGAGATCCAGATCGGATTCCTTCAAGGTAAGCTTTCCTGCTTCAATAGTAGAAAGATCCAATATCTGATTGATCAGGGTGAGAAGATGTTCTCCGCTCCGATGAATGGTATTGAGATACTCCATATCATGGGAGGAAAGGGTTTTACTTCGGTTCAGGAGCTGGGAAAAACCCAGTACCGCATTGAGCGGTGTGCGCAGCTCGTGGCTCATGTTGGCCAAGAATAGACTCTTTGCCCGGTTCGCCGCTTCAGCTGCTTTTTTGGCGGTGTTCAAGTCCTGGGTTCGGGAGGCCACGGTCTCCTCCAAACGCTGGTTATAATCTTTGAGCAGACCCTCCACCTTTTTCTGCTTGGTGATATCGGTGGAAATGCCGCAGACTGCGTAAATATTCCCGGATATGTCGTACAGGGGAATTTTTACCGAGATGTAGGTGTGCAGGCCGTCATCATGGGTCGCTTGTTCCTCGATTTCAATAGGACGGTTTTCCTTCAGCACTAGGTGGTCGTTTTTACGGAACTCATTGGCCATTTCGGAAGGGAATACCTCGTGATCCGTCTTGCCGGAAATAGATTCGCTCGTGATGCCGAAGAGGTGTTCACATCTGCGGTTAATGAGAAGGTATTTTCCTGCCAAATCTTTGATGTAGATAATGGCTGTGGTGTTGTCGAGGATTGCTTTTATTCTCTCGGACGTCTGGATCAACTCTTGATTTTTTTCCTCAATCCCATCATAGGAGATCCTCAACTGCCGGATCATTGTGTTGAACGCCTCTTCGAGGATCTTCAACTCATTCCGGCCCTTGGTCTCTACCCTGATTTCAAGATCGTCATCCAGGTGATCCAGATTGATCCGGCGGGTGGCCTCCGTCAGGGAGGCCAGGGGTACGCGCAGCATGGAGCGTGAGATCCATAAAAAAAGCGCCCAGAGGACGATGGTTTTGACGATGGCATTGATTATGAGGAACAAAAAACCCAGTTTCACTCTATCAATAATGACGCTTCTACTGGAGTAGATGGTGCCTTGGCCGACCGTAATCTTTTCTTTGCTGCGATAATTGTATACGATGGGGAAAGAGTAGTGGAAAAGGCCGATGTTACCACCGACCTTGGTTTTGCTTCCGTCGGCATGCACTTGAACGATTTCATCCGTATCAGTGCCCACTATGCCGGTGGTGCCAATCTCCATACTATTTTCATCAACCAACTTGATTCCCACTACTGTTGGAAATTCAACCATTCCCATAAAAGCTGGTTTCAACTGGGCCAGGTTCATGTCCCACAAAGCCTTTGCCAGACTGTCCTCGAAGGTTTCAGCGACAACCTTCAAGTCACGCCTGACTTCCGTCCTGGCCTGCTGATACTCGGAGTACATATGCGCCAGGGTCAGCACAACGGTCAGGATCAAATAAAGGGAGAAGACCACCTTAAAGAGTTGGGTGGCAATGGAATCCTTCGCGGGCACCAGAAATTTTGTGGAAACTTTCAACGAAACCTCACAGGATATAAAATTAAAGTTCCTATAAACTATTCATTTACTTGACCCACTTATAATGCTCCTGAAAGCCTTCTACTTTCCCGTCAGTACTATCATTGAAGACCAGAACCACTCCATATTTCTTATGAACTTCATCCAGTTTCCCTTCAAGGGCATATTTTTTTAATTCTTCATTGAACCTGTTTTTCAATTCCAGGGCATTCGGCCATTTTTTTGGAACTGCAAAGTAGAAAAAAAAGGAGCGGCTTATGCGTTTATCAATATAATCAATATCGCTGAATTCTTCCGGGTTCTCTCTGATAATAAAAGAACAGAGATTGAGGGGGCAGACAAACAGATCGATTCTACCTTTCTTTATCTTCATTAAATTTTGAAAATCCGGATTGTCTGATGCCAGGGGTTGAGTTTCAAAATACCCTTCCTTCACTGCATTTTTGAATATATCACTTTGATTATATCCATCAACAGTTCCCATTTGGAGACCTTTCCCTTTTAGATCTTCTAATGTTTCAAAAGTAATATCTCTGTCTTTGCGTTTGAAAAAAACTTCGGCTGAGACAGTACTTATAGGTTCCGCATAATAAAAATATCGCTCTCGCTCAGGGTTTTTTGAGAAGGTGAAAATGCCGGCATACTTTCCTTCGGCAGCTTCTTTCTGTCCGCGTTTCCATGGTTTTATATCGATTTTTACTTCATACCCCATCCGCCGGAATATTTCTGTCACAATTTCAACACTTGACCCAGTGGGTTCACCGGTTACTCTGTCTTTGTAATTCCATGGCGGATATTCCAGAGTTATCAGCGGAAGAGTTTCCGCATTTCCGGTCAGTGGCATTGTGAAAAAATAATCAGAAACGCATTAATTAATGCCATTACTACCAATTGCTTTTTCATAACAACCCCCTTCTGTCTTATTAGTCTTGGGTGGGCCTTGTAAAAAGTCAGAGTTCTCTCAGGCGGTCATTATGAGCGGATGCCCATTATGACGCTCAGAAAACATTTCACCCCAGACACTATATATTGAGGTTAGGCAAGTTTCCTCACATCCAGTTGCAGCAGAAGTGTTTGTGCATTATCTTTGCGCGACCTTTGGGACAATTTAAGCCGTTTTTCGGACACTTGTAAACCAAAAAATTGAAAATCATGAACGCAACAATATATCTGCCAGCCTTGACCCCATAACCTCCGTTCCCGTTGCTCATTTTCCAGGGCTCCTGCCAAATCAGGAAATATTACAGATCTTCAACGAAAATGGAAAATCGGAAGGGAAACACACCCGCCCAAGATGGTTCAAGTTATGGTAGACATAAGAAGTGATTCTAAGGCTCACCAAAATGCTATAGCTTGACAGTATTTAATGAAATCAATGCTTAAAAACATATAAATACCTAATAGATATCTGGAAAAATGATGACCTGAAATATGAGCCACTTATCTTATCTGAGCAATGATTTGATTTGCCATTTTGCTCATTATCCAATGCCACTACATCTTGCGGTCGAGCCTTTTTCAGATTGTTAATCCAAAAGTGAATAATCCCTATAAACCATCCATTTTATATCCCTTGCAAGACATGAACAATACTTCTGGTAGCTTTGCGAAATCTTGGGGAATGTGATACAGAAGTTTGATGCACGAACTCCTTTTCCGAGACGGGATGAACAGCAAATTGAGCGATCCCCATTTGTTGTGGTGGCAGGAATTCCCAGAGTGGTTCCGGAGGTTGAGCGTCCCCAAGGAACATGTAAGCCATATTGCAGGTTTTCGATGGCGTGAATTCTTTGTGATATTGGCGCTTACAAAGTGGGTCGCATCGGTAACCTGGAGTACTGATGGAAAATCTCACTGATATAATTTCTAATGGAAAGTCCGGCGATATTCAGCAAGCACTGTCCTCTGAAATTGGCAAAAATTTTACTGAACAGGACCTGATCGAAGCCATGCTTCACGCCTCCCTTGAAGGTATAATATGGGCGGTAAAAGAGCTGCTGGCTGCCGGTGTTCAGGTAGATTGCCGCGACAACAGCCTCTGGACTCCGTTGATGCGTGCGTCCAATTTCGGTTATTTCGAGGTAGCCGAGCTCCTGCTGGATGCCGGGGCGGATGTTAACACGGTCAATGATTCCGGCCGTACGGCCCTGACCCTATCAGCCTTGCAAGGAAGGAACTCCATAGAGATAATCCGCCTGCTGGTCTCCCGGGGAGCAGATTTGAACGCAGGGACCGAGCAGAATATTTCCGCCCTGGGAGAGGCATGCTGGAACGGCCGTCCGGAAACCGTGAAGCTGCTTGTGAAATTGGGAGCCGATACGAATGTGTGCAATCGTTCTGGCAGATCAGTGAAGGCCTGGGCCGCTGCCAGCGGTCACCCTGGTTTACTTGAACTGATATTCGACAAAAGCGCACAGGAAAAAGTTGACGCCGAAAGCCTTGGGCAACTTCTGTTGGAGGCTGCCAAAGGTGACGACCCGGGCGCGGTAAAATCCTGCCTCGACAAGGACGCTAATATACACGCCCGTGACGCCCAGGCATATACAGCCCTTATGTATGCTGCCAGGAAGTCCTTGAAGGTGGTAAAAATGCTCCTGCAGCATGGCGCACGTCTTGAAAGCCGTTCCAAGAGCGGCGATTCAGCGATTACATTGGCAGCCGGCAGCCACAACCCCCATATCGTAAAATTTCTTCTGGCCCGTGGGGCAAAAGCACAGCCGCCTAAAGAATTCGGTATTTCGGCCCTCCGCAATGCGGTTACTAACGGCAGTTTGCCTGTGACAAGGGTTCTTCTCGAGTCCCGGGACACGGTTGTGGATTACCTGTGCCATAATGGGAAAACCGCGCTAATGATTGCTGCCGGTTGCGGCAAGCCCGAACCTGCGGCCCTTTTGCTGGAACATGGCGCTGATATAAGCCTGGCGGATAGTGACGGCAACCAGCCGCTTCATCATGCCGCCCTGAGGGGCAGCACAAAGATAATCGAGCTTTTCATAAAACACGGCGCGGTTCTCGACGCTTTAAACAAGCTGCAAGCCACGCCCCTCGCCCTTGCAGCCCGGGAGGGCAAAAAAGATGCTGCAATCAAACTTATTGAATTGGGATCTGACATCAACTCTGCCGATAGGAACAGCGGGACCGTATTGATAAAAGCAGTGGAGGGCAGGAAAACGGCTCTGGTGAAAAAACTCCTCGACCAGGGAGCCGACCCGGCGGTTATTTCAGAGCATGGCGACTCCGCCATCCGGTCAGCAATGGAGGCAGGCCGTTTACACGACGAACTCGAGCGGAATGGCAGACCCAAAAACCGCCGGCAGGATAAGTTGGCCGAAATAGTAGACCTATTGCTCGAGGCCGGCGCTGACCCCAATTCACCCGCTGACTTCAACAGTCTGCTTGGGGCCGCTGTTGTCTACCGCTGTCCGGAAGTAGCGGCTGCCCTGATCGATCACGGAGCGGATATCAACTTGCCGGGCGATAACGGCCTGGCGCCATTGATCGTTGCTGTAGAAGTTGGGAATTTGGAGGCGGTCAAGCTGCTTGTTAAGCACGGGGCTGACCTCTCGAAAGTTAACGCTCAGGGCGAAAATTTACTGGACCTGGCAACCAGACGTCATCAAGATAAAATATTCCGCTATTTGAAAGCAAGGTGGAACAAATAAAAACCGTCCCGAGTGTTTCAGGGGCGGGGATGCCAGAGCGTATGGAACAAACCTCTAAACATGTTGCTCAATCTCTCTATTTGATTTTTCTGTGAATCGTGCTATCTCCCTTGGCATGACAAACCATACGATTCCGAGGATGGACAGGTTGATGATGATCCCATGCGGAATCAAACCGAACTTTGCGTTGGCAATAAGAAATATCATATATGTCACAATAAGAATCCATCCCGCCCTGTCTATTTCTCTGCCAAAAAAGCGGTTTGCCATTCTGTTTGCCTGGTTCTTATGATGCGTCAATGGACCGGTCACGGCATCTAAAACGATTCTTCGGGTCGGTCGGGTCGGCTCGGGAAGGAGAAGGAATAGTTGCACCAGGTTTGAAATAAATACCAGAAGGACACCGCCTCCAAAAAAAACGTAAATAAACAGATCTAATGAAAAACCGCCCTCGGCATACAGTAACGCCAGATCCCCTACGGACCATTGGCATGCTATCATCAGGCATAGTGCGACAAAATACCATGCGTAGCAGAGCACCCTCAGTATCTTGTACCTGAGCATGCCGGTGAGAGAGACCAGAGCAACCAGAATACCCGGGAACATGCCCGCTACCACCACAGAAACCGGAATCTCGACCCTGGAGTAACCAGCCCAAAGATACAAGGCATAATAAAGAAGCTCGGTGTAGAGGAGGAGAACCAGCGCTGTCACCACCGGAAGAATCTGCTTCCGGGAGACAATTGAAAACAGGATAGAATAGAAAAAGGCCCAGCAGAGAGGCATTGCAAAATTTCTATCTCCAGGATTCGGGAGATACCAGGCCGGTACCAGGCAGATGATCATCACGATTGCGGCCCAGACCCGCTGATTGAAAGACCGGAGTACCAACTGGCTTTGGGTAACGATCCCTGCACAGAAAACATAAAGAACCGTATATTCGTTGAGAAATGCCCAGTCCATGTGAAGATATCGGAAGTGGTCTGTCTTTAAGAATTGATTTGTGCAAAGTTTAGCACTGTTAACCCCAGACTGAAATTACACTTGCCTGATTGTATACATCAACCGAAAGGGTTTGTTCAATTTTTCTTTACACAATTTCATATTATTCAATCAATGTAGTGGAACAAAATCACCCTGATCCCACAGGACGTCACATCCGCAGCAACAGGATAGACACGATGGTCAGAAAAATACCCGTGATTCTCCATCGGTTGAGCTTTTCGTTGTAAATCACGGTGGATAAAATGACGGCGATGACAAAATGCATGGCCGTGATGGATGTAACAATGGACAAGGGGCCCGTGGTCAGGGCCTTGAGATAGCAGTAAAACCCCGCCAGATTGATCAAACCCATAAAAAATCCGATGAGAAGGGCATCTCTGTGGTGGGTATTTGCATCCGCGGACTGCGCTTTTTTCCGAGAAGCAAATGAAAACAAGGTGGCAAACGTGTAAGAGACGGCCATAAAAGCCATTTTGTTGGCGTAAAGAGCTGCAAATTTACTCGATATGGATGACAGAGCGCCGGCCAATATGGCGATCCCGATGAACAGAAAGCCCAGCTTGGTGTTTCCAACGCTTTCATCTTTTCCGGCCGTATCCCGGGCCAGAATCACCACGGCACTCATGGCCAGAAAAACGCCCACCCCCTGATAAGCAGACAGATTGTCCCCGAAATAGAAAATGGAAAAAACGACCACAATGGCCGCATTGAGGCGAATGACCGGGTATGCAACACCTGCGGGGATATGTTTGAGGGCCTCCATGTTGCTCACGGTGGCAATAAAAAAGGTTAGGCTGTTGGCCAAAGCGATAAGCAACAGGAAACCGATGTTCCGAACCGTTTCACCCCAGGCGAAAAACAGAACTGTGCTCAAAAATGCCACAGTGCCCATGAAAGAAAAACTGGTCCAGGCCGAGTTGCATCGCCGCTCTGCCGAAACCTTGTACAGAAACCGTTGAATGCCCAGAAAAAACAGGGCAATGGTGGCAAATGTATACCAATCAGCCATTGACCAATGTGCCTTTTATCCTCATATCCAATCGTCAAATTTTCTCATGGGGAACCATATACTTTTGAATTCAAAGTTGTCAAATTCCGTCCGGTTTCCGTGCTCAGACCGGGATGCCCGTAACCGTAAACGGTTTCTTCCTTGATCAATTCCGTCAGGCGTGTGAAAATACGACACTATGGTTGCGATGGTAATGACGGTTATCTCTATTTTATGCTGAACAGGAAAAAGCGATGAATCACATCAGGGCGATTGGTTTTGATCTTTTTAACACGCTGGTGATGGCAGAACCGGATACCCTTGTAAAGGCTCTTTCACGCCTGCAGGAGAGCCTTGAACAGAATGGGTTTTATCCTGAGGAAGATGCTTTCAAAAAAGCCTATTACAAAGCGGCTATGATGTTTATCAAGCAGGCCAGGGCGGATGGCAAAGAAACCCACAACCGGTTCTGGATCAGCGCTGCTCTGGAAAAATTCGGGTACCATGTGCTGCCCGATGATCCCAGAATAGCTGCCACGGTCGAGGCTTACTTTTCCACCTTTTACGATTTCTGCTATCGTGTGCCCGGAACCCGGTCCATGCTGGAAAGATTGAAGGATGAGTTTCAACTTGGGCTGTTGAGCAATTTCACCCATTGGCCCGCCGCTCTGGAGATCATAAATCGCCTGGGATTAGCGCCTTTTTTTGAGGTAACGCTCATATCCGGGCAATTGGGGTATCGAAAACCTCATGGAAAGGCCTTTCGCGAGCTGACAGGCGGTTTTGACGCGCCCATTGATGAAATCATGTATGTGGGAGATGACGTGGATGCGGATGTGAATGGGGCTTTAGCGGCGGGGATCCAACCCGTCTGGTTTACTTACGTCCAGGATAAAAAACCGCCGATTCCCGCGTACATGGCGCCCAGTGACGCAGATGATCCCCACGAGAGCGTATCCCGTGTTTCAACATGGGCCGAATTTCTGTCTTTGTTGAAAATGTCATAAATTGGAAATATTGCACCACAAGAGACTTTTGAGAAAGGAGCCCCATGTATTTCGAAGGACCTGGAAAGACCAACACGGAAGAAACCCTGAAAAGGGCTTTGGAAAGGGCAGCGGCACTCGGCTTAAATGAAGTGGTGGTGGCCTCGACGACCGGTGACACGGCGCTTAAAGCGGCTGAGATTTTTCAAGAATTCACCATTACGGCGGTCAGTTACCATTGCGGGTTCAGGAAACCCTTTGAATCGGTTATGGATCCGGGTGTCAGAAATGATCTGTTGGCAAAGGGAATCAATGTGATATCCGCCACCCACGCCCTTTCCGGTGTAGAACGGGCTGTGGCCAAAAAACACGGGGGCGTTTATCCGGCTCTTCTGATTGCCGACACATTAAAGTTGTTCGGCCAGGGTACCAAAGTTGCCGTGGAAGTGGCCATCATGGCCGCTGATTCGGGGGCGCTCACCGGAAAAGATATTGTCTCCATCGGGGGCAGCGGCAGAGGTTCGGATACGGCCCTGATCCTGAAACCGGCGAACCAGTCCGACATGTTTGATCTGCGCATACGGGAAGTGGTATGCAAACCGAGAGATTTCTGATGGCCGGTTTCCTCGCTCAAAAATTTTCCCTTTCAAAAAGGTGTTGCCATATGAAACTGAAACAGGCGCTGCTTGTGGTTGGGTTAACTTTTTTTGTATTGATGCTGTTTAACAAAACATCACTGGCCGAGGACCAGGACATCGAAGATGTTCCCACCCGTCATGGTTTTGCGCTCAGTTATGGCAATACTTTCCATCCCGATAGTAAGATCGGATTTATTCTGGCCAACTATTTGGTTATGTTTGACTATGATAAAATATGGCCCCACAGCGCACCGGAAAACCTGCGGTTTAAACTGGAGTTCAGCCTAGGTTCCACCACAACCCCTGAGAATCGGCCCATGGCATCGGCATCCATGTTGGCCCTTTATTATCTGGATTTCCTTGATTCAGAAGCCGTTCGGCCCTACATTGAGGGCGGCATCGGACTGATTTACACGGGATTTCGCGTGGAAGGCCAGGGATCCCGTCTCAATTTCAATCCCAAGGCAGGATTCGGATTCGAGTTTCCCATGGGCCGGGAAACCTTGTTTACATCTTTACGCTGGGACCATCTGTCAAACGCTTATCTGAACCGGGATAATACGAGCGTTGATTCGGTGATTCTCATGTTTGGAGCGTACTTTTGACGTGTAACATTCTTATTGTCTATCATTCCCAAAGCGGAAATACACAAAAAATGGCACAAAAGGTCGCTGAAGGGGCCCGATCCATGGAAGATGTCGCTGTTTTTTTAAAGATGGCATCTGAAGCAACCCTGGAAGATCTGCTGGCGTGCCATGGCCTGGCCATCGGTTCGCCCGAATATTTCGGCACCATGGCGGGAATGGTTAAAGATTTCTTTGACAGAACCTACAATGAAGCACGGGGCAGAAAAGAGATATTTAAAAAACCGTACGCAGTCTTTATCAGTGCCGGCAATGACGGAACCGGCGCCTTAAACCATATTGAACGAATTTGTCTGGGGTATCAGCTTAAGAAAGTCTTAGCCCCCGTGATCGCAAAGGGTGAAATTGACGGCGGAATCCTTGCGCAGTGTGAAGAATTGGGGAAAACCATCGCCGCCGGGTGCCGGGAAGGGATCTATTGATGGAAGAGATGCCCGTGAGAAAGGAAGTATAATCGAAAGATGAGAGTGCTGTTGGCGGAAAATCCGGAAACCTCGGACGGGTCCATCAGGGAATTGCTTGAAAGCCGGCAAACGGATTTTATTATCTGTACAAACGGTATTGACGCCGTACGTAAAGCATATTTAAAAAAGCCCGACTTGATCATTTTAAATGTTGACCTGCCTGGAATGAATGGCTATCAATGCGCCCGGTTGTTGAAACAGGATCCTTTCATGGATGCCATTCCCATACTGCATGCCGCGTCTTCCGGAAGTCCCCTGGATCGCTATTGGAGCAAGGTCTGCCAGGGAAATCACTATCTGACAACACCGGTATCGGAGGAGGTCTGGAAACGGACACTTCAAGGCCTGGCCTTTAAAGCGAGGCCCGGACATCAACTCATCGGCCGTGTGAACATGATTCCGGAACTGGATGACCGGACTATTCTCATGATGGCCACCGGTCTCCTGGAACAGGATCTCCTTCGAGCCACCATTTTGAACGAAATCAATATGATTGACACCTGGGATATTGCGCCTAAGGATCTCGCGGCCGCTCTGCTGACCATTATTCATTCTTTATATCCCTTTACCAAAGGGGGGGCGTTTCTGGTTTTCGATCATCACAGCGAGCTTTACATGTGCGGGGACAACATTCCCGGGCAGGACCAGTTCGCTGAAATCAATAGACTCATCATCGCACATTTGTGGAAGGAACACGCGATTCTCCTGAAATCAGACGATGTTGCAACCCGTTTCATCGATGTCCCCTTTACTGAAACAGGCCCTGAGCAGCCCGGGGAAATTTACATCCATACCAAGGAAACCGATCCCATCTATTCCGCTTTATTCTTTGAAAATATTAACATGGCAGATCTTAGAAAAGAGGAACAGAATCTGCTTTTACTGGCCCTGGACCTGGTCCACGGGGTCCTGGAGAAGAAGATTTTCGCCAGAAAATCCCAGGAGCTCTCCGTCATTGATATGGCGACCAAAGGATATTCCATGACGTTCTTTATGGAAGTTCTGGCTAGAGAGATTGCCAACGCGAAAAGAAACAAATATGACATCACCCTGATTACCATTATCATTTCAAATTTTGATGAAGTGACTAAGGATTTGCATCCCGAAGAGGAAATTGAGGTCGTTCGCGCTATTCAAAACGCCATTTTTCGAACCCTTCGCAAAGCGGACATCATCGCAAGATGGAAAGGGGGGAATTTTGCCTTTCTACTCACCCATACGTCTTTTGAAAACGCTAAGATTCCGGCGCAGAGAGTACAAAAGAACGTGCTCCAGGATATTTCGGCTCAAGTGCCTACCATGGGTCCTTTGACAACCCACATGGGTATGTGCGGATTCGACCCGGAGCAGAATCAAACGCCCGAGTCCTTTTTTGCCGGTGCCATGCCGAAAAAAACAGCGTCGAAACCGAAGGAAAACAGATCCCCTTTGTCGACTGTTTCCTCCCTGGAAAGGAAAAGAAATGAGGTGAGCGGCAATGAACGCCCCTAGCAAACTCAGGGTTGGCGAACTGCTCATCCAGGAAGGCGCCATCACCCCGGAACAGCTTGAAAAGGCCCTGACCGTAAAAAAAGAGGGCAAAGCCTACAAACCGCTCGGTGAAGTCTGTGTCGACCTGAAATTTCTCTCCAGGGCCCGCCTGCACCAGATACTCAATCGATACCAAAAACGCATCTCTGTGGGGGATCTGCTCATCAAACTGAAGCTGATCACGCCCCAGCAACTGGATGAAGGGCTGGACCATCAACGGAAGATTGGCGGAAAACTGGGCGAGATCCTGGTCAGCAAGGGCTTTATCACCGAGGACGCCCTTGTGGACGCATTATCCATTCAGATGGGAATCCTCAAGGTTGCACCCGATTTTCACTTGATCGACAAGACGCTTTTGAAAGGCATCAGCGAGGAATTTTTGCTGAGCAATGAAATTATCCCCGCTTTCAAGGAAAATAATGTGTTGACGCTGATCATGAGCAATCCCCTTGACAGGGACATGATTCAGAACCTTGGCCGCGTTTTCAAGGTCCGTAAAATCAAACCGGCCATTGCCTCATCCACCGACATTCGAAACGCCATCAGCCAGCATTTCCAAAAGGTTACTTTCGAAAAAAAAGCCGTCTCCAGCAAAGAAAAAAGGGACCTCACCATCGGGGATAAAAAAATCTCCATGGATTCGGGGGATACCACCAGCGGGGTGGTGGACTATATCTTTACCAATGCCATCCTTGAAGACGCCAGCGACATTCATATTGAACCCAAGGAAGACAGCCTCCGTGTAAGATACCGAATCGACGGAATTCTGCACCACAAAACAGACCTGCCGGTTTCCCTGGCCCCCAGCCTTGCTTCCCGAATCAAGGTGCTGTGCAAACTGGATATCGCCGAGAAGCGAAAACATCAGGACGGCCGCATTCATGCCCAGGTGATGGACAAAGACGTTGATTTGAGGGTATCGGTCTATGCTGCTGCTTTTGGGGAAAACATTGTTATTCGGATTCTTTACCGCAAAAGCGCCCTTATTGATATTGATCAATTGGGGATTACGCCGCAGAACAAAACGCGTTTGCTGCAGATTCTGGAGCAGCCATCAGGCGTGATTCTTGTTACGGGACCCACGGGGAGCGGGAAAACAACGACGCTATATGCGGGAATCAATTACCTTAATGATGGCAAGACGTCCATTATCACCGTGGAGGACCCGGTAGAATACGTCATTGACGGTGTGGTTCAGGGCCAGCTCAATCCCAAACTGGGGCATACCTATGTGGATTTCATTAAATCCATGATGCGCCAGGACCCGGATGTCATCATGGTGGGGGAAATCAGGGATTCCACCGCGGCGGAAGCGGTCATTCAGGCCGCTCTGACCGGGCATAAGGTCCTGTCGACCTTTCATACGGAAGATACCACCGGCGCGCTCTTAAGGCTCATGGACATGGGCATTGACACTTTTCTCATATCATCCACAGTGGTCTCCGTATTGGCTCAGAGGCTGGTTCGCGTCCTTTGCGCCGAATGCAGGCAAGCCTACGTCCCCGATAAATATGAACTGGATGTCCTGGGGGTTCGCGCCGAAAACCTGGAAAAGTTCAAATTCTATAAACCCGTTGGATGTGCCCACTGCAACCAGATGGGATATCGCGGGCGCACCGGAGTGCATGAACTTCTGCTGGTCAACGATATGATTCGAGACGCCATCCTTGCGCGCAAAACATCCGGTGAAATCAGGCGATTGGCCAGGGAAGCGTCGAATCTTGTCACCATGCGGGAGGATGGTTTTTACAAAGTGCTGAAGGGGACGACGTCATTTGAAGAAGTCAGCCGTGTGGTTCCCTGGCAGGAACTTGACGAAGGATTTTGCCGTTCCCCTGAAGAAATCATCGCTTTGGCCGAAGAGAGTGTGGCCGTAAGCGTAGCTGAAACAGAAGAAGATGTCTCGAACCATCACACCACTGGGGCGGCATTGGACGCTGTCCATGACGAAGAACACGTTTACCGAATTCGGTTTAATACCCAAACGATTGCGCAGGAAAAGGAAAAAATTGCGGGTTTTTTTAACACCTACCGTCAAATGATGGAAAAGATGGGTCAGCCCCTGGAAGCTTCTCAGCTAATGGAAAATTTCATTGCGTTTATCATTTTCACGGCCGAACGGGTGGAACGTTCGCTCAAAAGCCCGTTCGTTGATTTTTCTCTTCGTGGAAAGGACGGCAAAATTGTAATGGAGCTTGAAACCTTTGTTCCCAGACAACTGCCCCTTAGGGGACGGGGTACCCCCCGTGAAAAGGGGCCGAGGCTCATTAATTTTCTTATGCCGTCGGATAAGAATGCCCGAGAGGGGCTGGATGATGAAGACTCACGGTTCCCTCAAATGGGTTTAAAACCGGAGAAAACGCCGGAATTGCTCCTGGTCGAAGGAAATGACGTTAAGCGGGAGAAAACCGGGGTATTTCAAAAACATGTTGAAACGCTGGAATGGAAAGCTGCCGGCGGAAAGTAGCGTTAAAGGTGATGACGGGACGGAAAATTTTTTCAATTTACTTAACATCGTTTCATAGAAAAACCTCTTGAATTTTCATTGCCTCTTAATGTATAGTTAGAGTATACATCAACAGAGGGGTGGCTTATGAAAGCAACAGTCGTCGATTTAAGATACAAAATGAATGATATTCTCAAAGCGCTTGCCAGGAATGAGAAGGTTACAGTCTTGTACCGCGGCAAAGTGAAAGGGGTCCTGGTCCCGGCGGCACAGAAAAAGGATATGAGCATGACAGACCATCCTTTCTTTGGTATGGCATCTCAAGATACCAAGAAATCAGTATTAGACGAATTAGACGATTTGCGGAGATTCAGATACGATGGTATTTGATACAGACATATTCATTTGGGCTCAGAGAGGTAATGAAAAAGCCGCAAAAATTATGGAAATATCGGCGGAAAGGCACCTTTCCACTCAAACTTACATGGAGCTTCTGCAGTGTGCGAAAAACAAAAAGCAGCACAAACTTACAAAAGATTTCTTGACGGCCTTCGGTTTTCTCGTCCTTCCATTAACCGAAAACATAGGGCATCGTGCCTCCATTTATATCGAAGAATACACATTGGCTTCCGGTCTTAGATCTGGTGACGCAATAATAGCAGCAACAGCTGTGGAAAATAACCTACCGCTTGTATCCAGTAATCGAAAACATTTCAAAATGATCAAAGAATTACAATTGAAGAGTTTTAGGCCATAATTCCAGCCCTTCCGCTCCCCCCATACGGGCATTCCCGCTAAAGGTTGGAACTTCGACCAGAATCAAGCACCTAACGCCTTTTTTTTCGTTGGCTCAAGAAATAACGAGCGGGATCGAATTGATTGGGTGGCCACTTTTTTAAAATCTATTGGATCATCGGCAGGGTGACCCCTCCGTGGGTTAACACTGCTGCGGCAGAATGGCTGCCCTGAATTTCTACCTCTTCTTTAATGGCGTTTTCTACGCTATCGTAATAGATAAACCCCATCCGTTTGGCGTCTGTTTTGCTTAGTCCTGATGAGACCAGAGCCAATTTAATACGGTGTCTCATTCGACTCAAAGGGACTGCCAGTGCGCAGGCAACTATATCCTCGGCACGTCCGGATTCAAGCTCATAGATAAGTTGTTCCGGCTCACGCCCCACATAGTCGGCAAACAACGGGTGTGTATTATTTCCTTCCTGACAGTGTGTGACAAGAATCAAGGTGCCGCCATCATCGGTTATTAGTTCACCGCTTGCCAATGCCTTTGTACTTTGCCATAAATCAATTTCGGTCGGATATGCATTGGAGATAACAACAGGATAACGTTTTGAAACAGGCGAGCCGTATACTGTTTTGGCAATATCCACACCCACACGATGGGCCTGGATAAAGTGACCTGAAACACATCGGTACAGGAGCCCTTTGCGGTCAAGGATAACATTCAAAATAAAATCGATACCAATGCTTTCTTCCACAAAGGCTTCAAGGTCTCGTCGCAACCGGACGTCCATAGCACCAAGCTGGTTTTCTAAAACTTTTGCCTGGCGCAAATGAAAGGCTTCCACCGTCCGGCAACTGCAGACACCGGGTAAAATAATTTTGCCTCCCCCACTGAAGCCGGCATCCATATGGGGGGTTATCATACCGATACCGATTCGAAGATCTGCATTGATTACATTTCGATTGACCCAGGCCGGTATGCCATTGGAGGAACTGCCCATATACACCATCTCAGCGTTGTTCCAGCATGGAACGTTGACAATTTGGTATTTGCCGGCGATGGCAGATCCAACCTTTTCATGAATTTCGGATTCAGTCATGGGTCGGTGGGTACCGAGGGCAAAAACGATGCTTATATCTTCTTTCTCGATTCCGGCCCTTTCCAAGCAATGGAGTATTGGCGGTAATATCAGATGGGTCGGTGTTTGACGGGTTATATCGTCTATGACAATGGCAACCTTTTGTCCGGGGCGAACAAGTTCAGTCAATGGAGGGGTTCCAATCGGTTTTTCAAGGGCATAGCAAATCTCGGCTTCTGCATCAGGTGCAGTTTCCACCAATCTGGGTTCAACAACTTCACCCAACATGCCTTTATCAATTTCAAAGGAAAGAGTTCCATTACCGTAAGGCAAATCGATTTGTGCCATGGACATGATTTTCAGCTTTCTTCAGTTATATTTTGGACGTCCGAATCCGGGAATCGCTATCCGGTCTTCAAGATAATTCAACCCCCAGGTGGCCATAGATACCATCACGAGATATATCGCACCGACAATTGAGAAGATTTCCAAATACTTAAAATAGAAATTAGCCAGAATAGACCCTTTTCCGGTGAGTTCGATGCAGGTGACCATATAGGCCAGAGAGGAATACTTGATCAGATAAATGAACTCGTTACCGTTGCCGGGAAGCGCCCTTCGCATGGCCTGTGGCAGAAGAATTGAAAAAATCGCCCGAATTTTACTGAAACCGAGTGAATAAGCGGCCAGAAGTTGTCCTTTTTTAATGGACAAGAGTGCGCCTCGGATATATTCCGAGTGATAAGCGCCGCTGCAAAGTGAGAATCCGATAACGGCCGCAGCAAAGGGGGAGAGATAGATGCCGATTCTCGGTAAACCGAAGTACCACAGATAAAGCTGCACCAGTAAAGGAAACCCTCGGAAAAACAGGACGTAAAGACCTGCGAGCCTTTTTAAAACGGGGTGTCCATAGACTCGGATCACTCCGGAAACGATCCCGATGAAGAATCCGAATATTGCCGAGGGAACGATTAACTTAATGCTCATCCACACCCCGGCCAATAACTCGGGTGCAACTTCCTGACGTAAGAATAAGAGCTCATCCATGGCTTATGATGAATTATTGTGGAGTCTGCTGATTTTAGAGCAGAATTCACGGGTTCTAAGGCATTCTGCATTGAAAAGAATTTTTTGCGGCGGTCCCTGCTCCACGATTTTTCCTTCTTCCATAAAAAATATTTCATTGGCCAATGAACTGGCAAAGCCGACCTCATGGGTTACCAGAAGCATGGTCATGCCCCCTGAGGCAAGGCCTCGAATAACTTCGTGGACTTCTCCGATCAACTCCGGATCCAGAGCAGACGTGGGTTCATCCAGGAGCATGACCTCCGGATCCATTGCAAGGGCCCTTGCGATGGAAACACGCTGCTTCTGGCCCCCTGAGAGTTGCGCAGGATATTTCATCATATGATCCTTTAACCCCACTCGTTCCAATTCGGCAATGGCCTTCTCTCGGGCTTCTGATTTGGGGAGCTTCTTTACCCTTACAGGCCCAATCATTACATTGTGGAGTGCATTGAGATGGTCGAACAGATTGAAGTCCTGGAATATCATTCCAACCTTTTGTCTATAAGCCGTCAGTTCCCGTTTTCGGCCCTCGATGATTTCCGTGCCATTGAGATAGACTTGTCCCTCATCTAATCCCACCAGAAAATTGATGCAGTGCAGGAGTGTACTTTTTCCGCCTCCGGACGGACCGATGATGACCTTAATTGCCCCTCTATTAAGTTCCAGCGACACGCCGTTTAAAACTTCATTGTCGCCATATCGCTTCTTGATATTCCGGATTCTCAGGACCGGTGTTTGATTGGTCATAAATTGATAATTCCCTATTGAGTGTATCCCGGTGTCCTTACCTTTTCTTCCAGGATTTGAAACAGCTTGGTTCCCATGTAAGTCAGTAGCAGGAATATAAATCCAGCCAGAATGTAAATCCAAAAGTGCTGATAGGTCCTCTCTGCCACATGGCGGGAACGCGCCAAAATTTCCGTAACACCCAACGCATAGGTTACCGCAGAATCTTTCAGAATTATGGTGTATTCATTGGTCCAGGCCGGTATGGACAATCGGATTGCCTGTGGCAGGATAACAAAGACAATGGCCTTGGCATCGCTCATGCCGATGGATCGTGCCGCTTTCAATTGGCCTTCCGGAAGGGAGAGTATGGCACCGCGAATAATCTGGGATTGATATGCGGAACTGATGAGTCCCAGGACAATGATGGAAACAATAAAAGGAGATAGGTCGATTTGCAGGTTGGCCAATATGCCAAAATAGAACAGAAATAATAATACCAGAAGTGGAATGCCTCGAAAAAACCACACGTACACACCCACTGCTCGCCGAACTACACGATTTCCGTATACCTGAGCCACGGATAAAACAAGGCCCAGGCTCAGACCCATCAAGAGAGCCCCGAGAACAACCGTAAGGGTTACCCAGATACCTCCCATGATATAGGGAAGATTTTCACTGATAACTGTAAATCCCTGCAGCATCTCTATCCCTGAAAACCTGACGTTTCGGTTAAAATGAGGACAACAAAGAAAACGGGAAGGCTATCATCTCTTGCAAATCAGGAGTTTCGGATGAGCCTTCCCGTTGATTTTCTAAATGCAACCATGCGGGGTTTTATTTATTGGCAAACCACTTTTTTACAAGCTCATCCCAGCGAGGAGATGCCTTGAGGCGCTTGAGACCCTCATTCAGCTTGTTACGGAAATCATTATCTTCCTTTCGTACCGCATATCCGTAATTAACGTCCGGTTGTCCATATCTTCCGATGCTTTTTACCGGCAACCCCCTATCCATGGCCTCTTGTAAAGCCGTATTGGAAACAGCGGCCGCGTCGGCTCTTCCGTTCGTGACATCTTCGATGGCGAGAGGTGTCGTGTCATAAAATTTCAGTTCGTACTTATATCCCTTTTTGAGCTGGTTTTTGGTCATCCACTTGGACTCAGCACTGCCCCGCAGCAAGGCGATTTTCCGGCCCGGTTTAAGCGCTTCGTCGACAGTCAGTTTCGAATCCTTCTTAACCGCCAACAACTGAATGACCTGCCAATAAGGGTTACAAAAGTTGACCGCGGCCTGACGTTCAGGCGTGATACTCATACCCGAGGCGATGAGATCGATTTTTTTGGCTTTGAGTGAAGGAACAATGGCAGCCCAGTCTGTGGGTTGGTGTTTTACCTTGAATCCCATTTCTTCTGCAATCCAGTTTATGGAATCAATGTCGAAACCGGCCGGTTTGCCATTCTTGTCCACGAACGAAAATGGCGGGTAGGCTGCATCAAAACCATTGATATATACCTTGTCTGCGGCAACCCCGGCAGTGAGTCCAAAAGAAATCAAAACCGTAATCGTTAATGCAAAAACAATGAACAACCTTTTCTTCATAGCTTTTCTCCTTTTTTTGTTAAATACGCCAACTTTTTGTTAATAAGGGCCTCGCTTCTGATTTCGAAAGCGTCTTCAAGGTGATAAGAAGTTGCTTTTTTGAGGACAAAGTATAGAGAAACCCCCATTGTGCGTCAAGTGCAAAATGGCCGCAACATGTGTGGCATTAGACCGGGTTACGATAGTGTATTTATGGACCTTCACAAATTGGAATTTAGGGAACTGGAAGAAAATAATATACGCATATCGTGCAGAGCTTTTGTTCCCCTGTTTTTATAAGATCAGGCAAGGCGTGATGGCAGGTGCATAGTGAGCTATGTGCCTGTTATCACAACGTAGAAGACGGGCAAAAAGGCAAACAGGATGCGTAGATTATTTTTTGGAAGTTCCCTTATTGGAAATTGCAGCTATTCAGACCTTGTTTGAGTACACGAATCCATTGGGTCCATTACCCCATGTTATTTCCATGTGCCCATTCGTCTATACGGTCGAAAGCCCTGTGGATATCTTTTTCGGGGGCGCCAAAGGATAATCGAATATGGCCGGCGCCCGTTGGGCCAAAGCCGCTTCCGGGGATCGTGATAACTCTGGCTTCATGAAGTAACCGTAAGGCCAGGTCCATATCATTTTCATTTTCATGGGTGATTCTTGGGAAAACGTAATAAGCGCCTTTCGGCCTCTCATAGGAAAAAAGGTGGGGAAGACCGTCCAGACGATCGCAGATTATGTCCCGTCTTGAACTCAGGGCCTCCACCAATTTATGGATAAACCGATCCCCGTCTCCATCCTTTCCGTTGGTGGCTCTGAGGGCGGCCAGAGCGGCATACTGGGAAATGGTCGGTGCGCAGATGGCAAACGCGTCGTGCACTTTCAGCACCTGATCAACGATTCGCGCCGCAGCAACCATATACCCCACTCTCCATCCGGTCATACAATACATTTTCGAAAAGCTTTTACAGGTAATCAGCCACCTCTTCAGCTCCGGAATAGACGCCAGACTGAAATGGGGAAGGCCATCGTAGATCAGAAAATCATAGGCCTCGTCCGAAATGATAAAAAGATTCCGCTCCAAAGCCATTTCCCCAAGAGCCCTTAAATCCTCTTCTCGAAAGACTGCGCCGGTAGGGTTCACGGGATTACAGAGCAGGATGGCTTTGGTCTTTGGGGTCAGGGCCTTTCTGAAGCCTGCCACATCCAGTCGCCATTCCTCTTCCTCAATAAGGGGTACGAAAACCGGGTTTCCTTCCGCAAAAAGAATCTGTTCGATATGGGAAGAGTAGTTTGGAGAAGGAATGAGAACCTCATCGCCCCGGTCAACAACGGTGGAAATAACCCCCGCAAGGGCTTCCATGGCGCCGCAACTCACAAAAAGTTCCCTTTCCGGGTCCACGTCGATCCCCTTGGTCCGGTGAAGATATTTGGCGATTTCCAGCTTCAACTCCGGAATTCCCGGCTGCAGAGAATATTTCCCAATAAGCTCGTCGTGCTTCAGAGCCGCGACAATGCTTTCTCGAATAAAGGAAGGGGTGCCGAAAGAAGGAATGCCCTGACCGAGAGAAATGCACCCTTCAATTTTGCTCGCAAGGACGGGCATTTGTTTGATGGCCGAGACGCTGATCTGTGCTACCCTTCTGGCAATACCCGTTGTATCCTCTTTTTTTCCTACATTTGAATAAACCGATCTATCCACTGTTCCAGCACCTCTTCTGTTTTTCAATCATTAGGGAACTGGAAGAAAATAATATACGCATATCGTGCAGAGCTTTTGTTCGTCATCAAGGCGTGATGGCAGGTGCATAGTGAGCTATGTGCCTGTTATCGCAACGTAGAAGACGGGCAAAAAGGCAAACAGGATGCGTAGATTATTTTTTGGAAGTTCCCTTATTTTGTTCCCAACCTTACATGGAACCGTATCTTATTTTCAGAGTTCTGCTTCTCCAGCACCCAGAATGAATGGTGTAAAGATTCCAAAGCCCGGATTTCGATAACATAATTCACCTTTTTGAGCAAGAATTCCCGACAAAAACGGTAATTGATCAAGCGGCTTTTGTATACGATAGACTCCGTTTGGGATGCCGGTGCAGCTGATATGCAAACCGGTTGACTTTTCGGGTATCCAGCGGCGTACCGTCATCATAGAAGAAAAAGAAAGGGATCTCCCGGTGATGCCGCAGCAGGCTTTCTTCGATAAGAGAATTATCACAGCCCCAGCAACTGGTCATGAGGACGCCGTCATAGGCCCCGGTTTCCCAATAATGCAGAACGCTTCCCACCACCTGGCCCACGCCGCCCAGGGTGTTGGGATCAATGATCTCGGACGACCGTTTCAGCACAGCCGGCATGTCCGGCGTGGGCAGCCAGGGATGGCGTTTGGCGGCCATTTTGTAAAGGCTTTCCCGAATCATCACCATGACCTTGAGGTACCCGGCATTCTGACGCTCGGTTGATTTTCGGCCGAACATTATATGGGGGTGAACACGGGCCAGAAATTCTAAAAAATCACACAAGGGTTCGGCCACGGACCGGATCTTTTGCTCACTCAACCGATCGAAAAGACCGCAGTTGGCCACATCGTTGCCTTTGGCCATGGGGTCCCCGGAAACAAAAACGGTCCGGAATTCGGATGTGTCCCCGGCCCGCTGTTCCATGCGGTAAAACTCACCGCCCGCCTGTTTGATGATCTTTCTGAGCAAGGTCCAGTGAAACCCTTTCTGGGCTGTTCCCTTGAAACCGATTTTTGAGGGCCGTTCGATAAGCGCCAAAATGGCCTTTCCATATCGATGGTACACCTCCCGGGCCTCGCCCGGAACGGATTCAATCGCCATATGGTAAAGATAAAACTGCCGCAGAATATCCATACCGGTGAGTCCGGCAATCAGGCGGGCCGCCATGCCCGGACCGCCGGCGATCATCAGCGCAGCCACGGAAATCCGGTCATGCATCCCCATGCGGTTGACCGAAAGCCGATCCTTGATCCCGTACATCCCCGCCCGGCAGACCTGCCCGGAGAGCTGCATCAGCCGAATATGTTGTGGCGCTTCCTGCCCCGGGGCTGCCATTTCATCCTTTACGGATTCCAAGTACTCCCGAAACGCTCCCCAGATCAGCTGGTAGGACATGCATTCCTTCCCCGAGCAGTCCGGTTTGCCCAGACGGCAGTTTTCTTCCGAAACCGGTGGGGCCGAGACCGCGTCATACCCATAGGAGCGGTACACGGCGGCAAACAGATCCCCAAGGTAATCCAAACTGCTGAAAAACACATACCGGATCTCTTTATCCAGATATTTTCCCCGATGCACCCCGGATTCCACGTAGGAAACAACGCGGTCATGATCGGCGGGCGCTGTTTTGCCCGCTTCGTCCATATACTGTTTTACGGACTGCAAAAACGCCTGGATGCGCGTGATAAACCCGGCTGCGCCCCCGTGGCCGTCGCTTTCCAGAATGGTATGCGGGTATCCCGCCAGCAGGGACTGAAAGACCTGTTCTGTAAAAGACGCCGGCCCGCAGCCGAAAGACGCCAGCATCAAAGGAAAGGCGGTTTGGGTTCCCTTTGCGGACAGGGCCGCCCGCACATACCGGTTGGCATCTCCCCAGTAGATCCGCTTCATTTCCGGTGTCTCTTTGGCAATGGGAAAACAGTCCATGGGAATGGCCATGGCCCCGTTTTGGCGCAGGATGTCGGGAATTTTCGAGTTTGCAGCCCTGTCGTGGATCACATGCTGCGACCCGCAGACCACCACCGGGGCGATCTTGTTGAGGGCGGCATAGCCCAGGGCCTTTTGTCCGATCTCTCGTAGAGCTGCTTCAAAGGTTTGTTGCGCTTCAGCCCCTTTTTCCACCGCTTCGGCTATTTTTAATGTATCTGCTCCCAACGCAATTGCCAATACGGTAAGGCTTTCAATGACGGACGGTTCGGTGAGCCCGTTTTCAAAATAGAGCCGGGGACGGATCACAGTAACCTCTTTGCCCCGGGCCGTTAACGACTGTTCAATCACTTCCGGCATGGATTGTTCCGTTACACAGGCAATTCCCCCGGGTCCCTCCCGATCGGGAAAGTTCATGATTTTAGGAAAAAACAGGTATGGATAGTCTGTGTCGCAGATGGAATGCGCAATCTTTACCGGTCCGCAGGAATCAAAGCTGTTGCACAGATGTTCCCCCCGTGCCAGCGACTTTGAATCGGATTTTAAGACCGCGACCGAAAACCCCAGTTCGGTTACAATGGTTGACAGAAACGGCAGAAACCCGCCCACCGGGCCGGTCATGGGAATGGCAACCACCGGCCGGTCCGGATATTCAAGTTCATATTCCGCCAGAAGCCGGGCACGCTGTTCAAAGGGATTCGGGGCGTCTTTATCCAGTTTTGGCATGGACTGCGCGCTGATCTCATATTTGGGACAGGCGCCTCCCGAGGTGGCCACTTTTTGAATGTCACCGAACCTAATTGTCGTGCGCTCAATGGGGCACAGGGTCTTGCATTTGCCGTCTTTGCATGTAAATTCCGAGCGATCAGTGATTTCGGCTGCCAGGAAATTATTTAAGGCCAGGCGGGATGCTGATTGAAGCGCTTCTTTTCCGATCTCTTTAATGGTGCACAGCCCGATGCCCCATGCGCCCATGGCCCCCGGATTTGGGGGTACTATAATTTCACGGCCGGTCACCGCCGCCAGGGTCCAGGCCAGGGATTCGTTGGTCGCGGGCTTGCCCTGAAAAAAAATCTTTTTGCCTAAGCTTCGCTGTCCCATGACCCGGTTTAAATAGTTTTGAATGACCGAATACTGGAATCCCGCAAAGATGTCTCCCAGTTCAAATCCCTCTTTCAGGGCTTCGGCCCCGGAGTCGGCGATATAGACCGTGCACATCTGTCCCAAGTCCGGCGGCCGTTTCGCATCCCTTGCCATCTGTACAAAGTGTTCGATATCATTAACATCATAGCAGTTAGCCTGTTCTTCCAGAAATGATCCGGTACCGGCACTGCATGCCTTGTTCATATCGCTTTCAATGATGCGGCCGCCGCTGATGCGGGTGTATTTCGCGTCCTGTCCGCCGATCTCGATGATGGACATGTCGTTTCCCCGATCCGGATCACACAAAATGGCAGCGGTTGCATGGGCGACGATTTCATTGAGCACGCTGACTTTACCCATACCTGTTTCTGAATCCGGAAACACCGTCCGGGCAAGGGTTGCCACCGCCTCCCGTCCGGAACCGGTGAGCCCCACGGCGCGGATGTCGGGCCGGCCCATTTCAAGGATCGCGGATATTAGGCGCCGGGCGGCATCCACGGGATTGCCTTTGGTACGGTCATACACATCCAGCAGGGGCATACCGGTTTCAATGGATGTCAGCACCGCTTTGGCCCCGGTGGACCCCAGATCCAAGCCAAGGACCGCCGGCTGCCCAGTTTTCTGCTGCCGGGCCCAGTTTTCCGCTGTCGGGATCTCCGTCATCACCTTGACCCTCTCTTTTGCGGTATAGGCAGGCGCCAGCACCGTAAAGCGTTTTTTTTGAATATGGATCAGTTTATCCGGATCCGCCGGTAAATGAAACGCCCCCTGCCCATTCACATGGCCGGCGGCAATGGATGCCGCACCCTCTGCTTCGAGGGTCAGGCGATTTTCCGGCAACACGGCTGTTTTACCGACAGCACCGGAAAACGCTTCCACAAAAGAATGAATGCGCGTCAGCCCGCCGATTAGATAAACCGGTCCCCCGGCGCCGTTTTTAGAGAGCAGAGCGCCTGCATTACGGGCAACCGATCCGAAAAACCCCTTAAACAAGTCACTGGTGGGTTTTCCCTGGTTGGCGTAATGGGTCATTTCGCTTTTGGCAAAGACCGAGCAACGGGCGGTTATGGGGATACTGTTTCCGGCAGACTGCGCCAGGCGGTCCGCTTCTGTGATATCCAGGCCAAACCGGCCGGCGATTTTCTGTATGTTTTCCCCGGCGCCGGATGAGCACTTATCGTTTTCCAGGAAATGGTATAAAAACCGTATGCCGTCAGCATTTTTGTCCGAATTTCTGTTTGAACCATTTAGCGGACGTCGGGACAACACGCTGTATCCCCGTGCCCCCACACTCACGAGATTCATCTCATGGGGGAACATGGGGTTTGCCTCCAGGGCCGCTTCCTGGCAGGCATCTTCAGGCAACACCAGGGCCGGTTCCACCAGTTCACCGGCATAAAGCCCGGTGGACCCCAGTGCCGCACATTCAACAACATTATTTTCCCGGTACCATTTTTTAAACACTTCAAAGGGATTTCCGTCATGGGAAATATGCGCGGTGCTTTCCACATCAAAAGCACCGTCACCTGCGACCTTCGCTATTACAAAACTTGCAGAGGCCTTTCCCAGGTCACACCCTGCGATTTTTATGGTCATCATGCGTCTCCTTGATGTTTTTTTTCGGTCAATCCAATTTTTTTCTTAGGGATTCAGGTTCATCCTCGCGCATTTTATACCGCTTGACAACCCCAAACAAAAGAGGCATATATGACTTAGTTCATGCTGAAAGTGACATAATCTTAAAAAAGGACATAAAATTCATGGCAAAAATCGCCTTTCTGGCAGAAAACAATTGCGTAGCCTCAGCCATTGCCGGATCTATTGACGCGCTTTCCGTCGCCAATCTGTGGTGGCTTTACATGAAAAAGGACGGCGGGGGGCCGCTCTTTGAAACTGAAATCGTCTCCATAGACGGGCAGCCGGTGACGGCCCATGGCGGCATTACATTAACCCCTTCAAGAGCAATGCGGAAAATGGAAAAAGCAGACCTGATTCTGCTGCCGGCATTTCTTCCGCCATTTGATATGGATAATCCGAGAATTAAGACCATCTGCGAATGGACAAAGGTTAACCATAAAAGTGGAAATGAAATTGCCTGTACCTGCACAGGGACATTTCTGCTGGCGGAAACCGGCCTTTTAGACGGACGCGTTGCCACAACCAACTGGCAGTTTGCCAAAATGTTCAAACGGCAATACCCGAAAGTCAACCTTCAGATTGATCATCTTTTAACCGAGGATAATGGACTTTACTGCACGGGTGCGGCAACGGCTTTCATGAATCTTTGCCTGTATTTGATTGAAAAATACGGTTCACCGGATCTGGCCTCCCGGTGCGCAAAAGCCCTGCTTGTTGACACGGACCGGCAAAGCCAGGCCCCCTATATTATTTACGATTTCTGGAAAAACCATTCTGACGAGCAAATCATGAAGGCACAGCGTTGGATGGATAAAAACTATGAAAACAAATTTTCCATTGATACCGTGGCTCAATCCATCGGGATCAGTCCGCGCCATTTCAAACGCCGGTTTAAAGGTGCCACAGGGGAAACACCCCTTGCCTATCTCCAGCGTTTAAGAATTGAAAACGCCAAGCGGTTTTTGGAACGTACGCGGGACACCATCAATGAAATCACCTGGAGGGTCGGATATGAGGATATCAACTCATTCCGGCGGCTCTTTATTAAACACACGGGCTTGTCCCCAAAAGATTACCGGAACAAATTTTCATCCACTTACCGGGATAAAGTGACGGGGCCAAAGAAGGGCAAAAGACCGCCCGCAAATTCCTTGAGAACACTTGCGGGCGGTTGGAGCGAGAAGGACGCTTCAGAGTTCCTCAGTTCAGATATTTAGTGTAAAACAAACTAAGCTTGTTAACAGCCGGATCTACATACTTATCAATGTCATATAGGCTCACATGGGTCGCACCTTCCACTTTATAAAACTCTTTTGGTTCATTCGCTCGCTTAAAAGCTGTCTCACTCAATCCAAGCGTCAGCGCTTTTGTACCGGCAATCGCTAAATAGGGTCTTGGTGACAGAAGTCCGATTTGGTCTGTAATATCAAAACTTCTGCGTGTATCCATGCTCATAACCGCCATCTTATTTTCCCCGTAGTTCGGACATAATCCCCTTGAGGTGCAATAGTATTCATAAGCCTCTTTTCGCAGTTGATTCGAATTTTCATCAACATCCGGCATTTGCTTTACATACACCACTTCACCCGTTTCAAAATATTTTTGTCTCGCTTCAGCTGATTTCTTCATTATGGCCGCCAAACGGTCACTGTCACCGGGCTTACCTCTAATTATTTGACTTCTCAGGTCAAAAAGACCGGAAACAGAAGCGTAAGCTTTCACTCTTCCATCATAAATTGCTGCCGCGGCACCAAAGCCACCGCCATTGCAAACACCGAGTAAGCCGATTTCGTTTCTATCTAGGACGTTCAGTGACCCGATATAACTGACGGCATTTTTAACATCTTCGATTTTCATATAGGGATTTTCATAGTGCCTCGGTTCCCCTTCGCTTTCACCATATGTCCGGTGGTCAAAAACAAGTGTTATAAAGCCTTTCTCAGATAGTTTTTTTGCGTATATTCCCGCGGTTTGTTCCTTTACCGATCCTTTAGGACCAACTATAACGATTGCCGGCAGCTTTTGACCTTTTTTGTAATTATCCGGTAAATAGAGATTTCCTACAACTTTCCCTCCTTCGCTCAGGAACCAGACTTTGTTTTTCCCCGGATGAAAATCAGTTGGGCTATCCGGCGATATTCGTCCACCCATTTGTATATTCGTTTTCCCAAAACTCGGGGAGGCCATAAACATCATCATTATCACAAAAAATATTACCTTTTTCATCTTGTTTCTCCTTTTCTTTGATTGAGTATTTTTAAAATTGTACCATTCATTCTCAAAGCATTCTCAAAGCATTCTCAAATTTACATTCGTTATTATCTTTATCGACCGACTCAATAAATTCGAACCTTATTTTGTGGTATGAATTTATTGATAAAGTGCTATCTATCTGAAACTGTAGAGTAAAAGATATAGGGAAGAGATAGGGCTTTTGGGTTACCCGAACGTGAAATGAGCCTGTTGATTATGAACCGGCGTTTGCGAGCGGTGATTTTTTAAATTGGGAGGGGGTCATTTTGGTGTACTTTTTGAACGCGGTATTGAATGTTGATTTGGAATTAAATCCGACATCATATGCTATGGCAATAATCGTGATATGCTGTTTGGCAGGGTCCATGAGTCTGTGTTTTGCCTCTGCTATTCGCAGGGAATTGATGAGGTCATAAAAATTCTGCTGGAGCTCGGTATTAATAATTTGTGAGAGTTGATAGGGGGGTATTCTCAGATAATCAGCCAGATTTTGTAGTTTCAAGTCAGGGTCCGTATATGGTTTTTCCCGTTCTAAATAGTCGATTAATTTTTCTTTATGTCTTGCAATATCCCGTTCGCTTAAACCGGAGTATTCGTATTTAGGGGGTTGCTTGAATCCAGCCGGCTCTTCCCGAGGATGTTTTTCCATTGAACCCACAGTCACAGACTTCCGATCATTCTCCCTGATGAGCTTATCCCAGCGGTCGCTGAATATTTCAGGTTGTCGCAACGCATACCAACCAATTATAAAAATGGTCAAACATAAAAGAATTGGGACTAAAAATTTGTTCTCGTAACCGACCTTGCCATAAGCTGTCAAAAATCTGAGGATGGCTGTTATCCAAATTACGCCAAATGCCAGCAACAAGTTTCTCAACCAATCCAATTTCACTTTATGAAGATTAGAAAAGATATCCTTAATGTGCTGCTGATGGTGATGGATGGTCCTGAAAGACAACCCAAAATAGAAGAAAAAGATAATTACCCAAAAACTACGCTCCATCACCCATGAAAGCGTAAAGGGTTGTAATGATAAAGATGCAATTTTTGTCGCAGGATCTGAAAAGAAAAATGGAAGCATGATAAGGGTATACAGCCCGAAAGGGAGGAGATGCAAAGTGTCTTTGTATGAAAATCTCAACCCTGGCGTGGTTAGGGCTTTACAATAAAAATAGATGACCGCGCACGCCAGAATAAATATGGGCCGGTACGTTCGGATAAGATAGGGATAATGAAAAATTTCGTTGGTATTGCTCAGAACTTTAACAAGGGCATAGTAGGAGAATAATACAATTAATCCGCTCAACAAATAGTTTGGGGTTTTATAGCTGTGCTTGGACGTTGACAGGGCGAAAACAAGAAGCGTTGCCTGTGTGATCGTTGCAACTATTAGGATAAGAAAGAAGTCCATCGATATTGCCCAACCCCCAACTACAACAACAAATCCTTATCCCAGCCGTAATGTTCGATCTTAATTTCAGCCAGATTACTTGTTCCCAATCCGTAAACTTTATCGGCAGCTTCTACGCAGATGGGGGGTGGAGAAAGTGGCCATGGCTCGCCTCTCATGGTCTTTCTTTTTTCTTCAATGATTTTCAAACCAACAGCTTCTACCGCAACGGGATCAGTCCCTGCGATCAAACCATTATAGGCCCATTTGTATCTTGGGTCGGGCTGGGGTCCCTTGTCACAAAGGGGGTAGAGCGCGTCAACCAGAACAAGCTTTGTCTTGCCTTTGACAAAAGGGAGGTTCCAGATTTCTCCTAATTTGGCGCTGTCGCTTTTGTGATAACTACTGGGACTGCCGGAAAACATGATGTAATCTTTCAGCACCGTACCGATTCCCGTGAGCCAGTGCGCCTTGAGTGCCGGCAGCGCGATCAAAGCGGTACACTCTTTGGGCGCGTCAGCCCCCCCCTGGGCCAGCGTAATCCTGTCTCTTGGAATTCCGGCATCCATTAGCGAACTTTTGACGGCATCAACAACTTCATCATGGGTTGGATTCAAATGACCGGTTGGAACCAGGCCAATCATATCCGTCGGCTTGACAAGGCTCAACCATGCATCTTTGGAATTCTTCCGGCCGGTAACCTTGACCAATGCTTCATCGAGCATTTTCTTTACGATGGCGCTATCCACGTTTTTTGAAGAATCCATGGCGTTTTTGTTGCGCACGACGGTCACCAGACTGGTGCCGCGTTCTTTCGCGATGGCATCAGGCCACTTAAGACCCAAAACTGATACGCCGACCGTCGTACCGATGGTGCCGCGTATGAAATCTCTCCTTGTTAATACATATTTCTCATTTTTCATGATAACCCCCTTGTACGATTTCGGATTTCGGACTCGGCCGTCGTAGCTTCACTACTTTGGCGGAGTCGGCTTGCGGATTGAGACACGAGTATACGTTCACTGGTTCCGGGTCAATCCGTTTTGGTTGTTCTCGATTATTGTCCCGGCAGATTTCCGGTCAGGGCATTCAAATACAATTGCAGCATATCTACCCATCAATTGATACCCCAGCCAGCCGTCCTCTAGTTTGAAAAGACTCGGGCCACTATTGTTGGAATCTGCGGACAGCTCTTCCTTGTATTCCGGCAGATAGGCCTTGCGAAAATGATCGAGGGCTTTTTTTGCATGCGCATGATTTCCATATTTCACGAGCAGAAACTGGCATCGTTTTCGGTCGCCGGCGGTGGAAACCAGTTCGTAGGGCGCAATAACAGCCTCTGTGGCGTGATCTAAATTTAAAATATTTTCATGACTGAGGTAATAGTTTGAATTCAAAACCAGATAGGAGCGAAAAAAACAGACCCTGTCCCTCCGTAATTTCCAGGCTGAACCCATATGGGGGGAGAGGGCTTTCAACAATTCCGGTTCCGGGGGACTTTTCCGGTTTGCAACAATTGCCCTGCCCAAGGTAATCACGGCTTGTTTTGAGGCGGGTGTTTCACGGAGGGCCATGACCCTGGCATAGAGATTGTCCGACCAGATGCGCAAAAGGCCCGCCCCGTAGAGTGCCCTGACTGGTGAGGCAGGCGGTTGTTTTGATCCATTTTCAGAAGCATCGCCAAAAGATACAACTTCACCACCCCAGTCCAAAGAAAGCAACCCGAAAGCATCGTCGGGCGTTTCCATGAAATATAATTCCACCAGGATGTTGTTTTTGTTTTCATCGGTATAATCAAATACCTCAAGGTGCTTGAAACGATAGCCCAAATAGAGTTCACCGGCGCCATTCATATATTTGAAGATATTTGAAGAATCGATTATTCTCGGGGGTTCGAGTCTGCGCCAGTCCCCGACGGTCTTTGGAAGAGCAATCTTATTTGCTTCCACTACATCCCCCTGGAAAAATGCGACCACAAAAGAAAAACATATTAATAAGATTAGCGTTTTTTGAACCATTACCCACCCGGTTTCCCGGCAAAAAACGACTCAGCCGCTTCCCGGACCGGTGCGCTTTCATCTTTCAGCGCCTTTTGGAGTGCCGCTGTCACTTTTGGATTGTCGGTCTTCGTCGACAGGGCTTTGACGGCGATTAAGCGATTTTCAGAACAATCCGCATCGAGCATCTCCATCAACGCCTCAATCCGGTTTGGGTCTCCGGTTTCAGCCACAACCTTTGGAAAATACGGGCGGTCACACCATGCGGTGAATCCCGACAGGGGCAGCAGGACGGCTACCGCCAATGCGCAGACGAGCCCCACCATCCATGGGCGCATGGGCATTCTTTTAAGCTTCGGATCGAGGATGCATAACAGACGGTCCTTCAGCCCGGACCCTTCGGAGATTGCCGCAGTTTGCCATAGCGGCCTTCGGAATGCCCCCAGATCAGCAGCCACCTCCATCAGCTGGGTCGCGTAGTTGCTTGGCTTGGCCCCGGCGTTTAGGACGGCATTGTCACAGGCCCGTTCACGTTCCACCCGCATCTGCCGCACGGTCAGCCACACCAAGGGGTTGAACCAGTAAAGCACTAAAGTTATACATGCCAGGATCTCCACCAGGCTGTCCCTGCGCCTGATATGGGCCAGTTCGTGCAGAAGAACCAGTCGCAACCGTTGATCGCTCCATCCCCTGACGGTTGCAGGAAGGATTACCCCGGGATGTAAAATACCCCTGATGATGGCGGTGTTTATCCGGGAGCACTGGAACAGTTGAACGTGACTGCCAACGTTCAACTCCTCGCAGACGCCCTTGAGGGCCGTTTGCCAGCGGTCACCATGGAGCGGCGCCGCCTTTCGAAGTATCCACCTGAGTCCGACTTCCCCTGACAGCACCCAGAGCAGGCAGCCCACAGCGCCGGCCAACCAACCGAGGAAGATCCAGACAGGCCAGCGGGGCCCTGGCGCAGGCACCATGATCAACTGCATTGAGGCCATGGTCGCAGATCGAGGCTCACCGGGCGAAGCATACTGCGGGGTCTCGTACCCGGTAACGGCTTCGCCGAACTCGGTCGCGGGGGCCGCGGCGGGATCGTGCAGCAACGGGACCCTCCATTCCGGTGCGAACGTGGAGAGGGCCGGCAGGAGCACCAGACCGGCAACCACAACGGCGAGGATCAGGCTCAGGACGGATGCTGAATGGCGCCGCAGCAGCTTTACTGTCAACCAAACCCCCACGAGCAGCATCGTGCTCTTGAAGAAGACATCTATGGCGAGCTTCGAAAATGAGAGCGCAAGGTTATAATCGATATCCATGATCAACTTCCCCTTTGTCGAGATGCCTCGATGAGGCGGATAATCGTTTCTTTCTCCTCTTCGGAGATATCAGCTTCAGACCGCTTCAGAAGAGCGATAGCAGCTCTCCCCGCCGAACCTTTGAAGAAGGTGTCCATAATATTGGCCAAAGCCGATTCGCTCGCCTGCTCTGCCGAAATCGTCGGATGGTATATATAACGGTTGTTTTTCTCCCGATCGTGATAGAGATAGCCTTTTCCCTCGAGTATGCTCATCAGCTTGCGCACGGTTGAGTAGCCAGGCCTGTCCGGCAACTCTGAAGCAACATCGGCAGCGCTCGCTTCGCTTCGTTGGTATACAATATCCATTATTTGCCGCTCCCTGCGGCTCATCTCTCCTGGTAACGGTTTTCGCGACATCCTTTTTCTCCAAAGGTAAATTGGTAATCGTCCGCATATAATCTATCTTTGCGAATATATTCGCAGCATGACAGGCGTTTGTCAATGGGGAAAGCGAAAAATTTCGCTTTACTGGAGCCTCGAACCTTGATCATCGGTCAGGAGGTGGTCCGTGAACCGGCAGCCATGTGCAAACGGGAGGGGGCTTCCTCATACCACGCCCCATGGGCGTGGTCGGTGATTATACAATCTTCTTGTCCTTTGGTCCGTCTGCCACGTTACATCCTGCCGGCACATATCCACCAATATGCACAGGTGGATATGCCTTGCCTGATCTTATGTAAAACGGGCGAACCAAAATACGACGCAATCTTGCTCAATTATTTTTTGCCGAGGCCCTTAAGCTAAACCCATTTCTTTCCTAACCTTTGCCGAAATACTTTCTCGGCCTCCGGAGAAACAGATGTGAAATGAACCTCCGCCTCGTGATTATCGTCGATCCTGACAACGGAAACCACCTTGGCATAGACTTTTCCAGGCACAGGGGCCAGTTGGTTGTTAAGCAATTGTAGCCTAACGTTTTCCCACTGGGACAGCTTTTCGTGAAGGACAATTATCGCCGAAGCGGAGGAAATGTACGTGATCCGGGCTTTGGTCCCGCTTTCGGTGACAACTTTCTCACCTATTCTATATACTTCAACATTGATCATCTCCCGAACCGCAACCAGCGTTTCCTCGTTTTCCGGGAGGTACACGTTGTAGGGTTCCCCGATTCCTGTAATATCATAGAGTTCTACCGTGCCGGACATTCCCTTCATTTCAACCTTGAGAACTTTCCTGACGCGCAGGATATCCGATAGCGCTTCATAGGTGGCCTTGGTTACAAGCACCTGGCCTCCCACCGTGAACGATTCGGCCCTGCCGGTGAAGTTTACCTGAGAACCTACAGCTCCGTATTTGCTCCGTTTTTCAGATCCAATGTTGCCAACGATAACCTCGCCCGTGTTCACAGCCACCCCCATTTCGAGACGGGGCAGACCCTCGGCCTTATTACCTTCGTTTACCTCTTCCATTGCAGCCTGCATTTTGAGTGCACATGCCACGGCGAAGGCCGCATGATCTTCCATCGGTTCCGGAGCCCCAAAAAAGGCCAGTATCCCGTCACTACCACGTAACCGGCAAACGAGGCCTGAGGGATCCATTGAGGAATTAACGACACTTTTTTCAAAGGAGTTTCAGCAAAGACTTCATTGAGGGAAGGAAACCACAGAATCAGAAAAAGGAATATTAGAGACTTTCTCATTTATTGCTCTGCCATTGACCGGTCACCGCCAAATTGAGACTGTAGTTGGCCACTTCTTTCAGTTTCTCATCAAACAGATTTTGGGCCTCTTGAATCAGACGCGTAAAAGCGCTTCACCCAGTTTGGGAAATGCCTGACAAGTCACCAGCTCATTTCCTTCCAGAAGATAGGTCAGGCACTCATTGCAGGAAATGCAATCACACTCGGCATTACCAACTTTCTTGAGCCAGCGGTTCGGTAAATTCGGTTCCAGTATCATGGGCCTGCCAAAACCAAAATAATCTATCCCGCTCCGGCTGGCAATCTTTTCAATCTTCTCAACAGATTTATTTCCCCCTGTCAAAATGAGCGGGATATCCACATCTACTTTTTCATCATACATAACATAATGAGCTCGTCTTTTCGTTTCATCCATGTTGTTCGTATCTTCGCTTATTTCTATTGCGTCCACACCTGTTTTGGCAAGTTCGGACAAAAATCGGGGATAAGTATCCGTACTGGTTTTGTCAAAAGGAAATTTGTCAAAACAATTTACTTTGATAAGAACTGGGTATTCAGAACCGAGAGATGACTTAATCTCGTCAGTTATTTCCTTCACTATTCTCATCATGTTTTGCACTGAGCCGCCGTACAGATCTATCCGTTTGTTGGAATACGGCGACAGAAACGTATTCAACAGAAAACTGTGGGCGCCATGCAGTTGAATGCCGTCAAATCCTGCCGTTTTTGCTCTTTTTGCAGCGGCTACATAAAGATTCCTGATTTCCTTAATTTCACTTATGGAGAGGGCATGCGGTTTCTTCTTTAATTTCTTTTCTGCAAAGGGCCAGGGAACTGACGATGCCGAAATCGGATTTGAAATTGAATCCATTCCGATATGATTGATCTGAGCAATAATCTTGCAGTCACCATCCACCTCATGCACGGCTCCGGCCATTTTGCTGAGCTGTGGAATAAACCTGTCAGCATAGATACATGTAAGGTTGTGATTAAAGAGAAAATCCTTTCGGGACTGCGGCACTACAGTCATATGGCCGGAAATAATCATCCCTGCGCCACCTTTGCTCCAGTTTCGATAGGCATTGTCCCCTTTATTCAAATAATTACAATCGTCCGTAGTGGCCCCAATATCGGTCGCTGTCTTCACCAGGCGGTTTTTGACCTCCAAGTCACCTATCTTTCCTTTGGAAAAAACTTTGTAATGGCCGCGAGGTTCATTTTCTGTTCCGCTTTTAGAAAGAAAAGCGCACCCACCGCTCCCTAACATAACAACAGCGGAACCAGCAGAAATCTTAATAAATTCTCTACGGCTGAATTCTACATTTTTCATGGACTACCCTCCTTAGTTTATTACATTTCTTGATCGTCTTTGTTTCGTTCGCCAGCCTGGCTTTAGGTTGATAATCGTCCACGTAAATTTTATCATTGCGAATATATTCGCACCATGGTAGATTTTTGTCAATAGGAGAAGCGAAATTTTTCGCCGTACGGATATTCAGGGCCTAGATCATCGTTTGGGTCGCCCCCAAAAAGCCTGACCCCGAACTCCGATACAAGGAGTTTACCTGTCAAAGTTTTGTAATTAAAGGTTGAGGCATAAACGAATCAGAATCTGTAAAACTATCAAAAAAGGAGGTCCTAACCATGAATCGAAGGGAATTTTTGAGGTATCAGGCAAACGGAATCCTATGGATGATTGCCGGCGGATCCGGAATTTTGTTGCCAAAGCCGTTAATTGCTGCGCCGGTTCCGGATATCGCCGTGGTCAAAGGCGCACCTGCGGCGGCAACACGGGCCGCGGTGGACCTGTTAGGCGGGATGAAGCAATTCGTGAAGCCCGGCGACCGGGTAGTGATAAAGCCTAACATGAGCTTCGCCACACCTCCTGAAAGGGCCTCGAACACCGATCCGGAGGTGATCCGTGAACTGGCCGTCATGTGCAAAGAGGCAGGTGCTGCGAAGATATTGGTCCTGGACCATACCCTGGACCAAAAAGAGCTTTGCCTGGAAAGATCGGGGATCCAAAAGGCTTGCAACCCAATCAGCGAAAAAATGGTCTTTGGCCTGAACGACGACAGGTTTTACAAGGCCATCGATATCCCTGAAGGAAAGAGCATGACGAACACCGACATCATGAAGGAGGTCCTGAAGAGCGATGTACTCATCGCCGCCCCCACAGCCAAATCCCATTCATCGACCGGTGTCAGCCTCTCCATGAAAGGGATGATGGGGCTCAATTATGATCGTAGAATTATGCACTGGAGATATGATCTCAATACGTCTATTGTGGATCTTTGCACAATACTGAAGGCGGATCTGACCGTCATCGATGGAACCCGCGTGCTATCCACAGGTGGTCCGCACGGGCCGGGAAAAGTTCTAAAGATGGACACCATTATTGCTTCAAGGGACATGGTCGCGGCTGATGCATACACGGTCTCCCTCTTTGAATGGTATGGCAAGAAATTTCAGCCGAAACAGGTTCGTCACATCCTTGAGGCCCATGAGCGGGGACTGGGCCGAATGGATGTGGAAAACCTGAATGTCAAGACTATTGGATTATGATCGCATTCCGGCGGGCCATACAACTCATAAGCCTTACGCTCTTTCTCATATTGCTGACATTGGCTGTGCTCTCAGTCAATACGCCCACACCCCTTGATCTCTTCCTGCGCCTTGATCCTGCCCTGATTGTTTTTACAGCCATCAGCGGCAGGATATTTACTTTCGCCTTTATCCCGGCATTGCTGGTCCTCGTTGTTACGCTCTTTTTCGGAAGGATCTTCTGCGGCTACATATGTCCCATGGGCACAACCCTCGATGGAACGGACAAACTGTTTGGTAAAGCCAGAAAGAAACAGCCGGAAACGGGAAAGCTCCGCCTGTTGAAATATATTATCCTCTTCTTTTTGTTGGGGGCGTCCCTGCTTGGCGTTTCCTTCGTGTTCACGGCTGCGCCTCTTTCTCTCATAACCAGGGCTTATGGCCTCCTGGTTCATCCTGCCCTCGCTTTCCTTTCAAACGAAATGCTGGGCCTTGTCCACCCCCTGGCAGAATGGTTGGATATGGACAGCATTGTCTTCTTGCAAATCGCCGCCCCGCGCTTTGCTACCCAGCTTTTCATACTGGCCTTTTTCGGGGCGCTCTTTGTTTTGGCCGTTACGTCACCCCGCTTCTGGTGCCGCAATCTTTGCCCTTCCGGCGCCCTCATGGCCTTTTTATCTAAAAAGCCTCTAATTCGCCGGGGCGTCTCTGATGATTGCACAGATTGTGGGAAATGCGCCAATAATTGTCCCATGGGCGCGATCATAGCAGAAGACCCTCACGTTACCCTGCATGAAGAATGTATTGTATGCCGAACGTGTCAAAATACCTGTCCCGAAAGTGCCATTTCCTTTGACAGCGGAAGGGCCGAGAATGTGTTTGAGAAACAAGGCTTCTCTTTGCCCCGACGTCAATTTATGGTTTCAGGCCTGTTCGGGGCTACCACGGCCACAATCGGTCTTACCGGTCTGAATTCACTTCATGGTAAGCCGGGGCCCGGCCAGGTGGCCCCGCCGGGACTTATCAGGCCGCCGGGCGCCATGCCCGAGATGGATTTTCTGGCCCGATGCAGCCGCTGTGGCGAGTGCATGGTCGCCTGTCCCACGAATACCCTCCAGCCCATCTGGCTCGACGCCGGATTCATGGGTCTTTTCAGTCCCGGTCTCAACTTAAGGCGCGGGTACTGCAGTCCGGAGTGCCGCATGTGCGGGGAAGTATGCCCCACGGATGCCATACGAAGTTTGTCAAAAGACGAACGCATCTGGGCCAAAACAGGCACGGCCGTCATCTTTCGCCGGAAATGTTTGGCATGGGAGCAGCAAAAAAGCTGCATGGTATGCGACGAGGTCTGTCCCTACAAGGCGGTGGAATTCAGAAAAGAACCGGGGAACCCGGTTCCCGTTCCCCAGGTGCGCGAAGAGAAATGCGCCGGATGCGGGTACTGCGAGCATTTCTGTCCCGTGCAGAACCAGTCTGCCATCGTGGTAACGCCCATGGGCGCCCTCAGACTATCTGAAGGGTCCTATGTTGCACAGGGCAAAAGCCAGGGACTGAATCTGTCCATTGATCACAAATCCGCATATGGGTTTCAACCGGAAAACAAAGATGGGGACAAAGGATTTGCCCCCGGGTTTGAAAATGAGGCATCCGGCAGTGATTGATAGGGATCGTTTATATTTGCCAACTCGGGCCGGATCTTGAATTTACCGTGCTTGAGGGATGCTTATCCTTGCCTTCCCGTGGTACCTGCTGTACCCTTATCTTCGTACCATTGAACCATTTTTTGTATTTGAACGGGTTATCGAGGAAGAAACCGTTGTGCGTTTTTTCAGACCATAGACCACTACCGCCGGTCCTGAAACGGTCTTACAATTTCCGACGTCGATATCTGATGATCGGAAAATTTAGATATCATTTTATCGATGAAGGAAATCCCCATCATCCGCCGGTTTTGATGCTTCACGGCAATCCCACCTGGTCTTTTTATTTCAGGCGTTTGGTAAAAACCCTCAAACAAGCATATCGGATCATTGCTCCGGACCATATGGGTTGCGGATTGTCGGATAAACCCCAAGTCTATCCCTACCGTTTGAGAAACCACATGCGCAATGTGGAAGCCCTTGTGGACCATCTCGGACTAAAACATATCACACTGGTCTGCCACGACTGGGGGGGGGCCATCGGGATGGGTGTGGCCACACGCCGGCCCGATCTTTTCAACCGATTTGTAATCCTAAACACGGCGGCGTGGCGCTCCATTCGCATGCCGAAACAGATCGCCGTCTGCCGGATCCCGTTTCTCGGCGCCCTGGCGGTACGCGGTTTGAATGGCTTTGCCATGGCCGCAACCCGGATGGCCGTTGCAAAACCCCTTGAAAAGGTTGCAAAGACGGGTTTGCTGTGGCCCTATAACAACTGGAAAAACCGTATTGCCATATTGCGTTTTGTTCAAGACATCCCCATGAATCCGTCGCATCCTTCCTATGATTGCCTGAAAGAAACAGAAAGGCTTCTCTACCGGCTGCGAGATAAACCCATGAAGATCTGCTGGGGCATGAAAGACTGGTGTTTCGACACGCTGTTTCTACAGCAATGGCGGGAACGCTTTCCAGAGGCATCCGTGACCGAATTTCCCAATGCGGGCCACTATATTCTGGAAGACGCTCATGAAACCGTTGTACCGACGATTCAGGATTTTCTGTCATCTGAAGATCCTTGATCCGATGGGGTTCACAAGCCGAGGTTAAGAAAGCACCGGTTTATCCAGTTCTTTTCTGACGGCAAAGCCTATCTTTTCCAGGGAGTAAGGCTTTTTCACATATTCCCCGGCGCCCAGGCGCTGGGCTTCTTTCACCCTCGATGTTTCTGAAAATCCGCTGGCAATAATTGTTTTCTGTCCCGGTTTCCATTTGGTGATCTCCCGGAAAGTCTCCAATCCATCCATTCCCGCTCCCATAATCATATCGAGGACCACTAAATCAACGGGGTTCTTCTTGATATATGCCACGGCATCCTCGCCGCAGGAAACGGCCGTACCACGATACCCCAGCTTTGACAAAATGGCGGTGGCGATGGTCCACTGCTCTTCCACATCGTCCACAACGAGAACCGATTCACCGTGTCCCCGGAAATCTTCAATGGAAACCGTTAACTTTTCATCGGGTAAGTCTTCCCTGTTTGCAGGAAAATACAAAGTAAAAACAGTCCCTTTTTCTTCATGGCTCTGAACGTCGATATATCCCCCATGATCCTTGACGGTCCCCCATACCACCGCCATTCCCAAACCCGTTCCGCTTCTCCCCATAACCTTCTTTGTATAAAAGGGCTCAAAGATCTGTTTCAAATCCCGGGGAGAAATGCCCACACCCGAATCCGCTACGGTAAGGACCACATAGTCGCCTTCTTTTTTCACATGGTCGAACCCTTTCACAGGGCTGTCGACATATCGGTTTTCCATTGAGACACAAACCTTCCCACCGTCCGGCATGGCTTCAACCGCATTGGAAACCAGGTTCATCACCGTTTTGGAAATGTGAACCTGCGAACCCATGATGTAAAGGAGATCGTCGACCGGACGGATCTCGATCTCAACGCCCGGATGAAAAGAAAGAAGCATCCGGTATTCCGGACTTCGTAAATATTCGGTAACAACGCCATTTAAGTCGACCACTTCTCTCGATGTTACACCTCTCCTGGCCAGGGTGAGCAGATCCTGCACAATAGCAGCGGCCCTTTCTCCGGATTTCTGTATGGTAAAAATCGGTTTTCGCAAAGGGCTCTCTTCGGGCAGATCCATCAGAAGAAGTTCCGGATAGGTCACGATTCCGGACAGGATATTATTCAAGTCATGGGCGACCCCTCCGGCAAGGGTGCCGATGGCTTCCATTTTCTCGGATCGCTGAAGCCTGATCTCGAGTTCCTGTTTTTCCATGTCGGCAAGCCTTTTTCCGGTAATATCCTTCACGGTCCCGATGCCCGCAGCTTTATCATTATAGTTGATGACGTCTACATTCATATTGACATAGACACGGGTTTCGCCATCTTTGTGAAGCATTCGGAATTCATATTCCTTTTGCACGTTTTCTCCGGCCATTCGCCGCCTGTAACGTTCCGCCACGATGTTCCGATCTTCCGGTGCCACGAGCTTTTGAATATCCATCCCGATGATTTCCGCCAATGGGTACCCGGTCATCCTGGCCAGGGCATCATTTACAAACAGAAATTTATTGTCCTGATTAATAAAGACACCGTCCTGAATATTCTCAATGAGGATTCGGTATTTTTCTTCACTCCTCACGAGATCCGCCGTCACCTGTTTTCGTTCATTGATTTCCTCATGAACACTTCCGATCATCTGGTTGGTCACTTTCTTTAGAGATTCCAGGAGTTCAACATTGGATTCTCCTCGAACCCGCGCCATCAAATCACCTTTTGTTACGCGGTGCAGTACATCAAAATGCTCGGCCAGCCCCATGGCAAATTCATGGGATAAATCAACCATCTCCCCCAGATTCTCAGCCGTCTTGTTGACCAGTTCTTTCAATTTGGAAATCAGTTCAAGGCTGGACTCTTCCGGGGTCCGAACCATCGGGTCTCCGAAAGAAATTTTCTTTAACGCTTCGAAAACCTCTGAGAGCCCCAACGCCATCTCCAGGCTGATGTCTTCGAGCTCCCGATCCCTTGCTTCAAGGGTATTGCGCGTCTGCAAAATTTTTCCGGAAATAGCCTTGAAGGATTCTCCCATGGTTCCCAAATCCATATTGACGCAAAAGACCTCACATCCAATGCACAAATCCACCTTTTCGAGAACATCTTCCTGAATTTCATGATGGCAATGGGTACCATCCACCAGCCAGCAATGTTCTTTTTCGGACCTATACGCGGGGCATTTTACCTCCATACATTGAAAGATTTCCCAGCATTTTATCTTTTCGGCCATGGCTCCGTCCCATTCTCTACAAGTTGTTTTTCACAATTCTTTTCCGGCTCACCGAACACAAGATACAGATCTTCAAAACCGGATCTGAATCCTTTTTCTGCCGCTCCCCTCATCCCTGATGGAAAGAAACGTTTTTCCCAACCGTTCACACCACACGCGCACATCTCTTTCAAACGTCGGGCAATCTCCCAGCACCTCCAAGATGTCATCCGCATTCATATCCGGCGCCTTTACGGCAATTTTGAGGACGGGCTGCGGGCATTTCATTCCCAGCATATCCAGGATTTCTATGTCCATTATTCAATCTCCTTTATTAAAAATCAGTGGGTCGCACAGGCCATACACGGATCATAGGCCCGATAACCCATCTCAATGCGATTCAGGATCAAATCTGAAACCCTTCCTTCTTTTATGAATGCCCGGGCCGCTTTTAGAACGGACAGGCTTATGGCGCCAGCATTGTTCTGGGTGGCAACCAGCAGATTCAGCCGTTTAAGGATCGCCGCTTCATCTGTTTCATAGTGGTGGATCAGGGTCCCCCTCGGGGCTTCACAGATCCCCACCCCTTTACGGGGAGATTGCACCGGAATGTTTCTGATCTCCGGATCGGTCAGTTGATCATCTACAGCAATTTCACCCATCCGCTCCGCCGCATACAAAACTTCTATGAGCCGCGCCCAGTGATACACCAGGGTGTTGTGAACCGGTTTCCCGCCGCACACATCAAACATCCGTTCATACTCCTGCTGTGCCAGGGGTGTGGCCAGACCCTCTGAAGCATTCAACCTGGCAAGGGGACCCACCCGGTACAGCCCGCTCTCTTTTCCCTCACGAAGGCCATGCCATCCCACACCTTTGAGGTAGAGGGTTTTCATATAACTCCAGGTATCCACCCGTTCTTCCAGATGGTGCAAATAATCTATGGCGCCAAATTTTTCAAACTCCCCACCCTCGGGATCAACAATCCTAATTTCGCCATCATAAAAACTGACACGGTTATTCCCATCAACCATCCCCATGTAATAGGTCTCAAGGGAGTAGGCGTCCAAATGCGTCAGGTCAACATATTCCCGGCTTTCAAGCACCTCTTCTTCAAAAATTTTCAGACAACGGCGTGCAAATGCCAACGCATCCCGCGCAATTTCCTTTATCCCGATCCTTTCTTCCTCGGGTACCGGTTTTGACACGCCGCCGGGCAACCCACAGACCGGGTAAAGCGGGCTCCCACTGACCAAAGCATTGAGACCCCGAACCCTTTTTCGAATTTCTATAACCTCTTCCCCGATCCTTTCCCCCAGTTTACCGATCACCCCAAAAATATTTTTCCCGAACCGCTTGTCATCGGAACCGACCAATATATCCGGCCCCCCGAGATAAAAGAAATGGAGGAGATGGTCTTCATAAATAAAAGCCGTATGCATCAACTCCCGTATCTTTTTTGCAGCCTCCGTAGGTTCAACATCAAAGAGATCATCCAGTGCCTTTACCGATGCAATATGGTGCGCCGTGGGACACACCCCGCATATTTTCTGTGTAAGGGTGGGCATTTCCTCCGCCGCCCTCCCCTCACAGAATTTCTCAAACCCTCTGAAATCCGGGACCTGAAAAAAAGCGCGATCCACCTGCCCACCGGAACCGAGACGTATCTCGATTTTCCCGTGCCCTTCCAGCCGTGTGATGGGGTCTATGATAATTCTGCGGGTCATGTTCGGGGTCCTTTTCCACCACCCAGAATGGAATGGGGGGCGCTATACCGATAAAAAAGTCCTCCCGGGTCGGGGATGGCATCCGTAATCCGCCGGATCTCATCTTCATGCTCGGCATCAATCATGGAAGCAATAAAAGACAATATACCGGCCCCATGATCTTCCATTGTTTCCAGGGGACCAAAACAGCCTCGACAAGGCATATTGGCCTGGATACAGCGGCTATCGCACCCGCCTCTTGTTGCGGGTCCAAGGCAGATCACCCCCTGGGGCAGAAAACATTTTTCCATATCCCACTTTGTTTCATGAACCCTTTTAAATCCTTTCAGGCTTATTTGTTCTGGCTTGCTATCCAGACGGGGACATGTGTGACAAAGCGTCTTCCTGTCCCCGAATACAAACCCTTTTTCCGGAAGCCGCCCCTCCAGTACGGCCCATACCGCTTCGCCCACGAGTTCAGGGGGGGGCGGACAACCCGGAATATAATAATCCACATCAATCACCTGATCCAGGGCCATTACCTTATCCGTTAATCCTGAAAGTTTCGGTCCCCGCACTGAATCTTCCTTAAACCCACCCGGCAAAATTCCGCCGGGATTTTTCACCGTAGGAACCTCCCTGAAGGACCGTGCCAGGATCTCAGGGACACTGTGGAAATTGCCCAATCCCACAATACCGCCCAGGTGAGCACATGTGCCATGGGCAACGACAAGTTTCGATTTTCGTCGCAACAGTCGAGCCATATGAGCCTGCTCATGGAGCCTTATGGCGCCGTTGATCAGAGTCAGATCGATTTCACCGTTCCCCAGTGCCTCAAGATCTTTGAGCCTACTGTCCAAAGCAACCGGCCAGAAAACAATGTCCGCACGCCTTTGAAGTTCAAGCAGATCTTCGGAAAGATCAATCACCGATTCCTCACATCCACCGCAACCGGAACACCAGTAAAGCGCGATCTTTGGCTTTTCAGGCATGGTTCTTTGACCCCTGTCCCCTCAATCGTTCAACCATTTCCCCGGCGATACGGGCATATTTTTCCCCGTCACCGGCTGAAACGGAATCAAACTTAAATCTATCATTATTGATGCCGTTTTGTTGAAGAATCCGCTCCAGCAACGGGATGCGTTTCAACGCCTGAATATTCCCTCTCTTATAATGGCAATCGCCCGGGGCACAACCGAGAATCAGAACCCCGTCGGCGCCGAGCCTGAATGCTTCCAGAACCAATCGAGGATCCACCCGGCCGCTGCACATGACACGGATTTCCCGCAGGTTTCCGGACGGAAATTCCTTTCGGCCTCTTCCCGCGGCATCCGCACCTTCGTAGGAACACCAGTGGCACAGAAACACGATGATCTTCGGTTCAACCCCCTGCATGGTTCACCCTATCCAATCAAACCTCTTAATTCAGATAATATGGCCTGTGTGGAAAAATGTCTGGCGATTACGGCGCCGCTGGGACAGGCGGCGGCACATACGCCGCATCCCCTGCACATGGCCTGATTGATGGAAACCGTTGGCTCACAATCTTCCCGGACAATGGCTTTGAATGTGCAGAGGCTTTCGCAGACCAGGCACCCGGAGCAGGTCTCGGGATCAATTTCACAGGCCATGGGTTCCAGGGGCAATCGTTCCCCGGGTTCCAGTTTTCCCATGATCCTGCCGGCTGCGGCATGCCCCTGGGCCACCGAAGAGGGGATATCTTTAGGCTCCTGTGCACATCCTGCCGTAAAGATCCCTTCCCGAACCGTGGAAACAGGATCCAATCTTGCGTCGGCCTCCTCAAAAAACCCATTTTCCCCCAGTTTCACATCAAGAATCCCGGCTATTTCCCCTATTCCCTCGTCACTCTCCATGGCCGTAGCCAGAACGACCATATCAAATTCGTTTTGTTCCAATTCCCCCTGGGTATCCGTATGGGCAATCAAAATGCTTCCGGATCCCTTTCGGATCTCAATGGCATCCGGCCGCAACAACCGAAAAAACCGAATACGATCTTCCGTCAAAACCATTCGGTAAAAGCGCTGGGACTCTTTTCCCGGGAGACACAAATCGGAATGAAACTGACAAATTCCGGCTTCCGGCAGCTGCAACCGGGCTTGGTGTGCATGTTTCAGGGTATAAAGGCAACAAACACCGGAACAGTATTCATTGAATTTTTCCGTTCTTGACCCCACACAATGGACAAAGGCGATACGCCGGGGAGGTTGACCGTTGGCCAGTAGAATTTTCCCCTCCGTGGGACCGGTTGAATTGACCAGTTGCTCGAATTCAAGACTGGTGATAATATTGTCGGCCCCACCATAACCATACCGGGCATCCTTTCCGGGGTCAAAAGAGCTGAAACCCGTGGCAACCACAACAGCGCCCACCTTGAGCTCCCGAATGCCATCGGTCTCGTCATACCGAATCGCCCCAAAAGGACAGGACTCCAGGCAGGAGCGACATGACGCACCCTGAAACCGCAAACAGTGATCTTCGTCGATAAGCGCCACATTCGGGAGAGCCCCCGCGTATGGGACATGGATTGCCTTGCGACCGGCCATCCCCCCCATGAACAGACCGGGCACGCTAACGGGACAGGCTTCAAAACAGGCGCCGCAGCCGATACAGGCATTTAGGTCAACAAAACGCGCTTTTTGCCGGACACTCGCGACAAAATTCCCCAGATACCCTTTCACCTCAGCCATTTGAGTCAAAGTCAACACTTCAATGCTGTCATGGTGTAATACAGCATCCAATTGGGGCTCAATCAGACAGGATGCGCACACCATGTCCGGATAGAGATCTTCATGCCGGGCAACCCTCCCCCCGATACAAGGTTCTTTCTCAATGAGATACACCTTCCGATTTTTTCGCGCCAGAGCCAGCGCTACGTTTATCCCCGCAACACCCGCGCCCACCACAAGAACATCCGCACAGCACTCAATCGTTTTTGCTTCGAGAGGTTCATGTAAGCGCACCCGTTTGATGGACCCTCGAAGCAGCGCCCTGGCCTTTTCGGTAGCCACCTTTTTCTCTTGAATCACCCAGGTGCACTGTTCCCGAATGTTGGTGATCTGCAAAAGGAAAGGATTGAGCCCTGCCTCTTTTAATATTTCCCGAAATGTCCGCTCATGTTCTTTTGGAGAACACCCGGCGATGACAATCCGCCTCAATTTGTGTGACCGAATTTCTTCCCGAAGAAACTCTTTTCCATCCGGTGAACATAAAAACCCGAAAGATTGTGCCAGCACCACATCTTTGTGCCCCTCTGCCTCTTCCAACAATTCCGCCATTTCCACGGCATCTTTAATATTGGGTCCGCATTCACAAATATATACGCCGATTCTTTGGGGCATATTGAAAACCTTTGGGGCCTCCACAGGCTCAAACTGCACAATAGTCTTTGAGGTGTCACAATGGGAAGTGCTCCTGAAGAATCGATATTACGAGACGCTATACATGAAAGCAAGTTAAAATTGCTTGCGCATGCCCGGCGCTCTGTCTTCATTGGCTTGACATCCCACGGACCCATGAAATATTCTCTTTACCGTAGAAGCAAGCCCACCAGAAGAAATGAACGGAGGTCAGACCAGAATGAAAAGGATCGGAAGATTGCATGTACTGACGGATACGGTTCTACAGAGCCGTTTTACGCACCTTGAACTCACGAAACAAGCCATTTCGGGCGGTGCTGACACGATCCAGCTTCGCCAGAAGGAAGGTTCCACCAGAGAACTGATCAAAACGGCCACCGAATTGAGACGGTTGTGCACAAAGAAAGGGGTCATATTCATTGTCAATGACCGGATTGACGTGGCCCTTGCAGCCAAAGCGGACGGCGTTCACCTGGGGCAGGATGATTTCCCCATCCCCC
>Ga0233437_1001161_pt1 | contig 50961 bp, 45 predicted proteins | sample SI_122_August201_FD_182714 | JGI IMG/M metagenome (GOLD analysis project Ga0233437, IMG submission 182714) | Seawater microbial communities from Saanich Inlet, British Columbia, Canada - SI_122_August2016_200_MG | ecosystem: Environmental > Aquatic > Marine > Inlet | place: Canada: British... | reverse complement strand
ATTTTTTAAGGCTGGTATCTCAGCTGGATAAACTTATGCTGCTGATGGACTCCGCATGGATTTTCAACGGCATTAGCGATGTTCAAAAGAAGCAGGAATCTTATAAATGGCAGCGCCGTCTAATGAAGTTTGCCGCTCAAATTATCAATCTTGAAATTAGAGCTCGCGATGCAGCCACTAAAAAGGGGAAAGAGCAGGAAGTTAATGAGCATGCTCCTGTTGATACATCAGAACAGCATCCTGAGCTGGTTGAAGCGGGTAAAGAATCGGAACTCATTAAATCCCCCGTCATTGGGTGATCAACGCCCGTGGATTGTCCACAGTCATCGTCATTGGTCTATATTAAATTGGCTGGATACAACCCGTTGCAGACATTCCCTACAGTCCGTAGGGAATGTCTGGTTCGTGGCGTTATGTGTAGCTACACATAACGCCACAGACCGGTAGAACACTACTGTCTGTAGGGGCCGTCCGGTTCACGCCCTGAGAGCCATTCCCCAGTGCTGAAATGAACGATTGGTAAGTCCGTTAGCTGTAGTTGACCTGTCGACAATTAACGACCAACAACCTGTTTCGACAATCATGAACTCAAATGTCCGGTTTTCACTATTTACCATAAGCCTGTAGTTCAAAGTCACTTGGCTATCTGCCTATAAATTAAGGCTCAAACTGATCGGACAATGATCTGGTAATGTCGCAAAATCCACCCTATCACGCGCTGAATACAAATATTGTCTAAAGCTGTTATTGACCACAAAGCGGGTGGATAAACGTCCGGTAATCAGATGGTCGATAAACGCCGGGTATTTACGGTTATAACACTCGGCGATGATGCCCTGTGTATGCAACATCAGGTCTGCATTCACCGGTTCACTGTCATCTATCTCCTGCCATAACTTTTCATGTGTTTTCATTCGCCGATTAAAATCACCCAGTATGAGCATGGGCTGATGATCGTCAGCGCGTTGATCAATCCAGGCTTCGAGTACGGGTATTTGATTTTTAAGTTTCTGACAGACATCCCGGCTGGAGGTGTCATAATTACCCTTAAAGCAACCCGACTTTAAATGCACAGCCAGTAACCTGAGCGTGTTGGCAGAATCCTTTGACTTGACCGTGATATCAACACCGTGACGTAGCCCCTGTGTGGTTTTAAGCGCACGCAGGTCTTTATGGCGCCGATAGCTAATGCCTTTACGGATCACAAAACCGACCCGTTGCGCACCCCGCCGCTCAGACACCACAAAATTGTACTGTTGCTCATCAAACACGCGCTTTAAGGCTTTCTTTCCCTGAACTTCCTGTACCGCAATGATATCGGCATCCAGTTGAGCCGCGTATTTGGCGATCACCTGGTAATCATTTTGATTGCGTTTCATTTGTCCCTTATTCAGCGTGTTACTGAGCCACTGCATATTCCAGCTGGCTATCTTGAGCGGTTCTGCCTGAACCGGAAAAGTCATGGCCAGTAGCAGCAATACCAGGGCTAATTTGTTCTAGCTCTAAAATCGTGATGTATAGTCATTGATCATACAAAACTAATCTGTATTGACAGATGCGGTATATAAATCAATAGTTTACGAAGTTATCATATTATCACACTTGTTTAGCCATAAATTACATAGCTTTCAGCGGTAGAACAAATTAGCCCTGGCAGCAATACCCCTAATCCTGAACATTTCATTCTGTCTCCTTTATAATAAAATCAAAAAATCGGTTTGCAACGTCTCCGGGGTACCTTGCTGGCAGGCGTGAGGCCATGATTGACCTGTCCCTGTTTCAATCCAACAGGGGATACTAAACACCATCACAAACCCGGATATTCATCATCACTGCCCTGCCCCGTTGGCGATCTTCATCGGGACGCAATCAGCGCATCGAACAGATCCGGTGGTGCATGACTGCCGCTAAAATCGTCCGATTGCTGCAGGCACTCCTTGACGATCAACTTGTGCCGCACGCCCCAGTCGGATTGTATCAGGTCACTCACCTGTAATGTCCAGTAACGGATCGTTTCCAGGTTGTGCGGGTCACGTGTTATCTCACCGTCCCGCCAGCGATCAAACTGTTGCTGCCACTCTGGCACATTAAAGCACACCAGACCGGTCACTGTGTGAAAAATTTCCGCCTCTGGGGCTGCCAGGAACTGATCAAACACGTTTTTAATGACCTGTCGCTCATCGCTGCCGGTCTCGGCGAGCCAGTGGTCGAACGCCTGTTGCAGTTGTCTAGAGGTGGTGACATACACCAGCATGGGTCGATCTCCTTAAAATTGAATGCGTTGCATTAAATGGTAGGTCTCCAGTGACAAAACTTGCGTGTACACCAGCGTACTGTGTATATCAACATGCCCGAGCCAGCCTTGCAGTACCGGTAAAGGCGTACCGTGAAATATAGCGTTGACGGCGAACGAATGTCGAAACGTGTGCGGGGTGATGTTGATACTGGGTTTAACGGTCATTTTCTCGATCAGACGATCCAGCCGTTTATTGGCGGCAGATCGGGTGATCGGAAACAGCCGGTCATGCTTTTTTACTTGATGTGTTTTAATAAAGCGTTCTAATTGACGCACAAAAGACGCATCACTGATCGGCACCAGACGGGGTTTAACCTGCCCTCCCCTTTTTGGCCGGCCACGGCTTTTCAGGGTTTGTATCGAGACATAAGGTTGTTGAACGTCGAGCTTGAAATGATTCGGGGTCAAAGCGATACATTCACTGATTCTGGCACCGGTATGCCACAGTGTGTTCATCATCAGCAATAAATTATCTTGACGTGCCGCATCGATCAGTTGGTGGACTTCGGGTAATAACAAATACGCTGGGACATCGGTGTGGAGCAACACGGCCTGACGCTGTTCCAGTAAAACAGGCCAGTCGATATCGATACGGATATCCAGGGATTGATTCAAGGTGGTGAGTGCCTGGGCTACCATGACAACGGGATTCTCTGTGAATGTAACGGAATAGTAGCCTGATTGCTTCGCTGAAATTCAAGCTGGGCGTCATCATCTTGAGTGATGTTATTGAGCGGATCCCTGTGACAGCAAACGATCTGTATCAAACCCAGTCGCCCGATGGACTCCCCGGGTTGTAAGCCCATGGCTTTATCGCCACACACCCTGTCATCTGGTTTTAAAAATGCCCATCCAAAACGGCGCGTAATGGTTTTTTGCTGCCTTAAAAAGGAGTCAGCGGTGAGTGTAAAGCGCATGTTACGAGGCATCAGAAAAAGTCCTTTTTAAAATCCGTGTGAAGTCGTTGTATCTTGTCACTGGACGCAATAGCCAATGCCATTTGCAGATGATCGAGCAGAAACCGATGCTTTGATCGACTGGATTCACGTTGTTCATTACATCGAACGCGAACCTCTTTAACCCGTTCCACCACCGCTCCACTTCGGTCGCTAATCGAGCCTGCTATGTCATTCATCCAGTCTTTAAGCTGGGTGTTAACATAATGAGTGATGACCTCGATACCGCGTTCAGGCTGTGTTCTTTTTACGAGTCGATCAATGCTGTCGGTATCGACGTCGGCCATAAACGATTCTGAGCCGGTGCTGATATCGGACAAGGTTAAGGCATTTAGTAGCTGCTCGATGACATCATCATGATGGCAAAACACAGCGAGTAAACGAATCGCTTCAGATCGTCTTAACTGCTCTCGTTGTTGGGTGTCGATTTCAAGGCGTTTTTTCTCTTTTTTAGCCTGTTCTGCTGCGGTGGCCAGTCGCTCCAGGAGTCGAGCTGCATCCGTGAGTGTTTTCAGCTCAGTCAAGGATAGATACTGCTTAGCGTGCTGCAGTTTATTCAGTCCACATGAAAGCCGACGAAAAGTAGCCTGTCGTTTTCCCTGCTCAGCAGCATTGTTAAAAAACATCCCCAGAGCCATGTCTTCGGCCATCTCAGCAATGGACAGTGTTTTATCGCCAGGAATACGGATGGTTGACCCGGGTGTTCGGCTACACGCCATCTGTTTACAGGACCAGCTGCGTTCCTCTTGGGCACGATTTATTGGCATCGGTTGTTGGCAGTTTGGGCAAAGCGGCATAGTAGTCTCTACGGGTTCAGCAAGTGATAGCGTTTAATCGTGCTTCGATCACTTCCTCGGGTTCGAGTAAATGCAGGCTGTCATACGCACAGGCCACTGGATCACCCAGACCGTTATCGTAGTAAAAAATATTATCGCAAGTATTTACCTGGCGTATGTCATGGAAGTGAAGATGAATAGGGTGCTGTCCGTCCAGCGTGTTCGCTTCAAACAGCAGGCTTTCGATGTGCGGGTTACTCATACGCTTCTCCTTTATCGGTTAATCGTGTTTGGCCGGTCTCGGTCACCACAAACTGCCCCTGATCCGTTTGAGCAATGACCTGGTGCTGTAATAAGCAGCTGATCGAGCGTAGTTCGTGTTTACTGAAACACGATGTATTCAATGTGTACGGTGCAATCTCCAACAGCAGTTTTTGTTGGGTTTTAGCAGCGTCCGACAACCTGGATGGCGGTCAGCAGATCCTGACGAGAGACTTCCAGTCGTTTCGCCACGAAACTTTGAATATCGGGGTCGCACTGATGCAGGAAGAGTATCGATGCAAACTTATCCTGTTCGGCCAATCGGCTTTTTTTCTCGGCAAGGTATCTTTTTGCAAACGGCAGCCCCTGTGCGTTGTTGGTGTTTTGAAACGCCGTATAAATAATGCCAGCCAGATAGTTTAAATTTGTATTATTAGCCATCAGTTAAATTCCTCTTTAATCATCAGATGAGTCGGTAAAAACTCCACATATTAAGCGTACTAAATGTATCCATTTGAGTCGAATAAAAACGCGGTCTTTGGGGCGGAATAACCGACTAAAGGTCAATTAAATTAAGGCTATCAGAAAGCGTCCACATTTAATAAGTTTAGTTAGACATTAATCACTTATTAAATACATAGAGATATAGAAGATAAAAAATGTAATTTTACCTAAACGGACGAAACGAATTAGTAAAAGATGGTTTTCATCTTGCCTTCGATATCAGCATAGAGTGGATCTACAGTATTTCCATCACCGATATAATCCCGGACGTCTACCCGTTCTTCTCTTAACACGTTGTACAAAACGCGTTGTAATTGACGGTTTTCTTTTGACAAGACGAGTGCAAGCTCAACTAACCCTGGATAATCCATTGAATTCTCACCCAGAACTATAATCAAGGTTTCCACCAAAGAGGGCTCTTTTGAGGTTAATGCCAAATCAACAGCTTGCTGAAAAATAGAATGATCCCCCTGTAAAGAATTCTTGTATTCATAGAGATAACGATCGACGGCCCTCACATCCTGAAAATCCATTGTTTCACGTTCGGTTTGCTGTAATTCAATAGCGGTTGTTTTTTCATGTATCGATAATTTTCTGAAGTATTGATCCACAACAAAAAAATCACCGGCATCACACACGGCACCCTGGCCCTTTCCCATTTGATTATTTTGTCTGATACGATTGAGGACGAATTCGATGACAGTCCTCCAGGCAATCAACTGGGGTTTGTCGGTATCAGAAAGCGTTTTGACTGCCTGCGCTAATAGATGAAACTGTGCCTCATCCATTTTTTCATAAACGGCACTGACCACACCACCACAGGTGCTACAATAGAGATCCCCACATTTACCCTGTGTACGATCTTGACGGACATCTTCAAAGAACTGGATGATTAAATCCAATGCATGATTTTCGGGCATTTAATGTTTCCTCGTTTAACCATACTGATCAACAAACCTTGATACCACCTTACGTAAATCTGGATCTAAGATGCTCAGCACCTTCTCACGGACAGGCTCAGGAATTCCCCCATAAAATGCTTCTGCGATTCCGCCAGTAATACAAGCCAAGGTATCGCTGTCGCCACCGATGGATATGGAATTGCGGATGGCATCTTCGTAACTTGTGGATTCTAAAAATGCGGTTATAGCCTGTGGCACGCTGCCCTGACAACTGACATCAAAGGAATAATCTGGTCTAATTTCATCGATGCTTTTTGATAAGTCGTAAGCAAATTCATTGACGATATAAGATTTAATATCTTTTTTTGATACCCCATTTCTTCCAAGAAATATGGATGCAGATGTTGCCTGTGCGCCTTTAACTCCTTCTGGATGATTATGCGTGAATGAGGCGTATTGTTTAGCTTTGTTAAGAACTTCATCTAACGAGTTATAAGCATAACCCACACAACTGGTTCTCATGGCCGAACCATTACCCCAACTGTTGTAAGGCTCCTGACCATCATCTCGAACCCAGGTATGAAAAGACCCCCCATAACCGGCATCAGGATATCGCCAATAATACTTCTTCATCTCTGCCCCATAGTCACTATGAGTCAACATGGCATCTGCCAGGGCGATGGTTAATACGCTGTCATCCGTAAAAAAGCAATCTGGTGAAAAAAGCTCAAACTCTTTTGTTTTGATATTATTCCATTCATATACTGAACCGATAATATCTCCTGCAATGGCCCCGATCATTGATCTATCCTACCTGTTTCAGCTACATGCAAATTCACGGAAATTAACACCATCACTGCGCTCACAAGACAGCCAGTTTTTAATTTTTGCCGATATATGAAGATCAAATAATTCTCCGCTTGAGCGTAAATCAAATTTTTGTTGATTGTCCTTAAAAAAAGCAAAGGGTACCTTAAGGTAGTGAAAATGATTTTTGGCATGTTCATTTTGCAGTAGGATATCCAAATCACCCTCCTTTCCTGGGTCGAAATAGGCAGCAGGCAAAGTTAGAAACCAGATATCCTTTTCGGGGTAATATTTTGAAACCCTAAAAGATCTATCTTCAACTGAACAATCATGCTGGGCCAACCAAAGTTCGGCGTAATCTTTTGTCTTCAGACCATGACCTTCCGGTATATGGGTGATTTCATCATTTCTTGTCATCTCTTCTCTCCGTTTAAACTGTCACTATATTTTTGCTCTGATCAACAGCATAACTCTGAATTACAATATATACAATCTATTTACATTGAATACAATTAATTGTAATATATTCCTAGTATTACAGTTATGAAATCTGTGAATTGACAATGAATATCGAAATCAGCGAAGAAACCTATAACCTATTAGGCAAGTATGCAGAAGGCTTTGAGACGCCTGAAAGTGTTATAAAACGATTATTAAACTTCTATGAAAAGACCAATTCGAATCAATTATCGGGAGAAAGCTCGAAAATACAATCTATTGTAAATACCAGGAAATATACTAAATACGAATTTAAGGATGGTCAGTTTGGTAAAGGAAGATTGGTATTGGCAGTGTTGAAAACCTATTGCCATCAAAATCAAGATATCACATTTGATGAGTTAAAAATGCAGTTTCCCAAACATTTACAAGGCTCGCATGGTGTCTTTGCCCCTCTGCAAGATGCCAAACGAATTGCCGATGATACTGGCCACAAAAGGCACTTTATCAAGAATGATGAAATTATTTCACTTAAAGATGGTGAAATTGCAGTTTGTACAGAATGGGGAGTTGGAAATATTGATGACTTTATTGATCAAGCGATTTCACTGGGTTATGAGATTAAAATCCAGGATAAATAAGATTCGAAGCTCTCAAAAAAGTAAGCAGTTTTATTAGGCCTGAAGTTGTTTTTGGATAAAGACATTTGCACCAGCACGAAATAGAGGTGCTCCACCATTGGCAGGACGCCGAATTTTAGTATGCTCTATGGACAGTCGGTTCAGGCTTTCACTGGCAATATTACCCAGTGCTATCACGGGGATCTCCTGAAACAACTCAAAAAACAGTGACAGGCACTCTTGCCCTGCTTTCTTTTCGGCGGCATTTGGAGTGCGATTTGATAAGGGACCGTCCTTTCCTTCTGGATGCCAGGGAACGGCATTAAATAAAATTGTCCGGTCTGCTACCTGGAGTTTGTGCAGTTCTTCCCAAACGATTGTCGCTGATGGTTCCTTCCAGGGAATATGGCGAGTGGTAATCCGTTCACCCTTCGGATGATCCACTCGCGGAATCGATTGATCGACGAGTAACTTTTCAGAGGTGAAAGGAACGCCTGTAAACCTTGCTCCCATATATCCGGGTGCTTCGCCAATGATAATACATAATGGATCAGGACACGTAAGATGAGCGTTCAAATTCTTTCTGCGTTGAAGATAGTATTTATTCGAAATTTCATTGGGACAGCTCTGTGACCAGGGGTTGAATACCTTTGGTGCTTGATAGTCTGCGATAGCAGATATTAACTGATCAATGAGTGTCATCTTATGTTCTTTTATTTTGATTTAACTACTTGCCCTGCTATATAAAGCAAGAGTTACCTAACCATTATCATTGAACCACTGGGTAACAAGGACTGCCGATTAATTTAGGTTTCTTGTTTAGCATAATTGAAATAATTGCAGGTACAATTTGATTCATGAATTTAGTACCATCCCGAATCTGGTCTCTATTAATTGCACTATTCCAGGTAGCACCACCGTGAATCAACTGATTTCTTAAGGTGTATAATCGTTCAAAGACTATTGCTAAAACTTTCTCAGTATCCATATGCCCCATTGCTCTGTTTGATGCATCCTTGCTATTTTGAAATAAGATCTGCCATTCTTCTTCAGTAATTTTTTCATTTTGGAAATCCCAGAACTGTTGATAAACATACTGGTTGTTGATTAATAATCGAATGGAGTTCGAAAACTCATTCCAGACAATGTTGTATAAAGCTTTTTCATCATCCGCATCAAGCAGAATTTGAAGAAAATTACTTAAAACCTGTCGCTCATTGAACTCCCATCTATTCAGAATTTCATGAGCATAGGCTGCATTAAATGAAATCCACAAAAAGATGAACTTTGAATCATTATCTTCCTTTTGTTCAGCACAATTTAACCAACTTAAGGCACGATGTATACGAAGAGATAAATTTTGTGGAAGGTTATCCCTTATCTCACGATGCCTATCCTTTAATAGTGGGTATGGTCCTATTTCTTCAGCCATCATTAGTCCTTAATAAGTATGCTTTTGGGAAAACATTTATAGTGCCAGCACCGACATCTGATTTAATATTTTCACCACCTATCTCAACAGTCGTTCCATTTGAATGAACAAGAAAGCTCACGTTCTTCGGATGCTTAGTTAAATAATTATAGACCTCTGGAGGAACTATAATGCCTTTATCAAAACTTGTTGTAGCTATGTAGTAGAAGCAATCTATATCACCAGTCGCATCTAATTTTTCATAAGAAAATATATCTTCACTTTTACAAATTCTAGTTCCATTTTCGTGCCTATAGCAGTCATCATAGGAACTTTTTCTATAGCCATTTTCTAGAACATAGGATTCAAGTACTTTTGTTTTAGTTATTGCTTCCTTATGATTACTTTCTTCAATTTTACCCTCTTCAGAGATGTCCACAGTTGATTCATCAGGCTCACCTTCTACTTGATAATTATCGTTATTTTGTTCGTTGTCATTTGTCTCTGCTACACCTAAATCAGATATTATGTCTTCATACGGATTATCAATTTCAATCTCGTCATTTTCGTCAAATGATTCATCATTATCTTTGATATTTATTATTTCTACTGTTTCACTTACCGGCTCAATATCTTCAACGTCACCCTGAGTTCCAAAATGACTACTATCTTTACCTTGAACTGTTTCAACATATTGTGAAAGAAAAAAATTAGCATCAAAATATTCAATGATAAACTCCTTATTTCTCATTAGACAGATTCTTACTGCATTACATAACTCAGGGTCTTCAAGTGTTTTAGATAGTTCATCATCTATTTCTTCTGCATTTTTTGGTGCAATTTTCTCAGTTACATACAATAACTCATCATGCCAATAAAACTTTGGCTGAGATACCACGCCTGCAGGTTTATTCTCTAAAAATGGTACTACATCAATTGATTTAACTAATTGCACGCTTGTTCGTTTTAGTTTATTTCCATAGTTTTTTAATCCTTCAACTTCAGAAACAATTCTTTCTATTAATTCTCCAATCGTACAAATCCAATCAACCCTTTCTGGTGTAGAGATGGAAACAACATTTCTGACCACATAGTCTAAGTGCTTTGACAGGTTTGATAAACCCAAGCTTTTAACATCCACCTGATCTAACTGTACAATTGAAAAGTCAGCAGTGCTCCCTAAAAATTCTGGAAATAGACCTATAGATATTTTTTTGTCCGTTGAATACCAGTTAAAGTTATCAACACTCTCCCAACTTCCTTTCAAACTTACCCAGCCCTTAACTTCATGCAGTACTCTATCAGGATTTTTAGAAATCCACCTGTTGATAGTATTGAGCATATCTCTGTACAATATAGATCCAAACTCCAAAGATTTAAGTTTAGATATAATATGTTCAGTAGTTAGCCTTCGTTCTACACCGACTCTAACCCAGAATGGTAAATTTCTGACTAATTCACTGACGACAGGCTCTTCCTGAGCGTCGTTATCTTTTTCCAAAAATACTTCACCAGATTTACACCAATTTCGTTCATCGGTAAAAATTAATGCTTCAGTTTGAAAAATCTCAATTAAACCAGATTCATTGAGCTCTTCTTCTGAAAACTTAGCGACTATACTGTCAATCCCTCTGTACCACCCGATGATATCGGCTATGGGTGGTTCATCATAGTTAGGCGCAACCCTTAATCTAGAAAGCAGAGAGTCAACACCTGGCGGTGTATTATTAACACCTAATGCAGTTAATAATGTAGTAGACTTTTGAGTATCATAATCCTGTTGTACAAAAGGCTCTATTCCATGCAAAGGTTCTGTTGCATGTGTTCTCATTAGAAGATTTGCTGGCTTATGAGGTATAGAATACGTATCAAGAAGGCTAGGTAGCTCTCGCATTTTTACAATCCAAGAAGTCGCTAGTCCCTGAATATGCTCTAAAAGATGTGATTTCGTTGTACCTTGTTGAAAAACCTTTGGCGTAATGACTTCAATTGACATTTCTCCTGCATCCCTGATTAACTCTAGTATCACATTTGACCAAACCTCTGGTTCCTTCAGAGAAATCGTTTTCCATAAACTCCATACTTCATCATTAAAATCATAATCATGTATGACATAAGAGTCTGTTGATATCTTTTTGTCAGGAAGTTCGTTGAGTCCACTCATTGAGTAAAATTCATGCAGTTTTTTTGCACTATAGAAACTCTGTATATTTATTTCAGGTCTTATAAACCTTCTCAATCCTCCTTTTTCTGAAAAAGCCCATTTCTGCCATTCTTGATCACTACAACAGCCAACATTTTTATTATCATATAAATTACTCAATTCATGAGAATTTAACCATTCCGTAGGAATCAGTTTTAACGATTTTGCAGTTGGCTTATATATAATTTGATCTTGAATTTTCCTTACTTTTCCGTCATTACAGACATAGGGAAAATCAATTCCTACATTTACATCCAAACGAGCAAATAACTTTGCAACATCAACTAATACATCATGGTCAGAAATATATTTTGCGTTTAATTTTTTAGTGACTTCAGAAATAATTTCAGGAAAAGGAGTTGCTTGATTTAGCTTAAATTTATTTAGTACTGAATTCGCCTGTTCAATTCTTTCTAGTAATTTAATATCGTGATTTCCCTGACTTTTCGCACGATCGATACTTTCGTTTAATATTCTTATCCATTTACTATCTACAATATCAATAAATCCATCTAATATTTTTCCAACACATTCAGTATCAATATCATGAGCAAGCCTTATTATTTTTTCAGCAGTCGTTAGGTAGTTTTTTCCTTCAACTGGTACTATTTTTATTTTCTTCCAGTCCCAACTAAACCATTTTCTTGTTATATCAGAATCAAAATAGGCCCATAGAGTAAGCAATCCATCAAGTGAATCTGGTTTGGGTACATGTTTAGAGTTAACAAGGTAAAACTTTACATCATCTCCACCTTTCTTATCGAATGATTCATCCCATTTTAATAATTGGTTTATATGGGAATCTCTAACCATTGATGAGAGTATAAATTTTCGATTACCTCCAAACAAATAAATTAGATCATTTAAACTCCATACCGAATAAATTTCCTTTGGTATAGAGAAAACTTCCTTAGCGTATTTAACTAAACCTTCAGAGGATAAAAAGAAATCCTTGTTATAAATTGCGTTACCAAAGCCACTACTTACATGATCAGTAACCTTATCTGCAATACTTTTTATTTCTATTTCAAAGGGTGGTAACAATCGATATGCTTGCGACTTCGTTTTTAGATCATAAGATTTATTTTTTAACCAGCTGAGCAATGTATGTGCTGCAAGTTCCCCACATTTTCCTAATAGCCACCTGTTCACTGGAGAAAGAGATGGATCTTTTAACCCCGTTCTAGCAGGATCCTGGATAAATGGTCCATTACAAGAAAAAGGTAACTTAGTCCTTACATCCGTCGGCAGTACTGTATAAATCTTCTGTTCACCAGGCAACCCGAGGACGATATCTACAGATGCAGGTGGTAGCTCGACAGTATCATCCATCCGCTCTTTCCTAACCTCATCTATTGCTGCTTGTGAGAACTTTTCCGCTATGGAACGAACCAATAGGACATTGTATTTCTTTTCAACAGTATAAAGATCGTACCAAGCCGAATTTTTTACCGGGCCATTCTCTCTTTTCTCACTGCGTATTTCATAATCATCAACTATCAATTCTTTTATATTGTGAAAAAAAAGTAAGGCTCCTGGATTTGAAACCCAATCCTTTAAATTTTCTAACAGTGCTGATTTTCTATTTTCATCTTCTATTTCTACAGAAGTAATGATGTGTTCCGTTTCTAAACCGTAATTATCCCACTCTGGCTGAGTAAATTTTTTTTCATTAAAATAGAATGATAAAGATGGTGTTGACACATGAACTGTATCACCCAGACTAAAAGTCGATTTAAAACCTATACCGCGAAAACCGATAGTATGGAGTTGACGTTTATTTGATTGTCCAAATTTACATAATGAAGCTAAATGTTCCTCCTCAAAATCAGCACCATTATGTTCAAAAGTAAAAACGTCATCTTCTACTTTTGCTTTCGCCCACGTAGCACCCGCATCATCAGCATTTTGTAACAATTCTGATAAAACATGCCTTGGACTTTGAACTTGCTTAAACAATTGCCACCAGGGTGCGGCAAGCTCTGGATCACTTTCTAGTTGATTCCACCTTGTGACAGAGTTTTGTCGAATCTTTTCAAAAAAACTGGTTTGGTCAATTCGCATTATTATCTTCCCTGTTTATTTCATTTATTCTTTTTCAAATTCAGCATGTGAAAATTTTAAGGTTGAAGCATTCTCTTTGACTGTTCTTTGAAGAGTTTCATCCATTTCACCACTGGTTTCTACTTCAATTTCAACACTTATCTTAACCTTCATTTCCATCTTACTAGTGAAATGCTGTAAAACTTCTTCTGAGATATTTGAAAAATCTAGAGCTGCGCTATCAGGGTCAAGATCTACAGAAGCATGGAAACGCTTAACGACTGATTTTTTTTCTGATGCTGGTGATATACCCGGAGTTGAAACTGAACCCCCTCCATTATTTTTACCTCCATAATCCTTAGGCTCTTCTTCAACTTCAGGAACCATAGGCTTTTCAATTTCTTTTTTAAAGGCTGCAGCTGTATCACATTCAATCAACAGTGCCGATTCATCCAGTGTGACTAAAGTATTGCGCCCAAAGACAAAACCTAGATACTTACCCTCTTCTTTCCCACTAGCAAAGCCAAAAAAATCTTCAGTCTCTACCCCTGTATTAATCGCGTTTCTTAATACCTGATCATTCAGTAGCCTTGGCAAATAAAGGTAGTTACAACAATCTTGATAAACTTTAAGAGCACTAACCTCTGTTACCCCTTCTTTGAAGTACCATTGATTTAACAAGTTTCTGAGATGGATTGGAGACCATTCTGAAATAAGCCATTCTTCTTCACGTAACTTATTTTCGATTTCCTGAACAAGGTTCTGCGAAGCAGGTGAAACGGTTAGCGTTTCCCACTGCAGTGTTGGTTTACTATTCACGAACTCTTCAACTGGGCATATCAACCATTTATACGCTTCTCGTATCAACTGCTGGAGCGTCTGTTCAGCACCATCAACTGCACGCTTTACTTCGGCCAGTTGATTGCTTTGATAAACAAGCCTGTTAGATTGAAAGTCATCAAGAATAGAGTTCCACGCCAGATAGGTTCTGGCCTGGTCACTTAAACGTCCAATCACATCATAGTCAGGTGCTAAGAAGATCAATCTGTTCTGTTTTTGTCTCGATTGTTCACCACGTTTGCGCAGTACTTCTTCAGCAGATCGTACAGCCGTGTTATCACCTGTACGACTGTATGATGATTTAGGTGGAAGAACTACTAATCGAGGTCCACTACCCCATTCATCTGGCACATCAACAGAATGAGTAAACACATGAATACCGGTAAAGGAATGGTTACGACCAAAAATACGAGTAACACGTGCCTTGAGTAAAGGCTGCACATCACCATGATCACTAATATTTTGCTTACGACTTTCCATTTCACGGCGCAAATTGGGCTTAGTATCAAACCAGAAACGATCCTGCCCAGAATAGAGGTGCTGTAAACGGTCACGGAGTCGGTGTAACACATCCTCAAAGACACCTACAGTCTGACCGGGTTGAAGTGTACCTAATAAAATATGATCTTCTTTAATACCACGGATCATTTGCTCACCAGTAGATGGTGCGCTACCCAAAAATATAGTTCGAGCTGTTCGGCGAGCAGCCTGAACACTGCCAAAACGAGTATCATGTCCATCGATATCAAATGGCTCTGATCTTGTCCCATCGATCTCTTTAGCTATAACGGGCTCCCAGCCTTGTGGTAAATAATGGATGCTCTTATTACGAACATTACTGTCATCCATTGGAATGGAACCAGGCATGATCAGTGCATCACGATTATCTGAATTCCATAACCTGTGAATCACAATCGCCATGTATTGCAATACACCACGGGTACGCTGAAATTTATCCAGCGTTGACCAATCTTCGTAAAGACGATCAAATATTTCAGGGTGAATAGGGTAAGACTGATACAAACGTTCTTGATAATGACTCGATTGAGTTTCTGGAGGAAACTTCTCACTGTGGTCCTTATAAAAATCAGCAAAGCTCTTACAGACTTTATTCAGTTCACCACTATCACCCACGGAATCAAACAATCGTCGTCGCACTATCTCAAAAGCTTCTTCGGTTGCCACCGGCTTCCAGACCGACTCTACACGGGCGAAGTATTTTTCCAACGAATTAAGCGCTCGTTGCCCCATGTTACCGCCAACTTCCAAATCTGACTCAGGCAAAGAAGCCAGTAAAATCGCATTTGGCACCAACTTCATGGATTCGGTCAACGCCTGGATAAACGACATATTGCTATCAAAAGTTCCTGCTTTATATTGTTTCCCAGGCTCAAACTGACGAATAAAAGCGACCAATTCGTCTATAAGAACTACACAAGGTGATGCTTCTGATAATAAGTCAACCAACACTTTCTTTCCTGGGGATGTACCATCTTTATCGGCTTGAGATACCTTGTCAAATCCCGCTTTACCCAACAGTTGCCATGCCAACTCACCCCAAAGAGTATTTATGGTTAATCCATCATGCTTTATAGGTTGACTGGGTGAAAATTTAATGCCGTCCAATACTGCCACATTAGCCTGTGGTAATTGTGTGATACCAGCTTCATCTAAAATGGGTGGAATACCGGCTAGCTTGTCAGCACTTACTTCCCGACGTGATAGATGGTATACCGTAAGCATAGTATGCGTTTTACCGCCACCAAAGGCTGTTTGCAGCTGAATAACAGGGTCTCCTCCCCGTCCTGCAAGTCTTTGCGCGACTGATATTAACAAGAGGCGCATTCCTTCAGTAATAAAAGTACGAGAGAAAAACTTCTCAGCATCCTGATACTCTTCAGTTGCTATTCCTGCAGCTACCTGGGAAATGTCAGCAGCAAATTCAGACTGTTTAAAAGTGCCTTCAAGTACATCTTTATGGGGTTTGGCTATTTCGCGCCATGGTTTTATTGTCATCTTATTTATCCTACTACTGTCCAGGGCATATTTGCTTTAACAGTATATTGATTTATTATTTTTGGATGGGCATCTATAGCTTTTAGCTGTCCTTTTAATTTTTGCATAAGATCTGCAGGATCGATTGCTCTTGGAAAGAGTTTTGAAATTTTAAGTGGTTGTTCAATATGGAATACCAGGTTTATCCTTCTTGTTCGTAAAGAATCATGTGCAAACTGTTTTTCCATTTGATCATTGGCATTACATTGGGCGGCTACCAATCCAGCCAGCGTGTCTCTAACTTTTTTAGATAATGACTTGTATAGATTTATGACTTTTTTAGTTCCTGGTAGTCGATAATCTTTCACTTCGATTAGCCAGATATCATTGCCTTCAAAACAAATAATATCCACTGCTTGCTCACTTCCACATACTGATTGAAATTGATTTCTATAAAATGACCAGTCATCATATTTACTAACATTACATCCCGTATTAAATGTAAATGTTAATCTACCTTCAGTTATTACCGTCATAGTCTCACTATCCCTGTTCAATAAAACGCTCTGATTGCAGTAGTGATTCATCCAATAGAATCAAAGGGTCTATATCGTCTACAGATTCACCCTGTTTAACTAGTACTCCCTTATCAGAGAGTTTAAGAGCGAAATATTTATGCCCACCTTCTTCTAACCCCATCTTCGTTGACTGTATCTCTAGTTCGCGAAGTAGAAATAGACTATGAGTTGCAACTATAACTTGAATACCATTAATACTAAGATTTATAAGGGCTTTTGCAACGAGACGAATAAGACGAGGATTAAGGTTTGCTTCTGGCTCATCCCAAAAAAGAGTACCACCAGCTTTGAGACTTCCGTTTTCTATCAACTGCAAAATAGTAGCAAGTTTCCTCAAACCTTCAGCAAGAAGAGTGATCTCAAGCTGTTTCTTACTGCCATGAGATTTAATATAGAAACGTCCACCCTCTAAAACTATTTCACCACCTATAGCGGTACTTAACTCGGCAAGCAGGTCACCAATCATTTGAGGAGGTTCTTTCAACTTCGGTATCGAAAGTCTCAAAGCCAAATCTCTAAAAGTCTCATCAAACTGTAATTCGTGTGTTTCATATAAAGGGAGAAATCCCTCAAAGAATGACACCATTTCTTTACTTGGAAGAAAAACAGACCGACCATATACCGCATTTGTAGTAAGCCTTTTAGGTAGATCATCGACAATAGCTTTAGTTTCAGAGCGATCAGTAAATCTAAATCCCCATTCAATATTATCCCCGAGCGAAGGTAATACTGTCTCACCAGGCATCGTGATAGAAACAGTAGGAATTGACCCAATTACCAGGCCGGAAACTACTGATTTACCATCAGACCCATTTCTACAGAGATTACCAATTTTGTCGGGTTTAAAGATATTCTGTAATCGTTCAGATATATACCTTTCGATAGCTTCTTTACTTAACCCCTGTCTGCTTTTAACCTGGGCATCCCAAATATTAGAAAGTAAATAACCTAGCTTGAGCAAATGGGTTTTTCCTGAACCATTTTCTCCAACAATAACATTCAGCCCATTTGAAAACTCTAAATTCACCTGCCGGAAAGCTGTAAAGTTTTTTAAACTTAGTTTTTTAAGCACAGTGGTCTCCTTTAAATCTCAAGTTCGGTTTGTGAGCCGATATGGCCAGTATCATGAGAAGCCGCGACTATGGCATGCCAGGCTGTAATCAGTTCATTGTAGGCGCGGGCATCTTCTGCCCAGCCTTTACGTTCACATAATGTGTATAGGTGGTATGCGAGTTGACGGATAGACTCACCACGTTCAGGCATTCTAGCCAGTAATTCACCTGCCCCTGACTCCCCTTGTTGGTTGATAGCACGAATTAGGTGATGTGTTGCTTCCCAAATTGGTGTGCGATTATCTTGTTTAGGGTCCCAGTCAGTTGGATATTCCTGCCATTTCAATAGTCGAACCTTACCTGATCCTGACTCGATCACTCCGGCATCACGTACACCATCAACAGTAGTACCTTTGGCTTGAGCAAGTACATTACCCTGACCAAATTCACCTGCAGACCATCCATATTCAGCAAACCAGCTATCGCAAAATAATGTGTCATTATCAAAGTTACCTGTATCAGGATTGAGATAGTCTGTAATGGCACGATTAATAAGAATCAGAGCATCATGCACAGTCATTTTCGAACCATCTTGGTTTAGTACGGCTTCGTAGTGTGAAAAAATACCCATACCAGGGCCGATGGCAGCTTGGGACAAATCTACAGGGGCAATAGGAGATACACCTTCACTGCCACCGATCATTGCTTCCAATGCCTCTGGCATTTCATCACGTAGTTGACGTTGAAATTGGCGACGAGAAATGGAATCAGACAGAGATTGACGTTTTTGGCAAACTAGAACAACAGAGGATGCGAGGGCATTAGTTCCAGAACTAACCATTCTAGAACTCATCTCAGTACGCATAGGCCAAGTACCTACTATAGAAAAGCCAGCACGAATCACTGCTTCAAGAAAAGTCTCCCAACCTGCACTTGATGTTCCTGCTTCTTTGGTTTCTGACTGTTTGAAGGCATAGTAGATAGTAACAGGATATGCCGAATGAGCTTTAGCAACCATATTGTTAATAGCTTGGGTCATTCCATTCATAAAGAATGACTCGGCACCTTCTTTACTACCGTGACGGTATGGTGCCGCAATTAGTTCTTCAGCTTTAGGTACAGCCATCGTTCCAAACAATGCAGGATAGATGGTTTTAAGGCTACGGCGCATCCAGACATAAAAAAAATCTGAAAGATCCGCATAACCAATATTATCGTAGTAAGGTGGATCGGTTGAAATGACTTTTTCAGTACTAATTTGCTGTGATGCAGCATCATCTTGTAATGCAAAACCTCTATTTATGGCCGGTGTATGGGCTAGAGCCTTTCTAGTCCAATCAACCATAGCTATCCAGTTTCCAGATGATGAACAAAAAGGATTTGCCTCAGCATAATCCCAAACCATCGGAATAGCTTGTCTTCCAAATGTATTTCGCATTTTCTCGCCAGATGAATGCCAACTGCATATGGAAGACCAATAATCTGAAACCTTATCTGATACAAACCCTAAATAAATTGCTAACGCTTCTCCATAGGCCGTACAACCAACACCACCCGCATTAATTTCAATGTCATCATCAGGAATGACTGATGCTTTGGCATCGACAATAGCCTTGCTTCTTGCTTCATGTACAAGATCAGAAAAGGTGGTTAGCGCGACAAGTTGTCGTGGAGTAAAGAGATCAGCTGGAGTATTCAACCCAAAATTTCGACACCATACATCACGTGGGTTTGGTGACAATTCAATCATCAAACCCGATTTATCAACTTCCGGAATATTGTCAGGCAAAAGAGAAGTTGAAGGAGGAAGATATACTCGACCTCTTACACCTTCACAGACAACGGCTGTTTGTACAGACCCCAAACCTACTGATGTTGCTTGTTCTGCAGTGTAATTACGTGTCGTAACATTACCACAATTAATGCACTCAAAAATGCCAGATGTACCTCGCTTAAATCCTTTTTTTGCCACGCCAAGGTTTTCATCGAATATAGTACTTACGTTAAACGATAAATTTCCTTTTTCAAATTTTGGTAGTATGTACGCTTCTTTCCCTTTTTTAGATGAAAGAACAAAGGAAGAAAGAAGAGGCATATCACAACCACATGCAGGATTAGGGCACCTTACCGTTCTTGTCCATAACCAGGCAATCACTGTGAGTTCCTGTCCTTCATACTGTTTAAGGTCGGAACGATCTTTCACAATCTCAGGAGAGATGGAAACCTTGGGGTAAAGATGCCCTATACGTTTTTGAGCCTCTTCTCGCATCCAGTAGCCATAGCGACGAACATCTTCAGCCAAACCTGTTGCACCCGGCCAATCATTATTCAATTTTTTCTGCTCTACTTCACCGGCTGGTAGTGGGCCAACTGGTTGTTGGCCTGCAAACTTGGGGGGGATTTCAATCATTGCTTTGTTGATCATCACAGCAACCGGGTTTAAATCACTTGCATAGCTTTCCAGTCCTAGACGCTGTGCCTCAAGTGGCAGTGCACCTCCACCGGCAAAAGGATCGTGAAAAGCAGGAAGTTTGTTCGGGTCAAATAGTTCAGTTGCCTGCGGATGGTCTTTGTTCAGTTCACAGGTCTCTCTCCAACTTTTTTTAATTGCCCTCCTTGCTCTATTTAATACTTCTTCGTTATTAGTATTCTCCCACTTAACTAGATCACGGATTATGTCAAACAGCTTCTCACGTTCAATGTCTGCATGTTCCTTATTGATACCAAACTTGAATCCCTTCCCCTGCTGATAACCAGGATCATTGACCATCTGCGAAAAAATTACAGCTCGTGCTGCAGCAAGTGGCCGACGAGCCCACCACAAATGCAGTGTGGATGGGTGTCCATGGCGGATGGACTTTTCACGTGAAGCAGCAGCATTAATGTCATCTAAAGGTAATGCCACTTCAATGAGTTTTTTGGGGATCTTGATATTTGTCATAATATTTCTTTAATTTGGTAACTGAGCCTGAGAAAGCATTGTCGCCAGATCAAGATTAATACTTGTAACCCCAAAATCAGGCTCACTTTTAAAGGGCTTTCTCAAGTAATATGGACCATCAACACTGTCTCCGTCGACCAAAACTATTGCTAATATAAATCGGTCAGGCTGGTTGAAACTAGCAAGAATCTCATTCTTGGTCACTGTTACGGTTGGTGCCCCTTTTACTCTACCTTTAACTTCAATGAAGCGTACATCACCATCGCCCATCCGAGATTGAACATCCCAACCAAGCTTTTGTGCTGATACATCTGTTGGTTCAAACCCCAATGACCGTTCAGCGTCCATTACTGCATTCATTGCAGCCATTTCAACTCGTTTACGTGCTTTTGCATCTACAGCCCACATAGGTACTTCTTTACCACTACGTTTATTTAGTAACCCTTGAGGAATTATCAAGGCTCCACCAATGACTAATGGTGTACTTGAAGTAACATGACGTTGAATTTCTAAATCTTCTTTCCTCTCTTTAAGCCTTGACGTTAGTTCTTCGGCTCGTCGGCGAGCATTCTCGGGTTGCATTCTTGGCTGTTTACCCGCATCTGCCTGAACCTTGAGTTGTTGGTATCGGTGAGTCCAATGATTAATTTCTTTTGTAAGACGTTCATGGACAGCATTTAATGTCTTATCTACTTTTTCTTCTCTACGCTGTTTTACATCATTTATATGTTCTGGAACCAGATTTTGAACAGCATGAGCAATGACCGGTTGTTCCAAATCTTGCTTTAACCAGGACTCTTCTAGAATGCTTTTAATTTGAGAAAACTCATCTGATGCTACTTCTTCAAAGTCCAGATAGGGTGCATGACCTCCAATAGTGACTTCTCCACCTTCATTGATCATTATAAATTGCATACGCTGAGATATGATGCGTTGAGTTCCATCTTTGGCTTTTCCTGCATCTCGAATGGCATGATTTACGATGAACATTAAGTGAGGCTCATTTCCCTCATCGGCTTTATCGACAAGGATACAACCTTGTTTTAAAAGATCCCGTTCCTGTTCCAGAGTAAGATCAATAATGGAGTCCATGATTGGATGACCGGGAGCAATTAAGGATGCGATCTCTGGTTTACCTTCTATCCTAATTTTGTCCTTTTCATAACAGACTCGTTGGTATTTCGATAACACCGGCTGACCAGTTCCAATAACTCGATCTCTGGAACGTATTGCAGCAGGCACGTGATTGATTTCAAAACGTCCAGGCTCTCTTTTCTTTAAATCCCCGCCCTGGCGTTTGAATGCTTCATCAAAAAAAGACTTGATAAAGTAAGGCTGTAATTTAAGTGCTTCAGCCTTTTCCATGTCTTCCTTAATTTTATAGACTCGACTGATATCCATATGATCTGTTGCTAATGCATTACGATCCATAATCTCTTTAAGATGATCATGATCCAGCACACCTTCGACGACTTCATGGAGTCTGGCTTTTACTTCTGGTTGTTCGCCATAACGAATTGCATCCATTAACAGATCTTTTAGAGAGTTTTCTTCGAAAACCTGCCCAAGAACATCAAAAACTTTACCACCCAATGTTGCTCTTACAACCTCAAGCTTGGCAAACAATCTCTGAAAGACATCACCTTCGCGGGTCTCCCCTGCCAAAAGGTTCCATAGGTGGCAGACTTCCATTTGCCCAATACGATGAATTCGCCCAAATCGCTGTTCCATACGATTTGGATTCCATGGTAAATCATAATTCACCATGAGGCTTGCCCGTTGTAAGTTAATACCCTCACCCGCCGCATCTGTCGCTACCATGACAACAACATCTTTGTCATGTGTAAATAGCCCCTGTCTTTTACGCCTCTCTTCTCTTTTTACACCACCATGAATTGTAACGACAGCATTCGGGTTACCCAGCATCGAACTTATTTTATCGGTAAGATAATTGAGTGTATCTTTATGCTCTGTAAAGATCAGGATTTTTCGACGGCTTCCGCTACTATCGAACATTTGTTTGTTTTTCTGTAACAAACTAGAAAGTTCTAGCCACTTTGTGTCAGCATCTGCACCGACAACCTTTTTAGCCTGTTCTACTAATCCACCCAATATGACTATTTCAGCTGCTAGCTCTTCTGCTGTCTGGGCAGCCGTTGCTTCATCGAGGATTTCATCTTCTGCCTCTTCTAACTCTTCATCAGGCATATCTTCATAAAAATCATCATAATCTTCTGGAGACATACCATCATATTTAGAAATCTCGGATAAGCCTCGTTTTTGAAGTTTAACTTCTTCCAACATTCGTTCTAATTTTTTGGTACGGCGTTTGAGTGATTGGTAGATAGCCTCGGGCGATGATGCTAATCGACGCTGTAAAATTGTAAGTGCAAAACCGACAGTTGACTTTCGTTTGCCTGCAACTTTATCTGCCCTGTTCATTTCATTTCGTACATAGTCCGTCACACGTTCATAAAGTGCAGCCTCTAGCCCCGATAACTGATAGTTGACCGTGTATGCACGCCTTTCTGGGAATAGCCGGGTGCCATCAAATTTGAGAAGCTCTTCTTTTACCATTCGACGCATTAAGTCACTGGTATCTACCTGGTGTACACCATCACGATATTTCCCATAGAAACGATCAGAATCTATCAACGCCATAAACTGTTGAAAGTCTTCTTCTTTACCATTATGTGGAGTCGCTGTCATGAGAAGGAAATGGCGGGTTTTTTGACCCAGTATTTCACCCAATGCGTAACGTTTAGTTTTCTTGAGTTTAGTACCGTTCCAGGACGCTGACATTTTGTGGGCCTCGTCTACTACTATCAAATCCCAGTCTGTATTCTCAAGTTTTTCCTGTAAATCTTCTGCACGGGCTAGCTGATCAATGCGTGCGATGAGTAAATCTTTCTCTTCAAACGGATTACCTGCATGAGATGATTCAACCATGTCTCTTGAAAAAATCTCAAATATAACTCCGAATTTTTGTATCATTTCCTCCTGCCATTGCTCACACAAGCTTCCTGGTGTTACGATCAGGCAACGTTTTAGATCCCCTCGAATCATGAGCTCACGAATCAACAGTCCTGCCATGATGGTTTTACCAGCACCAGGGTCATCTGCAAGGACATATCTTAGCGGCTGCTTAGGCAACATAGATTCATAGACTGCCGTTATCTGGTGAGGCAGTGGGTCGATATCTGATGTGTGGATTGCCATGAGAGGATCGAACAAGTGGGCTAGTTGAATCCTTTGTGCTTCAGCTGCAAGTTTGAAACGCTTTCCTTCTTCAGTGACTAACTCTTCCTTACCGACAAAACTCCAAGGCCGCCCTTCTTCCAGTACAGCTAACCTGTACTCATCATTACGAAATAATGTTTGCTCACCGATGACTCCATCTTGAGACTGGTAAAAGACCTGGATTGCATCTTCTCCAATTTTATTGATAGAAACAACTTTGACGGCTCCTTGAAGAACAACCCCCTTAATAGTTGCTCCAACACCGATATCTTCTAATTTCACATTACTTCCTTTATTTTTATTTTTTTAATTTAGCCCAAATTTTCCGGTAGAAGAATCCACTTTGAAATTTCGCTCTAACAGAGTACGAAATGCAAAGTGATTCAAATTTTGAAAGCTACCCTCTATATGTCGAGTATACAGTACATCTTCACTCTCTTTTTGCCTCACTAACTCATTCCTTACTTGGCTTATGAGAGTGTCTTTTTGTGATTTACCGCCGAAAACATGATCTATAGTGTCGTAAGTGCCAGGATCGACACGAATAAATTCAGAATGATCGCGTAATACAGTCGAAACAGTAACTTCTGGTACCATTCTATTTTCAGGAATATGATTTAAAACCTCTCTTGTATGGATTGGACCATAATTCTGTACTATTTCTTCTATAGCATCCTGAAGCTGCCAGGTATTACCAAAAGTTTTTAAACCTATTATAAGGCCCGGTTTAGTTATATATCTTGAATCATCTTGAAGGATTCCAATCAGGTTATATGGAGTTATCTGAACCCCATCAAAGGTTTTCTGTGAGAATAGTTGCTCACACAGTATGTTTGCACGTACATAATCACCTACTTTATTAATATAATTAAATGCAGTTTCACGGATTTCATTTATAGATTCACTAGAAATTCCTAGAGTTTCGTACAAACAAAAAGTCCTGCTACCCGCTAAAAGAACATCTTCCCTTCTAGACAAGTTGGCTTCAATATTATGCAAACTATCAGTTGTACCAAATAAAGTTAACAAGGCATTTTTTATTTCATCTACATGTGCTGGTCCACCAATATTTCTAAGAACAAAGGTAAACTGGTCTTGCTTTTTCAGCTTCCCATGTGACGCGATGATGTCATTATTAATTTCTATGCCATATTTATTTTTAAGGGAATATTCAATGTAAGGTCCGGGTATATCAATTAGCAATGAAGCTAACCCTGATATTGTAAGTGGCCAGTGAGAGGACAGAAATGCAGTGATTACTTCTTCATCCCTAGCAGCTCTAGAATTGTAGATATTTTTTAACCAGATTAATTCTTTTGAGCGATATAGAGTGGCATCCTGATTTTTTAGGAACGCAGTAAGCAGCACTATAAATTCAACGTTATTCATTTCTGGAAATGAATCCATACATTTATCTATTGATAACACACCTCCTGCTTCAGAAATGAGTGATTCTAATCTAGAAACCAGGCAGTTAATTTCATGAGAGAGCAGCTTAGTAATTTTACCTAAAGAACTTTTTTCAATCTGCCTCACTCTTTCCCTTGTTACATCTATGCTTTTGCCTACTACTTCAAGAGTCTCACCATTAATCAGACGTTTACTAAGAACAGTAAAATTCTTTTCTGATATAGCATCTATCAAACGGGGTTGTATTTCAGCTAATAGAGCAGGATCGTCACAATTAAGTTGTTTTCTCCCCTCCTGTTGATTGTTTTTTAAAGATGGACTTGGTATTTGTTGTTCAGAAGAAACTATGTGCCGTAGCCTGGATGGATTATCCAAAAGAACCTGAATTTCAGCATCAAATATAGATTTAGATTTTTTCCCAAAAGTAGGTAATTTGAGAAGAATATTTTGTTCATCGGAACTTGAACCCCAGTATTCACCAATACTTTCAAATTGTATCCAATTTCCTCCTAATCCAGCAGAAATACTATTAAACCCTCTCTTAGTGATATCTACATTTTCGATAAATTTTTTAAACGATAACTTTCTCAGTAATTCAATAGGAGTCTCAACGCAAAGCTGTTTATCTGGTAGATGATCATCATGTTTAGAACTGGAAAGTGTTTCTTCAGTAACTTGATTGTCTGACTCTTTTGTACTTTGTCCTACATCTTTTGTTTTAGGCTCAGCCCACAAGTCATCAAGGGATGTTGTGAAATTAGATTTTTCTTCATTACTCATTTTTTAATCAATACCATTCCTTTTTAATATTCAGTATATTTCTTTGAACTTCCACTAACCAAATCTGCTGGATATTTTTTCTCATTTTTAGCTATTTTATTTGAAACAGCATCCAATAAATTAATATTAAGCTTGTCTGATAGACGCATCAGATAAATGAAAATATCAGCAATTTCTTCTTCAACCTCAGATAACTTTTTTGATTCAATGTTTATACTTTCTTCCTCAGTAAGCCACTGAAAGTGCTCAACTAGTTCAGCAGCCTCGACGATTAAAGCCATAGACAAGTTTTTAGGTGAGTGAAATTGATCCCAATTTCGTACCCGAACAAATTCTCGAAGTTGAGACTTAATATCTTCTAAATTATTCATTTTATATCCTACTTCTAGTGGGTGATTCTATACAGAGATTCGTACTCTTGACTAGGCTAAAACGCTCCAACTCCAATCCAGGTCAAATTTAAACTTCTTTACAGCGGCTATTCGACACAAAATTTTAAATTTCTGATCATTACTTAGATTGAGATTCACATACCACCCATTCTTTAATCGAGTAAAGTTATTAGTATCCTTAGCAAGATGTGGTGAACTAAAAAATACTTTTTCTGGAGATCTCGCGAAATACAGCCTTTTGACTCCTTTTGATACAAAAATAGTTTCCCAGTTTATTTCAGAAAATAATTCAGGGAATTTATTAATGAATTTCTCTACCATCCATATATATATATGCAGACTTTCCTGATGGGAAGCTGCGATCATCATCCTGGAATTTTACCTTAGTAGGCCTAGACTCACCTTTTTGAGCACTTTGATCATTCCATCCTGGATACTTTTTATTCAGGACTTCTAGCGCTATATCTGCAAATTCAGGCTTTTTTTTAATTAAAGCATTATGCATCATATTCTCAATTTCAATTTGAGTTCTGCAATTATCATTTGCTATTCGCTCGAATTTTTTTAAATCCATCACTCATAAACCTCCCTTTGTTTAGCTGTCACTCGGATTTCACGGCTAAAACTTTTGGATACAATTTCTGATGAAAACTGTAACTGTTCATATAGATATAAAGCTATTGCATGAGCTATTTCCTTTTCAGTAGCATATCCAGTCAATAAATTATCAATTTCCATTTCATCCATACCACAGCTTAATAACTCAATTTTATTAAGCGGTAGCCGATTATTTTGGTTATAGAAATGTTCAATTCTGCTCAAAATCATATATCCGTCATCAATCTCACTTATTTCAAGATGAATATCATCTGCAATAAGAGAACTTTCTGGTTCTGTATCAATGCTTTCATTTGATCTTCTTAAAAATGCTGGCATTTCTAAATATTCCATATTTTTTTCTTCAGTTGCAATTTCATAGGAATCAAATGATTGATCACAAAAGACATTATTCACCCCACCATAACCACTTGCTAACATACCGGGCACTTTTCTAATTGCGGGTTGACCATCACTTTGCTGGTTGTCGGCAATCTTTACTTCCACATAACAGGCTGTTTGTTCTGAGAGTAATTGATAGTCTATGGCAAGCTTTAAAGAAACATCTTTATCAGATTTAATCATTTGTCTGGCTGCAATTGTTCTTGCTAAAACAGGTGCGACACTTTCTGTGTCTGTTTCATAGGGTTTATCACTTAGTCCACATGTCCAACATATCGGCTTACCCTCGTCATAGCTTGCATTAATCGTTATTTCACCCTCGGGCTTTTGCTTGAATCTTGCGCCTACATAAACAGTATCACCACTAAAAATAATGGGAAGGTCATCGACATAGTCAGGATGTGTTGGCCAGTTGATATTCTGTAGATTTATTCTGGGTGCATACAACCTTTTGAAGTGTGAAGTAATTCTGGCTGCCATTTTTTCATCTGGGGTGACTAATTCTACAGAACCTCCAGTATCTTCAGCTAACTTGTTTAAAACTTCTGTGGACACTGCACGTCCAACTCCCACAGAGAAAACACGCTGTTTGTTACCTAACGCATCAATTAATTTGCTATAAGAGGACTCTTCATTCCAGACTTCTCCATCGGTAATCAGGAAAATATCTGCATTTTTGACTGAAAAGGTATTTCCCTGTTTAGCAATACTGTTCATGGCTTTAAATAGCTCAGTACCCCCTAAATCAGCCTGTAGCCTGTGAAAAATATTTTCATCTACCTGATTTATGTTTACGGGTTTATTTTGTAATTTTTCAATGCTAGAACCAAATTTCCAAATCATGACTTTATCTTCAGGTCTTATTTCTTGCATGATTTGCCTGAGTGCAATACGAGCCTGTTGTATCGACTCACCCATCATAGAACCGGAGCAATCTATCAGTATTTTTATAATTTTGGGTTCAGAAACTAAGTCAGTTACATCTGGAGTACAAAGAGACAACAAAGCACAGTACTGGTTATTAATATCCTGATCCCATAGTGCAGAAAACACATCCTCTTCTTTATGCTCATCCTGCTGAAAGTGAATCACCAGGTCTCGATTTAAAACATCCTGTTCATATTCTAAAGACAGCTTAAGTGCATCATCCTCACGTACGAATTTGATTGGATGAGAAGGTGACATGCAGGGCAGCTCTGACAACAAGCCTTCCACCAATAGCTCATACGTAAAGTCATGCTTTGTGAGTAAATCGACCTCAGGTTCATGATGCGTGGCTAATCCGGACTGACCATAGCGTGGTGCTAAAACAGTCGGTAGCCGCCAACGTAGTAATCCATCACGCCATTCATGCAGGACTGAATATTGATACACAATCTTCACTTCAGTTTGTGGAGGAATATTACCTATTTGCATGGAATACAGGTTAGTTGAAACTTCTTCGACTAAAATGGCGGCATTACCATCGGTTACTGATTCTTCATAAGCATTAGTTGCCTCTTTTCGCTCCATGACTATGGTTTGATAAACCTGATCTGTCATTTCAATTGTAAGACCAAGAAAGATAGCGCCATCAGGAACCGGAAAGGTATATACAGCTTCTATGGATTCATCCTCAATATTTTTAAAAACCATCTCCATAATCATGCTGCTCATCATTCCTTTTAGTTGCCCAGTAAAAGATGTTGATTTAAGAGGTATAGGATGCCTACCTGCAAATAGACCGAATTGCTCCATTTCATGTTGTTGAAATTGATTTTGAGGCTGACCGCTAATCATGGTTTTTCTCCTTTAAATTTTGAATACTTTCAATACATTGTTGTGCTAATTCACGAAGTTGTTCGGCTGAGATATCTGCCTGCTCGGGAGAGATTACCAGTTCAACTCCCTGAGCTAACTGGATATGAGTTTTTACACTGAGAGCACCTGCCTTCTGCTCCGGAGTGGGTTTAAATGCTTCAGGATGCCGGATCATCTGGTCGATCCTCTCCAGTGAGTAACCTGCATCCTGTCCTTTCTTTATCAACATTAACTGTTCAAGGTGCTGTCGCTGATAAAACGCATTTCGCTTTATGCCTTCTGGTTTATCCAATAAACCCTGTTGTACGTAATAACGTATAGATCGCACCGAAAAACCGGTCAACTCTGAAAGTTGATTGATATTGAATTGCTCAGGTATCTGCATAGTTTCATTTTTCATACATCCAATATAAACATTTATACTGTATATATCAACTGTATATATAGATTTTTACCTGATTTGCTTTATAAAATACAAAATATGTTGAATTTATAGGTATTAATAAATTGAAGGGCTGGCAGTTCTACAAATATTAAGTATCATTATTATTTGAAGTGGAAAGAAAATCATAAGGAGTTAAAACATGAATATCGAAAATGCTTCCTGGCTATTTTCCCTTGCCCTTTTCTACGTATTTGTAATTGTTGCATTATCGTCAGTCGAAATAGTTAAGAATTCACTTATTCCACAGAATTGGAAAATACGAATAGGACTTCTGGGAATAATGCCGCTTTTATTGGCATTAATTATTACTGTGTTAAGCATTGCGGGTGAATTGCTTTACCTATTGCCTGAATATACATCCGGACAACAGGCGCTTAAGCAGATTGTTGATACTGCTTATGGTTATAATAATAATTTGCTAATTATGATTCCTATGGGATTGTTTTACTTCATTGTGCTTGGCATTAGTCAGAATAAAAAGTTTCTGTTTTGGGGTAATCAATCTGGTCATAGTAAATTCAAGATAAATGCAGCCGGAGACAGTATTCAGACTCATGACTTCAGCTCCACCTATCACCATGAACGTGAAATGGATCTTGAACGGGAAAACAAAGAGCATAAACGTAAGGGTGATGAATTACGTGAAGCTAGCGAGTTTGAGACTAATTATTGGAATGACTGGGCAAACCCATAAATATCAGGAGAGTAAGGTTTGAAAAACATTAATTTAGCGATCGTATTGGCCGTGTTGACCGGTATATTTTCAATTAATAGTTATGCTGAGAGTTACTCATGGTTAGTTAATGAGTTAAGTAAATCAACAATCAAAAAGACCGGTAAATCGGCAGAATCTATTCTGAAGAATATTCCGCAGGGCACCATTATTGATATCCCTGTTAATTGGGCCAATAAAACATGTGACTACAATAAAAGTATTATCACATTTAAAGATAAAGTAGGACGTAATGTGGCGTCTTGTTCATACATCGGAAAAATTAGAAATAAGATTAAATAAAATTTGTTATAGATTTTTAAAATGAAGGAGTTAGAGGCTATTTAGCCTTTTCCTTCTTTATTGTAGCCTCTAGAGCCACCCTTCATACCACTACTCGCTCCACTAGAGTTTCCAGACCTACCTAATGAGCCTATAGCCTGCCCCATGCTCCCAACTCTCGCACCAGCCATGTTCATAATCCACAATAATATAAAAGGTGCAACCACATAAAGTAGCGTAAGCACGATATCCAGGATCAATCGATTTGCGCCCATATTGTAGACACTACCAAGCATCGTTGCATCAGGGTGCATCGATACAAATAATTGAGCATCTAGATAATCAGCAAAGTTCCAGAGCGTTGAAAAAAACTGTATACCTAACATGATGAAGATTAGCTGGATTGTGGCATCAATATCATAGTTGGACATGATCATATAAATTAACATAAGCATATAGATCATCATCAGAAGAATGGCTTGAACCATGGGTGCGGCCTGTTTTGCAATGAACATATTGGTGTAGAAATTTATTAGTTCACTGCTGAATGAACTTGATGCAGCTGCACCTTTTGAAGCATTAAAGACTTTACTAGCAACTCCCGTCTTTAATAATAATGCTCCACCACCAATTGCAGCCAGGGCAGCTGCACCTTTTTCGCCAGCCTGTGCGGCAGAATTTGTCCTGATATCAGCAAAGTCATTAGCGCCAAAAAGACCGCCTTTATCTGCAGAGAATGAAGGTGGATCTTGTGCGACATAGTTATTGATGATCATGTCCTCAAGTTGCTCATCGGTAAACGTATATCGAGCAGCGGCATTTCCTACATCAGCAAAAGCATTATTTGCCAGTCTTATAGCTTTTTCAGTAAGAGTTTCATTCGGTAAAGTTGGCGTGTAGGCCATGTAATCTTTAGATGCTTCAATTGAGTTTAAGAGTTTCCCCTTAAGTCCACGTTGTCCATCTTCCCACCACTCATCACAGTATGGCTTTCCGTAAAGCGGTTTATTCGGGTCTGGATTATTGATTAGTTCATCTGGGTAAAAATCTCGCGTTTGGTTCACAGGCCAGTTATAAACGCCACTTCTGGCCTGAAACCCACACCCTCCGAACATATTTTCACAGAGTCTTTTGTCATGTTCTTCATAAAAACCTGATGTTTCTAAATAGTAATGAGACCCTATAAACATCCAGTCATCGTGTTCAGGGCTCCTGACACCACCTGTATCAACATTTCTGGATATTAAGAAATTTGGCCATGTCTGTCTGGCTACATGATTATAATGCTGACCTCCTCGCATGGCTTCAGCATACTTTGATTTAGCGGGTAAAAAGCACTCATTGGCAAAACGCATGTACTCACGTCTTAACCCCTGATCTTTTATTGTCAGGTTACGTAGCTGCATGTCCAATCCTTTAATATCTTCAAAACAGGTAAAGGATGTCGATATCGCCGTATTAACTCCAGACCCTACCGATAATGTTAACCACCATAACACTGGTATTGATACATTATTGATGGCAGCTAAATGAGCATCAAAAGTTGATCCTGTATTGTTTCCGACAACATTGGTGAAAACATCTGTTGCCCCAGCCTGATCTGTACACGCAACTCTGTAACGCACCTCATTCAAGTCCAGTCTTGAGGTCGGTACAACAGCAATCATAAAAACAACTAGCATGGCGAGCGCATCAAAGTTAACTCTTGACTGTGAGACTAACGAAGCCGCTTTATCATTCTGGGACTGTAATGGTTCTTTCCAGTTCTTTATGATCATAATAATAAACGGGAATAGCAATAAACCAGATGCCCTAAATAAATCATACATTGATCCATAGATCGACCACCCAAACATGGTGGTGTAGATTTCTAATAAAGAACCGACATTCATTACAATTACCTCACTAAATAAGCATAAAGTGATATATGAATGCTCTGAATCAAAAATAATTCGACTGCAATAAGTATTATTATTGAGGATAATCGGCTAGCCTTTGCCCGTTTTATAACTGTATTATCCCATTGTCGTACCCTGCCCCAGAAACCAATAATATGTTCCCAATAAATGTATAACAGTAGATAAAACGCCCAACGAAAAAATTGTGACCAAAAACCGAATAAACGGATTGATTCATTTATTCGGTTTACCTGATTGGCGGGCATCGTTTCAACTATTAATAAACCCATAGTCACCAGGATGAGCAAAAGAAATAAAACTCCAAGTATCAGCATTAAAGAATACAAAGCACGTTTAGCCGGTGTTTTAGAAACTGGCTGAATAATTTCACTGTTCATACTCATTTTTAATTTATTGGAATTCCACCATCTAACAATGTGGGTTCTTCACTCACTATCCCTGTTCCACTTGCAATGCCACTTGATTGCCTGGCCTTGTGTTGATTTATAATGGATAAAGCTGTTGAATTGACTGTAGTGCGTTTCAAAGCCAGGTTGTCATAGATTTCATTGACTAAAATATCAAAATCAAAAAACGTTTTTGTTCGAACATATTCGTCAGTTTTATCTGATATTTTAGCGGCTACATTATCGGGATGATTAAGTCCCATTAATAACATTTGCCGAATAAGAGTTACCCGTTCATAGGCTTCATTGACTGCCATCTCACTGACCAGGCGTTCCACAAAAACCAATCGTTCACTGAGCGGCATGGCCCTTAGGCCTTCAACCAATCCATTAGAAAGAGTTAGACTTGTAAATTGATTTATCGCTTCAAAATCATACGTATTGATAGCTTCATCTAATGCATTTCGTATCAATGGCTCTAAATCAGTAACTACAGGCCTTAGCCCTTCACCTGTTATCGATTCTGGCTCAGTATCTTCCTCAGTTGTAATTATCACCATATCTCCCACTACATCCTGTATCCAGATTCCTGCATCTGAAGGACGTGACCAGATTTGAACGATGGGTTGTTGTGCCAGGGCACCCACAGGTATCGCATCAGTTGATACATCTCCCGTTCGACCTAACATGATGTTGTAACCTGCTATCACCAGATCATGATTTATCTGGATAGGTCGTTGCACAGTGCCATATTCATTGCCTCCCAACCATTCAATAGGGCCGGTAGGATCATCGGCAATATCTTCTTTAGTATCTGCAATATTGTCACCCGCTTCGGCTCCGATTTTCCATTTATTGGCAACTACTGCCGTCATAAAACCATCGTATGGGTTCTTGCCCTGCCGCATTTCTGCTTCCATTTGTTCACAAGTCTTGTAAGAAAAACGAAACAACTCCGCGGTTTCATCGAGACTTTTAGTCACGATGTTATAAAGGTTTGGGTTTATCTTCTGCATTAAATAACCGGGCAATCCAGCCACAGCAGCGGATATTGCATTTTGCAATTGCATGGGTATTTCTCTAACGCGTGTTTCTATTTGGTTAATCATTTCAGAGACATTGTTTTGAAAATCAAATTCACCACAGGAATAACCAAAACCACCTTTGAATCGTGCAGATACACGATGAGTCACAAACCCTGAACCGGGTGCAGGAACCACTCGACCACCACCAAGTTTGTAAAAAAGTACATGAGTACCATCATCTACATTGGGTAAAGTCGGATCTTGAGAAAATGCTGATCCAGTGAAAAGTGCACTAACCAAAAACACCCACACGAATCTTTTCAGATGTTGAATTTGATTAATCTTCACTCTCCTGCTCTTCGTTTTCCTACTGCTGGAATTTGATGTCATTTTTAAAGTATTATCCAAAATAATCATTCTCCTGTTCTTCCAGATACTTCTCATAAGCAGCACGATCTTCTTCGATACCTGCAATAATATTACCGAGTGACAGACATACTTTAGGTAGAGGTAATTCACCAATCTTATGTCCACTGGTATTTGAACAACATTCATATGTTTTGTAGTAATTCCAGGCATAACCTCCGTAGCCACTGGGTTTTAGACTGTCAATTTTCAAGTCTTTACCTTGAGAATAATATGGATCTGCTCTACAACTTTTAACCTGTGGAAATATCATTTGCCATTTACCACCTTCAATTGAATGCGGTAATTCAACACCAACACGGTAACCGGGTTTAACTGCGGTTTTTAAGACATCCAGTCCACGCCAGGCGAGTACGCTGGCTGTTTTAGCGTCATGACTCTGGTTAATAGAGCCATCCCTTGGGTACATATTCCCCCAGATTTCTTTTGTTAACACTTCTGCATTTGTATTAACTTTTTGCAGCGTGTCTTTACTCAATGGGTTAATGATCGTTTTACTATGATCAGTACCACTGATTGGCCCATCCGTTAGCGGATAACCACTTCGCCACCAGAACGCATCAGCGAAGGATAAATAATATGGCTGGAACGGTTTAATATTGGTTGGACAAAATAATCGTGGAGCACGAAACCTGGGGCGTGCCAGGTTACCCCATCCAGATGATGCAATAGCAGTCATTGAAGTTGCTTCGAATCCATCCATTATCGTATTGACATCTTCTTTGATATTTTTAATCGTCTGGACAGCAGATAACACTTCATCGATTTGCTTTATAATTTCAAAAGCCTGAATAGCGGCTATGAGTTTCTGTTTTATCGAATTGACAACTTCATCCATGGTTGGGATTTTAATTTTACTGGTATCAAATCCAAATCCAGAATCATTAAGCTTATCCTTAGTGTCACTGTCTACTTCTGCAGGTTCGACCTTTGAATCACTTCCATATTCAGGGACTTTGTAACCACTTAACGTTGGGCTGCTACCCTCATTAATGAAATCAGGCAAGATTGCCAGGGGGTGACCAATAACATCTACTTCTTTAAAAGATATTGTTTGGTGCTGCCCCTGCATTAATGGATCGGCACGTCCTCCCTGTAATCCACCCACCAATCCTAGCAAACTACCTGCACCGGTATTAGCAGTTGAAACTATCGCTCCAAACGTATCTCTCCACTCTTTAAGTGGTTCTTCGCCGACTTCGTCATAGGCTGAAATTAATAGTTCTGGTAATGTGTTTTGGATACGAGGAGAAATTATTGTATAAATGTAAGCTCCTTTTGTGAGGCTAAATCCCCATTTCCAATGAGCGCAAACACCGGTAACACAGTACCCTCCACAGTCTTCATCTAACATGCCATTGATGGATGTTCCAATCAGATCTTTTAGTTTGAATGTTTGGCTGTCACTATCTGCCATTTGGGATGGTTCAGTGAAATTAGCTGGATTAGTATCAACCTCAAAATGTAATGGGTTTGGTGGTGGACCAAAATTAAAATCATCGCTTTCAGCTAAAAGATTTGTTGAACCAAGGAAGGCAAAGAAGACAACACCAATTAAAAATAATTTCATACTCAGCTCCTCTTACCTTTTCCGGCTATTTATAAATCGCTTTATGGCTGTTGTCGTATCTGTCAGGCCATAAATAACATATTGACCTTCACCGAAAACGAATGCCGGTAGCTTCTTGATATCCCATTCAATCAACAAAGCTACACCTTTAAACAACCCCATAGCCCTGGTTTTATCCAGGCTTCCCATTCTTTCGTTTGCTAGTCGTTCAGCCTCAACTGGATCGTCAGGAAGATTTTTCGTGACCTCAGATTCTATATTTTTCAGCTCATCAAGATTGAAAACTGCTAATTCAAACTGATGATCTTTTACAGCGTCAGGATTTAAAATTGTTTTTTGATTGGTTCCAAGAAAAGTTAATTTAGTAATGGCTTCACTAGCATTTGTAACCGATAAGCCTTGAACAAGTACAAGTGCTAGAATAAAAAATGATTTCATTACTTTGCCCTCTTTTGCTTGATTTGATCGGCAATATAAAAACAGGCATCTAACTCACTGAGATTTTGCTCTTGCATGATTTTACGTCGAGCTAATTTCTCATCCCCATCTGTACCTGCCAGTACCAGAGGAAGTGCAGGCATCACGACACGAAAAATTGATTTAAGCCTGGGCGATAGAATGACGCCCTCAGTGTATTTTTTAGCTTCCTTACGCGTGCTACACATCAGATGTTTTTCATCTTCGGTAAGTGTTTTAAAGCGTTCTAATTCAGCTACTTCGTTTTCAGTGGTGTTGATCAAATACCACCATTCTGATAGATCCAGCATTTTCTCGGCTTCCTTCGGATAGTCCTTGAGTTGCTGCGTTCCCTGACGTAACCAGATATTCAATTTACGCCAGGTTTTGGCACCGAACACGAAAGGTTTGACCAGAGTGGGATTGGTGGTAATAACGTGGCCTTCATCCGTATAGACATGTGTCTGGCGACCGGTATTTTGATATTTTTCACCGATATCGGTGATGGTGTTGATGAGAGATATTATCGTTACAGCCAGCATGTCCTGATACTGTTCACTGGTTAAAATCCCCATGTCTAAAATGGTGACATCAACCTCTGGCCACTGGCTACCCGGTCTATTGAAAAACCGCCCATGCAGACCCTGTGTCCAATATTCCAAAGACTCAGCCAGATGAATGATTTTATCTTTTCGTCTTTGGGTTAAACCTTCCTGTGATGAATAAAAGTTAAACTGCCTGACGACGTCACTGATAATGACATAATCCCTTTCTTTATCACGAGCTTCTCTAGTGGCATCCAGAATGGCACGGCGAATTAATAATTTATCAGGTTGTTCGATATCATCTTCTTTTTTTGGATCAGCTCCGGTAATCATTAAACGTGTGAGCAGTTCCATCTCACCTAAAAAATCACGTTCATCCTGCTCTTCATCATCTTCATCCAGCCCACCCTGTTTATCGAACTTAATATCAACAGAAGCGCTTAGTGCAACCTCCATGGCTTCTTCATTAACTTCTGCCTGCTTTAAAGCTTCGAAAGCTTTGGCATAAGGGGGTAATGAAATATCTGATGTGGTGGTGAACTTCACCATGTTTGTTGTGAGTCCTGTGGACTCCAGATACTTACCGGTTAAGCCAAAACTATTGCCTTTTTCGATGATAAAAAGACGCTGCTTCAACATGGCCATATCATGCAATACCAGGTAATTGATCAATGCAGATTTACCGGCACCAGTAGGGCCAAAGATTAATCCATGAGCAACACGAGTTTTATCTTTTACTGGATCGAATAACATGGGTTCACCAATCCGATTAAAAAATAAATTACCAGGGTTTCCCGTTCCTCGACCTCGGCCATACAAAGGTAAATAACAGGCAAGGTGGTTGGTATAGGTTAGTCTGGTACTCTTTCCCTGCTTTTGGTCAAGCTTGTAGTCGAAAGCCATGGGAAGATGGCGTAAGTAATTATCTATTGCCGTAGGGTCAAACTTTGGTTCAATAGGATTGAATTTAGAGGCCGATAAAATTGTCACGGCCTGTCGTGCTTTTCGAGCAAGCTCCACATCTGTTTTAGCTCGAATGTAAACACCTGAAAAGGTAGGATAGAGGCCATGCCCACTGGCTATGTTATCCAGTGCTGTATGTGCCTGTTTGGCCGCTTGTTTTGCAGCAGGACTGCCCTGACCCGCTGATTCAATAATATTATTACAATGCTTTTCAATAGCATTTTGGGAAGCCACGACGATAGTCGTTACAAAGGTTGAGCCTTTTGGCAGTAAATCCCACATGGATGCCGTTGAACCTGCATGAGTTTGAATTTCAGCCGTCAGTATTCCAGTGGTAGGTGGATTATCGATGGCTTGCAGTGAAATCAATCGGTGCGGCATGCCATGAAACTTCCAGATACCATTCTGTTTATCCGATTCTGGGTAACCCGTGAACAAAAGCTCAGATAAATCTGCACCGATACCAATACAGGAATCATTGTCAGGGTATGGACGTGTTTTAAGATATTGTTGTGGAGATTCAAAACTGTCAGGACTCGGGGAAAACCAGGGTAGTAACCAACTGTATAAATCAGCCGATGTATAACGTCGTGATTGAATACCAATTTGACGTAGTGCACTGATAAATGATTCAACCGCATCGTTTAAGTCGGTTGCTGGTGTGCCACGCCCTGGAATCGGTAGCCCAGACTTATTCAAATAATCTGATGGGTTACATTTTTTATATATGACACAACGGACTTTTCGGTACTGACCATTCCAGTTGAACTGTGCCACATCGTCTTTAAACAGACCGTCTTCCTTAGCCAGGTGTTGAATATGTTCTTCAATCTCCTGCATCCATAGCTCATGATGTTTAGTGGCTTTGGCTTCATCCGTTGCATATGCCCTGAGTTTATCGACCAGATCTGTAATGGGTTCATCGTTTAAATAAGTCTGTACGATAATGGGGTAATCACGATTACCAGGCAGGCGCTGTAGAGCTTGCTGAATCCCTGACTCAATAATTTCGAGTACTTTTTGCGACTGACCCTCTACATCAATAGGTGTTAGTTCATACACAGCACCGACACTCAGCCCATCATCGAGTAAAAAGACTTGCTGCTCTTTATCGTAATCTTTGAATGGCAAGAACTGGGAAAATGAAGGTGGTTCTTTATAGACGGATTCATAGTCTTGCGCTGTCAGTGGTGATTTACCATCGGTAGGTAAAATACCCAATAATTTTTGAAGAACATCTTTAAACTTAGAGCTTCCAATGGTTTCTGTCATTACAAAGCTTTTATGATGTATATCAGTCATCATTAAAACCCTGTTGTCTCTTTATTGAAAATCCATTTCTCATCGAACAATCTCTCCTGGTAATGCATATTCATCTTTTTCATACATCCAATAAGCCGAGCTGTATCCCGGTACTGGATGACCTTTTCGACTAAAGTGTGGAAACACATAAAGACTTAATTCCGGGTTAGGTAATCGTGGGAACTGTTGATTAATTTCATTATTAGCATCGCGTGTGTAACCGACGAGATCCCGACGATCATTTCGCAGCTGTCTAAACATCTTAGGGATCATGTCAGTTGATCCCACATGGTTTTTATACACGTTTAAAATCTCATCCCCTGTGTCCGGGATCAGTTTTTGACTGCTACACCCGGATAACAGCGATAGACTAATCAAAATAGCTAACAGCAGTGGTTTGTTGTGTGGGTATTTGACTGGCATAGTCTAGCTTTCTACCTTTGGTTAAATAATCGATGGTGATTTCATCTTCTACATGCAGTACAACATCCTGACCGCCATCAAGATAAACGAGATCAACTGCATTGCGTTGACGGTCACGAAGATAATCTGTTAGTTCTTTCAATGATCCGGAGAGTGTTGCTGCGGCAATAAACTCACCTTGATCACCGGTGAAAAAAGTCTGGCTTACGCCTTCACTGACTGTTGTGGTTTCCTGAGTTTGTGCAAATGAATCTGCTGTAGCTCCAACGCCGGCAGCAATCATGCGATCTTTCAGGTAATCTTCGGCATTGGTAATCAGCTCTCCGGTTAGACAGGGCTTCCCGCGTGTATCAGAGATATACCCTAGTATTTTGCGAATATTGGTGGTCTTGGTATCACCGTCTCGTGTCGAAGACTGGGTATAAACCCGCCCATCATCAAACGTAAACGTCACCGAGTGAACTTCACCACGTACACAGGACATTTCCCTGTTGCCAATGGCTACACCTGACCAGACAATATCTCGTATTCCAGGAATGAAGTGTCCGTTAGTGGCAAGATTTTCTGGACCTGTGATTAATTTAAAGCGGATTGGATCTAGTACACTCCCCTCTTCATTGGGCACGATACCGAGCAAAGCAGTTAATGTGGTATTCCTGAATAATGTGGCATTACGTGGGATGGTATAGAAAGGTATTATTTCACCATTTTCATCAGTGACCTTTTTATTAATCCGCTTTCCTGATGAATTTGTTTCAGGTTCATCTCTCATCGGAACTCCGGTTATGGTAACCGGTACGGGTTCTTTATCATCATTGCTAAAAGCTACTCTTGTAAAAGGCGTTATGGTCATCATCTGATCATCCTGAAAACCTTTTAATTCTGTAGCAGTTAACCGATTATCTGGAGATGTTGTTAGACTGTTCCTTATATTAGATTTACCCGGATTTAACAGACTGTCAAAACCCAGTCCAGCTGGCACATCTGCAGGGTTCGGTTTGAATTGATTATTTTTTGAATAGGCATCACGTTGACTGGCACCTGGAAAGCTATTAATGAGAGAATTAAATTTTTCCTGATACCCATCAAAAACACCTTTAGATCGTTCATCTATTTTTTGATCAACTAACTCCGCCACCATTTCCTCACTGTCCTTATTTTTCTGAGATTGTTCTAACGCAGTCAGTCGATCTTCTAACAAACGGTTTCTTTCGTTAATCGTTGATATGGTATTGACGTAAGTATCACGTTCAGCATCTGTGATTTGTTTTTCTGCTACTGGTGCTGATCCAATGTTATTGGTTGATATCTCCTTGTTGTCATCAGAACTGACTTTTAGAATCAACCACATGACAGCAATGACGATGAACACCACCAGCAGTAATAACAATTTATTACGGTTCACGGTGATACCTCATCAAAAGGTTGACCTGAAATTACATACCAGGTTGTCGTATCACCATCCTCTCCGGCAGGATTAACACGGGTATGTTGAGCAGAAGCGGCCAGAAAATCCCCTCTGAGCAAACGAGGGTCAAGAGTAATGCTCTTCAATGAATTTGAAGTAACTCTAACCGCTGTCACATACAGGCTGGGAATGGTCGGTGCTACCCACTGAGCCATGGGTTCAGTTATAAGATCTGCTCCTTTAACTAAAGGTAGAGGGTCTTTTTCTACCTTAACTCGGCGCAAACCGGGTAATGATTTGATCAAACGATCAGGAGCATAAATAGATTGGGCCGCAAAACGAACCAGGTCAACGTAGTCATAATCGTAAGCTGGCCGTGATGATTGTCCGGTACTCGACTCTTCTTTCGGAATTCGCTCATCCACAATGGCTATAGGGTGTTGATGACCTTTAGGACGCGCTTCTATATCCAGGATGTAGGAATAGCCGGTTTCGGTAACGGCATTCACCCGTTGTTTTTTAAACGACTTTGATGCAATCCAGTAAACACTGCCACTTTCAGTTATCTGGATTCGTTCAGACATCATTTTAATTGATGCAGGAACCTGGAAATTTATTGATAGCGGAAAGTCTATTCTCCGTTCTTTACCAACTGGCAAGACGATATGAATCGGTGATTTATTCCAGACTCTATGTTCAAGTAAATCTGTGGGTTGTGAACATACTGGGAGTGATAACAGGAATAAAATGATGAGGATAAAGGTTTTCATTATTTAGCCTCAATCAATTTGGGCTGATAGATACCAGGGCCATTTAAAGCCAGACCCCAGGGGTTCATTTCTCTGTCTACGTCATAACGAACAACCTGCATAGGTATGCGATTAACCAGGTTTTTAACAATGCCGCCATTCACGTATTCCTGAATGTGAACATCAATCCAGACTATCCAGCTTTTTCCAACATGCTCAACAAATGACTCTTCAAAAACTGCATCAGCCACAGGAGTCCAGTTACGTACCCGTCGTCTGAGTTCACCTTGTCGCTTTCGTTCTTTATAGTCCTGTTGTAAGAAAGCCTGATAGGTCGGGGTAAAATAGGATCGAAGCACCGCAATTTTATTCAGATAATCCGTTTCGCCGTTTTCTTTCCAGTTATTTAGTTGCTGCAGGATATAACTGGCAAATAAATATATTTCAGATTCATGGATTTCTCCCACTTTCATCGAACCACCAGAACGTAAATCTGGCGGGTAATGTAATGAAATTTGTGTGGGTGCAGATGACCATCCCACAGCCATGATGAGCATTAACACCAGTTGTCCAATAATAATTCTGGTTTTAAATCGGCCTGCTTGTTGCTCATTATCCAGTATGCTTTTAAAGCTCATTTTCGGATGCTCCAATAGCCACTACGGTTGATAAATAAATTCAAAATCCCCTGATCAGATAACCAGGACAGAATTATTTTTCCGTAATATCCTTCGGGCTTCCCTTCCTTTTTATGCATCATGATTTTGCCGCCCTTGTAGACACCCGCAAATGCACCGATAAAGAGGCATGGCAGCATTAAAAACCACCAACCTGTGATTAATCCAATAATGACACTGAGCAAGATGCCCGCTAAAGCACCTACTACTGCCAGAGACATAATCTCTGTACCTGAGCAGCCCAGAAACAGTACCGGCTCTTTATCAATACGATGTGCGGTGTCTTTCAAGAGCGCCATGCTTATGCCGCGTAATCCACTGCAAGAATTGACATGAGTACGACTCCGACAACAAGCACTACACCGATAGAAGCGGTAACACCAAAGTTCTTCCACTCACCTTTTTGACGTGATTCGGTGAAGGCAGCATAAGAAGTCCAGGCAACGCCCAGAACGGTAAGTGCTGATACTGCAAGAGCTGCAACACCCACACCCGAAGATAGTAACTCTGAAACAAATACAAAAGGTGACGTGGTATTGGTGACATTGGCACCCGTTGTTATAGCTCCACTGGTAGGTAATGCGGCATGAGATAAGTTAAAAGCGCTTAAAAGATAAGTCGCCAGTACGGTTATTATGGTATTAATTTGTTTCTTCATTTTTTCCTCTAGTTAAACAACAAGTAAAATCATTAAAAAAGTCCACATGACGATTAAAAAAATCATGTTCTTACCCCATTCACCGAGCTTGATTTTGCTACCGGTAAGCAGGAAAAATTGTCGATATGCGATCCAGGCAGCCCATAGGGTTACAATTGATGCAAAGATCGTCCTGAAAAATATACTTAGATCGGCTACCGAAATACCGGCTCCCAACTCAAATGCATCAAACATTAGCTATTGATGATCATGGTATTGCCCCGTTAGGGGTTTTAAGTCTCGACCAGCCTTTAATGACTGACTGATATGGTCATTGATACCGACACGAATTAAATTGAGATCGTCCTTTAACATGTCGTAGTGAAATTTAATCCGTTGTTTGGCAGGAGCATCTTGTTGAATATCATCAACACGTGTTATTAAGTAATCGATTTCCTGAACCAGTTTTGACAAGTTACTGCGCTCAAGGTCAGCATCAGCAAAGAGTGGATTCATGAACAACATTAAAAAAGTGACTGGCACAAGTCTTGTTATCGTAAGCTGGCTCATAAGTGTTTTTTGAATAAAGCTGAAGTTAAAAAGATAGCCATGCCAAAAACCAACATGGCTGGTACGAAAATCAGGTTAGGGTGTATGGATAACGGGATGCCCAGATAAAAAAACCATGTAGACATTACGGCGGGTCTAATCCAGGGTTTAACGTGGTGGTAAACCATTGCACGCTCAATCCCACCACCATAAATACGTAATTCTCGTTGCACCAGGCCATCAATGAGAGCAGCTGTTCCAATAAGTAAAAAAGCAGGCATAGATAACGTGGCAACAGTGACACGAACTGCAAAGATCAGAGTGGTATTGATGAATGACTGGAAAAAATCACCGACCTTCCATGCCACTCGTGCTATAGATAAGCGGATGCTGGATGCATCCATAGGTGCTTCTTTTAACCAGTCGTAAAAATGAATAAGGTGAGTCCACTCAAAAACATAAAACTTCACGGTAGTGGCTACATCAAAAGCGGTTATTGCAGGTGGGGCTCCAGAAATAGAAGTTGAAAAATCATCATTTAAATAAGTTAGTTCTTGACTTAACATGCGTTCACTATGGGTAGAACCTTCTTCTGGCCAGATAACCATCATGCCAACCCATTCAATGGCAATGGCAATTAACCAGGCAAGAAATAAAAAGCCCACGACATCCAACAAGCCAGATAAAATTCTGAAGGTAAGCGGTTTATGTTTCCTACGTTGCACATATTGACTGGGTGTAGAATGCTGAGCTTGTTCAACCGCCATTATGTCGCGCTCACCGTTTTATGTTCCTTTAATGAATTTCTTATTGCTGATTCATCAAATGAAGGTGTAAATTGGTACCAGTCTTCACTACTGTTGTAGCTCTCTCGCATTTCTAATGTCATAGCCGTAAGATTGGCAGGCAAGTCTTCAAGGTCTGAGGGATCAGTCAATGGCAATCTTATTTTGTAGGGTTTACCACCATCAAGTAATGCAAAAGCCTGACCTTTAGGCAAAGAGACAAAATCATTGGGATGAATCAGCTGGCTTTGCTGAGTCGTGATGCGTTGTTCAGTTTTTGAAATAAAGTGCAAATCGTTATCGATATCACTGGAATCAGTCGCACCTGAAACCGTCATCAAATGATCAATCTCAACTTCACGCAGTTGTTCGGTAAACATTTCAGCAGTCGCAGTTTCCCGAACACGTAACATGATCATGGAGTTAAAGTTTCCCGCTACTTGCCCTGCTTTAGCTTTATTGTTTAAACGAGCTTCCACGTCTGACCAGGTTTGTGTATAGGCTGTCACCTGATATCCGGCACCACCCGCTTTATTCAGCATCGGAATAAATTCATCACCGATCAGCTCATTGAACTCATCTGCATGAATACAGACATTGGTATCTTTGAAATTAACGTTATCAGGAAGCCCTGAATCCACACCGTGTTTATATTTACGCCCTGCAAACGATGTCAAATCTGCAAACATGGAATTACCGACGGCTCCTGCCACTTCACCATCGGTTAAAGCATCCAGTCCAACATAAACTACGGATTTGCTGCGTATGACCGTTGCCCAATCAAAGATGGGGCGGTCATCATTTTGGTCTAGATAATCCGGCGATAATAATTCACTGACTTTGCCTGAGGTTAACTTATCCATTAATGGCAACAGGCTCGATACCAGCTTATCGTAATAACCACGATCATATTCAAACGTTCGAGACAGGCTGGAGGCAATAGAGTCGAATATTTCTTCTTCCTTGCAGTAATGCCAAAGCGCAATAACGGCATGGTCGCGATTACTCATTTCACGAGCAATGCGATATTTTTTATTGTCAGAATCTTTGAAGGCTTGCTGTATCCACTCCACTTTTGTTTGATAGCTTTCTGGATTGTGCTTTTCAGCTAACATGGTCATGTAATCACGAACCAATGGCTCGATATTTTGGCCATATTCACGGATCATTTCATAATCAACCTTTCGGCCTAAACCATTCATAGCCTGGGCAATGACATTCACATAACGCCAGACAAAATCTTTAAACGCGGCAGATTGACCTTCACCCGGTAAAGACTGTGCAATTCGGTTGGCTACTTCCGTAATTCGGGTAAAAGAAGATACAGGGTTGTAACGTGCTGACAGTTCAGGAAAACCCAGGTGAAAGCAGTAAAAGTTATCAAGTCGACCTGCTTTTTTAGCGGCTCCATACATGCGAATTAATAAATCGGCATCACCCTTTGGGTCGAACACAATGACCACTTCACCACGATAAATATCTTGAGTGATTAACAGTTCAGCCAGTCTGGTTTTTCCGACACGTGTGGTGCCTAATACCAGGGTATGCCCTACCCGATCTGCAATATTCACTGCAACAGGACGTTCACCTTCATAAAGACCTACCGCATGAAGTGAGGGTTCACCGCCAACAGGTGGCAAATTGGTAAGCGGCGAATTGAGGAATATCCACTTTAAAATTCTGAATGGTGGAAACCAGTTATATCGATCTAAAATTGTTATTAATGAGCCGTAAGTTTTTAGATAGAAAATAAACCATCCATGCTTTTCATGATTCAACTCAAAAGATCTTGCCCATAAAAATAGTTTTGAGTGCTCCTTGTATTCACGTCCATCTTTACGGTTTAAATCAGCCAGTCGTTGTGCATGACGTTGATCCCACAGAAAACCGCGACCTAGAAATAATTTCAGATTACTAACAGGGATATTTTTATCTTTTAACATATAGGGTGATATACGCTTCAATCCATGCTGGTAGCGTAAAATCTTAAATCCCTGTATCAGGCGTTTTACACTTAAAATAAAGAGTCCTGCAGCACAGGCAGCGGCAACTACCGGAGTCATCATAAAATAGGAAGGTGCCAGTACCGATAATAAAGCGAGCACTCCATAGGCGATTGCTGAATACAGTTCAACCGGAGGGCGCAACAAGTTTTCAACTAACTGGTTACTCATTGCTCGATAAACCTTTGAGTTATGAGTACGGGGTAGTGCTTAATGGAGAAGAACTTTGCAATTTCATCACCATTTGCAGGTGACATAGAAACACCTGACAGGGCCGTGACTACCTGTTGCACTTCACTCAGGCTTTCAGCAGAAACTAGCCAGCAGAGCACATTGTTTTTTAATAAGACCGATTGATACTTCTTTACCCAGTTAAGTGACCTGTCATCACTACCAATGATGCACACGGGTGAGACTAATTGATCAAATCGTACTTGCCTGGCCTTTACTGTTCCCGGAGAAAGTTTAGTGGTAGTAACCGGTAGCCAGTTTGCAGGATCTTTAGGGTCATTGGATGCATCAACTTCATCGGCTTTATCCGTCGCCCATATTTTGCCAAAATCAGGAATAGATATGCCTTGCAGTATTTGTTTATAGCGATATGTTGGTACCGTTTTACCGTTATCAAACAATACAATGGGCTCTGCTTGAACAACAGTAGCAACAGTGAGAAACGCACAAATAATGGCAATACGAATCTTCAAAATGCGACTCCCATTATCCGAGCAAGATGGTTTCTTACCTTGTCACGATATTGACTCGCTTTTACAGAATCTGAAGGACTGTGATATGCACCTACAGCATATTCCCAGGAACCGGACTTTATATAGAGTTCCTTGAGATAATCAGAGCCGGCTCGAATATTTGTAACAGGATCAAGCGCTTCATTTAATGAATTAAAACGTTGCTTATGCCAGTTCCAATTGACCTGCATTAAACCAATATCACAACTACCACCAGAAGTTATAAATTGACTAGCTGCATTAAAAGCTGCCTGTCGAGTTGGGAAATAATAACCCTGCCCATCACAGTTCAATGTCCAGGGCCAGGGTTTATCGATGCCGTCAATTAAACCTCTGGGAGGTCTGGATTCCTGTATTGCTATTGCATATAGAATGGAAGCAGGTATTTGTTGAATCACTCCGATACGTTGGTAATTGGCAGGTACTTCTGCAATTGTTGGAGCGGCAAATAAAATGAACAGCAATGAAATAGAGCGTATCATTTGACTTCACTCACCTGATTTGTAGCCTTATTAAAATAGTACAATGAGGGCTCTGCTGGCTGACCAAACTGTTCATTCAATAGGGAGTCAGGATTTAAAGTCACCGTTCCTACTTCTACGGATTCTGCAGAAATACCCTGCTTGTTGGCCCATTGGGTAATAGCCTGACGGCTGTCTTTCTTGAAATGGATATCCAGAGATACGCCTAATTGGAGTGATCCCAGTACCTGCTCAACCATGCGGTTACAGCTGCTACATTGAGTATTTACAAAAGCGATATAACGATCACCAAACTCAGTTTTGACACTTGCTTTTGGCACCGACAGTAAAGATGCTTTAGCGCTACCAATATTTAGTTTAGACGGATCGACAACAGGCAACTTACCGTAAAGCTCATGAAATGCTTTGTTGTATGCGCGATCTAACAAGATGACTTTTTGAGCGTTTGCGAATTCCAGCTTCGCCAACTTTTCTGCATAACGCTTTCTCTCACTAGCTGAACGGGCATTTAAACCAAGTACCGTTATCGGGTCTAAATCCTTCCACAGGTATAGTCCTTCACCCTGCATAATCTGTTCATACCTTATCCAGTCATCCGTACTAATATTCCAGATTTTTGATTGAAATGCTGTTACTTCTGTTTCAACAGGTAGGTTTTTGGTGTCACCTAAAGTTGATTGGTTTAATGAGGTGTCAGCTATCAAATTGAAAGAAGAGAAGAGTAATCCTACTATCAAGAATTGCTTAACCATGAAAGGAAACCTCTACGGTTCGTCCTTGTAAATCAGGGTCATAATGCAAAATAGTTATATGAGTGGTATCTAAGCCCTGCTCTTTCCAGTATTTTCGAACCGCTAATGCTCTACCAACAGAAACCTGTTCACGGTAAAGATTAGAATCAACCAATACTTCATCGGGCAATATCAGTCCTCTAATGTGAACTTTGTTTGAAATTGAAACCTCATCTATTAATGCAAGAGTGGCAGCACGACCCTGAGGCCCAAGAACTCTTAAGTGATGGGCAAAAATGATTGAAGCCGAAGCTGTATTCCCGTTGGGTTTTAAACTGTCTTTTTCCGTTGGTGATTTAGAATCAGGTAAAGTTTTTAACTTGTTAGGTTTTTCTATGCTTTTAAGACGATTTATTGCGTCTTTTTGATTTGTTGACGGAGTAATAGCCTCGATAGATATATCTGAATTAACGATTGGGGCTTCATAATGAAGTTGATTCCCCTCATTATTAATGCCTTCAATGTAAGCCTGATATGCAGCGGAGTGATGAGCTGCAACTTGATCCATTAAGTTATTATTGGTGTTTTGTAAATCATTTTTTCGATTTTCTTCACCACACCAGTATTGTCTGAGAGACCAGGGAGTAGTCAGGTCTCGCTGAGTAGACCTGCAGTTAAAGACCTGATGACCAGCAGCATGCTCAGGTGATAATTCAACAACAGGAATAACGGTTAGTTTATTAGCCGCACATCCACTCATCACAATAGCTAGACAAATGTTCAATAGCAGACCGATTATAGGGAAACTGATTACAGACATAATTTCACCGACTGGCTATTTTGGCTGACTTCCATGCAGCCGGTCATTAAAATTGAATCGATGTTCCATCTCGCCAGCACCTCATTAATCCCTATTCCAATCTTCGTTTTTTGATGGGAAACAATGGCGATAGGTTTTGAGTTCCAGATCTGGACACTCATTAATTTGAATGGAGGTAAGCTTTTATTCTTTTTGATTGGTTTTGAGGTTTTTTTAGTCTTATAAGTAACCTGTTTATTAATTAGAGCAACCGATTCCTTAATACTTTGAAAATTTTTATTAAGCAGGGTCAATTGAGACTGCATATCAACAGAGTTAATACTTTGTTGATCTAATGCCTGTAATTTCGTGTACAAAGTCGTATCCATCTCGGCTTTGAAATCTGCAAGGCCACGAGTTAATGATTCAGTGGATGAGGATAACGATGAAACCCTGTCACTTAATTCACTTTGACCAGTTACCAGTCCAGGGACAGAGGAAAGCAGCTCCTGATTAGAGGGTGACAAAAGACTGTAAGGTGATCCTATGTTTGCATCACCCGGTAAGCTGTATGCATTTTCAGAATCCCGAGAGAGTAATGATTCTTTTATTCGATCATTATCATTATATTCCCCATTTCCATAGGTAAAATACAATGCTATTGCACCCACAGAAACCGCAAGCAGCAGGATGATCATGGTTATAGCTGAGCGACTCAGGGTTGAAGATTTTATTTTTTCTTCTCTTCTTACATTGACTTCATCAGTCATTTGCAGCTTCCTCGTGTTCAAAGGAAAACCGGTAATCTTTAATCAGTTCAAATGAAATCAACCGGTGAACAGGGTCAATAATCAGGTCCCATGATGCTCCGGACAAAGTCTTTAAGGCATTACGTAAAGAAATTGGGCCTAGTGACCGGTGAATATTTGGCAACGTTGAATTGAGCAGAATTGATAAATTGGGGTCAACAGAACCCGGGTCAGCAAGATGATATCCTGAATTAATCAGCATTAATTCCAATGCTGATCCAACAGTATTAACAGCAATTGGAAACTTTATTTCAATAATGACTGCTAATAGATCCATCTGTGCATTTGACGGCTTTGTTGAGATTGAGCTATAGCGACCAACTTTGTAATCTTCATTTGAAGACTGCTTCTCTTCACTACTGTGGCTAAGAGCATTCTGGCTTACTAGAAATAAAAATAAGGCGATAATCAGCCGCATAAAACGTTCCTGTTTTAAAAACAACGCGGACTTTAATTGAAATATTTGATAAAAAAGACAGGAAAACCAAAACCCGGAAAACGGTTTTAAAAAGCAAACAGTAATGGTCTTATCAAAAGGGCAGAATTTTTCATTCAGGAAAAATTCTTTAAAGGCTTTTTAACGGTAAAACGGTATAAGGGAAAAGAAAAAGGGCGCATCCACACTGAAGTGCGTGTGGATGCTAAAAAGCTATAAAAGGGGGTAAATGGCCAGTGAAAGTTCTGCAGATCCTAGATTTTCAGGAAGTTAACCGAGGTTTTTTTCTTGAAATTCCATCAGTACTAAAAACACAAAGGTAGGAATATGGACGGGTTTGGTCTGGAATTAAACTGAAGGTTTCGGCTATTAAACGGATGCCGATACAATATTTTTTAACTCATGAATTGTTTTATTATTTTTCTTTACTAATACATCATCATTAATTTTCAATA
>Ga0233437_1001158_pt1 | contig 51003 bp, 41 predicted proteins | sample SI_122_August201_FD_182714 | JGI IMG/M metagenome (GOLD analysis project Ga0233437, IMG submission 182714) | Seawater microbial communities from Saanich Inlet, British Columbia, Canada - SI_122_August2016_200_MG | ecosystem: Environmental > Aquatic > Marine > Inlet | place: Canada: British... | reverse complement strand
ATGGGAAGCATATTGGAAGGAAAAACTGGGTATAAAAAACTTCTTCAAAATTGAGATAAATGATGTTGAGATTTTGCCATGCCCAACCTTTTGAACGATACTAAATAATTGTCGATTTCATTGCCAACCATGGCGGATTTATTCATCAACTCCGCCCCCAGTGTATTTGTTAGTGCATTTGTGGATTGAATAACGCTGATGATGGCTACAATGCCAACCGGGATAATACATGCTGCTAGAGCCAAGGCGACAAACTTTGTGGCAAGAGATCTAATTTTCATAACTAATTCCAATTGACTAATTTAAAGAAACAAAAAGAGGCGAAAGTAACTATCACTTTGAGACAGGCTCTTACATCAATTATTGAACTTGCTCACGTTTCTCTTCAAGGAGAATACTCTCAACATCGAGTAAAGCGTTAACCTATTTTTCGACTTTTTCTTTTCCATGACATGGCTGCGTTTAATGGACCAGCCATTTCCGCCCATAAAACGGATCGGAACATGTTCTGGTTTGTTCTACAAAGCTGTTCCAGTTGTATTGAAACTTCCTGGGATATTGTAATCCATTTCCTTCGCCTTCGGCAATTTTTTTTTTGACAATCTGTTTTTTAAAAGTCGAAACTTGCTTTTGGTCTGGAATATAGAAAATGGAGTTTATTCATCTTTTTCGAATGCACCATTTACTGAAACTTGTCCCAAATCCCAGCTCTTAAAAGCCCTTTCTGTAGTGATATCAAATTAACTAATAGTAACTCCCGGGACACACGAATCTTCAGACAAAATTCTTAATGAAAAACCGACCCCAAAGGGGCCGGTATTGTTTTAAGCCCAGAGGGCATGGTTTACTCTTTTGTTTCGCATCAAAACGCAGACATTACGCATCATATGGCAAGCAATACGACGAAAAAGAACTGGCAAAGCCTTTAAACCAGACCTTGCTCAGAGAGCAAGGTTTTTTTAGAATGTAATAAACAAAGAATTAGCTATGATTTGATGGCGTTACAGCAAGTAATGAAGATGATATAGAATGAATACGGGGTAAAATGGTGGAAATCCTAAATTTGTTAGTATTAGTGGGATTGGGGGGAGGGTGGTCGGTGTGTAGCCCAGAATGGGAAAAAATATTTTTAAAAGCAGAGATATGGCAATAATGTCAGTTGATTTGAGAATAGCGAAAAGTCTCCCATGGGAGACTTTTTAATAGTTAGATTTGTGTTCTTGGTAATTATTGGATTTAGGACTTATCTCTTAATTTTACTTGATTGGCGGTTATTGTGCTAATTTCTCTATTTGACTCAGGGGAAATTTGAAAGGATTCAAGGAATTTGATCAATTTCATTGAATTTACAACAAAAACCGTATTTTCCATAGATTTAACAATTTCCTCATACCCTCCATGCCCTGAATTTATTGTGCCACCTCCATGGGTTGATAGCTGCTTCCTAAAGCGAATGTAATCAACCGGCTCGACAGCGGCATCCTTGAAAGTGCCGTCTTTCAATGAAAAATCTTCATGTTTGTATTTCAAAATTTTTAAGTCGGTAGTTGTTACTATGACATTACAATAGCCACGAAAATCGATTTGTCTTTTCTTCAAATATCCTTGATCGCTAATGGCAAATGCTTCTGATGAATCGACAAGAGTGCTTGCTATTCTTTCAAGCATGAAATTTTCTTTTTTCCCGCTATTTGCGATACAAAAGCTCGATTCATATGATCCTGGAGCTATGTAACAATCCATCCAGTTGCTAAGTATGAGATCGCTCCCTGACATTGTCGTAATCCAGGTCTTTGTTTGCCATATATTGTCAGGAGCATCAGAAGGGAGAAGAAAAATCCATTCTTTATCAAGTGCCCTCTTGCATTCTAAAACAAGTACATGAGTCTTATATTGATCCACCAAAAGTAGATCTATATATAGTACTCACCTGACATTTTTAACAATGCCTTTTCTCAATCGCTCACTACCATAACTCTTTATTACAGCAGCATTGAGTGGTTTGAAATCAGCTTCCGAAAGCCGATTCCGAAGGGCCTACCTTCATCTTATATACAGCTCCAGATCCTTTCGGATCTGTTCGTGGCACACTTGGACGAAGCCGCTTCGCGGAAAAACCGCCCCGTCCAAAAAAATTGGTGTAACCTCATTCCTTTTATGAAACGTTTAAAGTAGTTTGTGCCTTTTGCACTGTGGGACAACATTCCGATATGTTTATCTCACTCCTTTTTAGACGTCACAGCTCAGAGGTTACGATGCACATTGAAACACCAAATGATCCACAATTCAACAGCTTTTACACAAAACACTGCAAATATCTAAAGCTTAAAGGCATACAACTGAAAACCGTTGATGCATATTCCAGAGCAATCAGGCGCATCGGTGCCTATTTCGATGGTAAACTGGATAATCTTAGTTTGAATCAACTGCTCGATTATTTTCATAATCTGTTGGATTCTCATTCTTGGAGTGCTGTTAAACTGGATCTGTATGGATTACGATTTTTCTATACCCATGTTTTAAACAAAACATGGTCGATATCCCTCTCATTAAACCGCCAAAAACAACCCGAATCCCCGACATCCTAACAGTTGATCAAGCAAATCAATTGTTCATGAGCACAAAAAAGTTAAGTTACAGAGTGTTTTTCTTTACACTCTATATCTAACTCTACACTTGCTGTAACTCGTTAGTTTCATGTTTATTTTTTTGTTTTTTAAGATTATTATCTAAAGATTCGTTTGTCCCGGAAGTACCGTTTAGTTACTTTTATGTCACTACAAAGTGGCTGGGAAGGGCGGCCTAAATGGGCTGAATTTTTCAAGTCACCATAGCCAACATCTCACTTGTTAAAAATGGCAGAGCTTTAAGATTTTCCTTGGAACCCAGAACAGAATGATCCCCGCATACTTCATAACAACTATGCCCAAATCATAGTCACTTGTTATGTTGTTAAATATTCTGATCTGTCCCGACTGCCATTCTGGTCAGTCCGAGTGGATTGAAGTCAGCGGTCGGGGCAAGGTTTAATCCTTTGCGGTTTACCACCAGGTATGTCAACCGGATATTGAGGTTGAAGTGCCCAAAGTCACCGCCAGCATTGAATTGGAGGACGGTTCCCGTTTCCTGAGCACTGTTGTTAACTGCAATTCTCCTTCCAGTATTCATCTTTTAGAATCCGTTTCAAGAGCTTCCCGGATGGTGTGCGGGGGAGCTCTTCCTTGAAATCAATGGTCCGCGGGCACTTTATATGAGAAAGTCGTTCTCGGCAGTAATCGATCAATTCCCTTTCCAGATCGAGACCAGTATCATCCGGGTTCATCGCCTGGACTACGGCTTTGACCTCTTCGCCGAACTCCTGATTCGGCACACCAAAAACGGCAACATCATATACTTTGGAGTGAAGTGCCAACTGGTTTTCTGCCTCCTGGGGATAAATATTAACGCCACCTGAGATGATCATATTGGCTTTGCGATCTGTGAGATACAGGTATCCTTCTTCATCTAAATACCCAATGTCGCCGATAGTGTTCCATCCCTGCTTCGATAGAGAGTCTGCCGTTTTTTGGGGATCCTTGTAATATTCAAAGGTATCACCTCCTTCCGTATAAATATATCCAGCTGTGCCGAGCGGAACCTCATTATGATCGTCATCGATAATATGAAGAGTACCTTTTTGACATTTTCCGACTGATCCCCTATGGATCAACCATTCATCCGAGAAGATTGCAGTAAAAGTATTTGCTTCGGTTCCGGAGTAGTATTCAAACAATATCTGCCCCCACCATTCGATCATTTTTTCTTTCACTTCCACAGGACATGGGGCTGCCGCATGAATTGCTATTTTTAAACTCGCAACATCGTATTTTAGCCGTATGTCGTCTGGAAGCTTTAACATGCGGATAAACATCGTCGGCACCCATTGGCAATGGGTGACTCTATGTTTTTCGATGAGAGCCAGGGATTCCTCTGCATCAAAATGAGTCATTACAATAACGGTTCCACCGGTGCGTAAGACCCAAAGGCAAAATCGTAATGGAGCGGCATGATATAATGGAGCGGGTGATAAATAAACGGTCTCCGGACTAAACCCGCAGATGTCAATCACAGCCATACCAGTGGAAAGAATTTCTCCAAATGGAAGATCTGGTATCGTCGAGACAACTCCTTTCGGCCGTCCGGTTGTACCAGATGAATATAACATATCTCTGCCTTCAATACATTCTGGAATCGGGACAGCTGGATAGGTGTTGACCGTTTCTTCATAGGATTGATAGCCGGGCGAATTGACGCCTACCATTAAGCGGTGTTTCACATTCGGGGTCATGTTAACTAGTTCGGCCGCGACATCCCCCATTGTATCTGAAGTGATTAAGATTTGGGCATCACAGTCGTTAATGATATACTCGATTTCCGAAAGCTTAAAATGCGTGCTGATGGCGGCATAGTGAAGACCGGCAACAGTGGCTGCCGTCACGATTTCGAAAAACCTATCATTGTTTTCCATCAAGATAGCAATCCGATCTTTTGGTTGCAGGCCAATATCTTTAAAATACTGCGAACATCGATTGACTCTTTGCTCCAATTGCCCGAAAGTGATGACGTTACCCGACCGGGCCATAATATATGCAGGCTTATCAGGTGTTTGCTGAGCATGAAATCTAGTATGATACATAATTATCACCGTGTTTTGATAAGGTTTTGACCTTACTGTTTAGAATTTCAGTCTTTGTTATCATACTGGATTTTTTGTGCTCCCACCTATTGCGAAAAACGGTTGGCTGATTCTGCAAAAAAATGTGCTCAATTTTGGAGCCAATTCAGAGATGTAACATTTTATCCGTAAGTGATACCCAGTCCTCTAGAGACTTTTGAGACCATGATGATGGAGAGATTTCCAAGTAGCCCCAAATGAAGAAAAACTTCTGTTTTCAGGGCGACGCTGCCGCCTGAAAACAGGCCGCAGCGGTGTAAAACTATCATCAAAACAAAAAGAAACCAGTTACGGACGTTTCATCTTGCATGGTGAAGGTGTAGCCGAATCCTTCATGTCGATCCTCATTTCTGTGACAGAACCGTATCCTGAGTTTTCCCGTTCGAGTAGTCCATTCTCAGCTTTTGTAAAACGGGCGAGATACAGCGGCTGCAACAGTTGATGATCCTGAGCTCGCATCAGCACTTTGCCATACATAGTCTCATGTTCCATACCTTCCAGGGCATAAGCGACGGCCTTGGGATCAGTACTACCAGCCTTGTTGATAGCCTTAACCAACATCTCCATCATGGTTCGAATTCGACCATATGACCAAGGTGCCTTGCCATTATCACTGAACTTCTTCTGATATTGGTCAAAGAATGCCCTGTCAGCCGGCTGGTTCTCCTCCATACTCAAGTTCTCATGCCACTCCACCACATGACGTAAACCATCAACAGAAGCGCCAAGAGCAGATGTTGTTCCTAGATTACCTGCGAAAAAAGTATAAAAGTCCGCTTTCAAACCAGACTCCTTGATGCTTTTACCTAGAAGAGCCATGTCCTGACCCCAATTACTGGTAATGACAACATCAGCGCCAGATTTTTTAATCTTAGCGATATAGGGAGAGAAATCCTTGACTTTGAGTATGGGATGGAAAGTATCCCCCACAATTTTGATATCTGGTCGTTTTTCCTTGAGCATTTTTTTGGCTGCCTTGCTGACTGCGTGCCCCATGGAATAGTTTTGATTGATCAGGAATACCGTTTTTATATTGCGATTCATCTTAATGGAATCAGTGATTGCCGCCATCTTCATATCCACATGCGTGTCAAAGCGGAAGTGCCAGAAATTACAGTTCTCTTCAGTGAGTGTAGGTGCGATCGCTGCATAGTTAAGATATAGAACTGTCTTGTCGGGATTCCGCCGATTGTGTTTTCTGATTGCCTCGGTCAAAGCACCTGCCACACTGGAGCCGCCACCCTGGGTAATAAACCGGATACCTTGATCAATAGCATGCTTGAGTTGCACCAGGCTCTCTTTAGAACTGATTTTATTATCAAAAGGAATAATTTTAAACGACTTGCCACCCAATACGCCGCCTTCTGCATCAATTTTATCCGCCATGAATTTAAAATGCTTACTGGCCGAATCCCCCACAGCTGCGAATCCGCCTGACAAGGGGTCAATAAAGGCAATCCGGATGGTGCCAGAAGCTGCCACTGCGCTCGAGGCCATTGAAAATACGAATGTAACCAGCAGAAATAACAATAGACTTTTTAACTTCATTTCGCTCTCCTTTTTTAAAAGAATTTAATACTCCCATCCGATCCGGCTTATTGAATGATATTAAAATCCTTAACTGTTTTAGGGATAAGGAAGTGATATTATTGAAAACCGAAATCGGACTTTTCAAATACTTGCGACCTATCTTACTGTAATTAAATATACATTAAAGGGATCCGTTAGCATTTGGAAACAAAAATAGAGCATATGCTCTATTTTTCATTCCCAAGAAATAGTCTTTATCAAACTCAAAGTCAACATTTATTGTGCGCGTTTCCAGGATTTGGTCTGATCGCCGGGAGTATCCCTCGCTCTCTTCCAGCCCAAGCGAGTAGTATTCAACAATCCATATGGACCTCTTGACTATTAGCATGATACCTAATAGTATATCATATATTAATAACAATATACAATAAGGTATCATATGCATATCGCAATCCAGGAGTTGGCGAAAAAATTAAAAGCAACCCGAAAAAACAAAGGGGTCAGCCAGCGTGAATTTGCTAAAACCATCGGCATGCCTCAAAGTCGGTTGTCAAGAATAGAAAACGGAATTACCGACATTCAAATATCGAGTTTGCTGGAACTGGCAAGATCACTTGATTTGGAACTGATGCTCATTCCTCGTCAAATCGTTCCAATAGTCAGTAACTTGATACGAGAGTTAACCGGACCCGAAGAAAAGCCAACAGAAACATTTTTATATGATCTTGGCGAGGAAAAAACAGATGAATCCTGAGCGAATTGTCAATGTGTTCCTTCATGAAAAACAAATCGGTACCCTGACCTGGCTGGCAGGTGATCAATCCCTGTTTGCCTTTGAAGACAATTACATCAATGATCCTAAAAGAGCGACTTTGAGCCTTTCTTTTAAGTCTTCACAAGGTGGCTTGATCACTGACATAAAGCCAAGCAGAACCAGATTACCGACCTTTTTTGCCAATCTCCTGCCTGAAGGTCCCTTACGTGATTATTTGGCTAAAAAGGCCGGTGTATCTGAAAAAAGAGAGTTCCATTTACTCAAGATACTTGGACCCGATTTACCTGGGGCCATAACCATCCAGGAGTCCGGTTTTGGAACGTTATCCGATATTGGAGAAGCGAAAAAACAAAGTATTAAGGAAGGAGGAAAGGCAGCGTTCCGATTTTCACTGGCAGGTGTTCAGTTCAAGTTTTCAGCAGTAAAAGAAGCGACAGGTGGACTGACCATCCCAGCTGAAGGAAGTGGTGGATCCTGGATTGTTAAATTGCCATCAATGACCTTTGATAAAGTGCCTGAAAACGAATTTGCTATGATGCGATTGGCTGGTGAAATAGGGATTAGTATTCCGGATATCAACCTGATTCCCATCAGCAGGATCACAGGACTGCCTAAAGATATCCACAAAATAAAAGGCAGTGCGTTGGCAGTAAAGCGTTTTGACCGGATGGCAGATGGATCAATGGTTCATATTGAAGATTTTGCTCAGATTTTCAGGGTTTATCCGGAAAAAAAGTATGAAAAAGCCAATTACCGGAATATTGCAGAGGTTATTTGGGCTGAGAGTGGCCAGGAAGATATTATTGAGTTTGTCAGGCGTCTGGTATTCAGTACCCTTATCGGGAATGGGGACATGCACCTTAAGAACTGGTCATTAATATATCCCGATCAACGGCAAGCGAAGCTGGCCCCTGCATATGATTTGTTATCAACGATCCCTTATATCGAGGAGGCCAATACCGCTTTAAATCTTTTAAGGGAAAGAGACATGGCCGGTTTGTCCTTTGAACGTTTATCACATTTTGCAGCCAAAGCCAGATTACCTGAAAAATTGGTATTAAAAACAGCAATGGAGACAGTTGAAAGGTTTTTAGCCACTTGGAAAAATGGTGAGTACTTAACGGATTTGTCTTTTGTTCGAAATACTATCAATGCGCATCTAGAAACGATTAAGCTGGTGAAAGAAATTACTCAAACTGCCCACTCCCCAAAATAGGGTGCAATACTTGACATCAGGCAGAAGACAAAGTCCTGAATGAGTTTCAGGAAATCCTGCTGAAAGCCTTTTCTTTTTCTTTAGCCACAGACAGTGCGTCTTCAATGGAGACTTTTTTGAACTGCAGGACCTGGCCTGGAGCGTATTGGCCCAGAATATCAACATCTGCGCTGATTATATTGAAAATCCTGGGATATCCTCCGACGGTCTGGCGGTGTTTCAGAAGGATAATCGGACCTTTGGGCGTCAATTGTACCGTCCCATCTGCTACTGCTTCGGATACCATATTGTCCATTTCAACCCTGGGAATTTCCTCACGAGTCATCAGGCGAAATCCCATATCGCTGAAATCGTTTGTGATAATCCAGTAATCAGCCGTGAATGCCTTCTTATCTACCAGATACTTGAATTCGGGGCCTTCAACCACACGGATTTTCCCATCAGGATCAACCCATTGAAACAGCTCTCCAAACTGCTCTCGTCTTTTCCCAACCAGGGTCTGTTTTGAATTTTCAGGTTCAACGAAGCAGAGATAGGTTCTGAATCCAAGCTTACTTTTGTCTTTAAACTCAAGCAGACTGCCTGCTTTGGCTAAGTAGACAACCCCATGTTCGATTTCTGTGGGGGCAGTTTGAGAAGCGGGAGTCCTTAAGGTGACGGATCCGTACCTGGCCCCGGTAATGGTAAAGTTACAATCCCGTACCACCTGGAAAGAGGGGACGAAAATAATCTCCAAAGCGGGTGCTGAGAGATCCGCTGCGAGCAACGCATTTCCTGTTTGATATGAAAAGCAATCCATCGCCCCACCTGGGGCAACCCCCTTATGCTGCTGCCCGAAAACAGGTGGGCCAATCTCCTTGAAGAGACCACCAGAGTCATTCTTAAATGGGATGTTTGTCATTCAGAAAACCAGCTAATGCTTTGACCAACTCCAGGGCGATTGTTGAATCGGAATGAATACAGACGGTATCCGCTTTGATCGAGACCTTTTGTGTGACTGTCGTGTCTCCCGCATCAGAAATCACAGCTGAGACGTTTCCGGTTTGAATCATCTCTCTGGCATGCTCGACGGCCTCTTCAACTTCCGTTATGGACGCATAAGGTTTGCTCCTCTTGACCAGGGTCAGCTGCTCTTTTTCAGTATCATAAGCGTACCGCCGTTCTGCAAATACTTCATTGATCACGGAAAGCCCATAATTCGCACATTCTTTTGCCAATTCTGAATCAGGAAAAGTGATGACGCTTTTCATCTTTTTGGCAACCAGCCAGCCCGCCAGTGAAGCAGCCAAATCCGTATTCACAACAGCATCGTTATATAAAGCCCCATGAAATTTTACGAGCGTGATGTCCGGTAATAAAGCTATTTGCTCATTCAGGCTGTCAAACAGTTCAGTAACAGGAATATCCATGGTTGTGCGCCCGAAATTCTCCCTGTCGGGGTAGGACAGATGGGCAGAAATGTCGACCCCATGCTGAACAGCCAAAGCCCGAAAGGCTTTGACACTGGATTCATCGCCGGCATGTCCGCCACAAGCCAGATTGGCGACCTGAATATAACGCATCAATTCACTGTCTACAGGGTGATCAGGCCCTCGTTCTCCGATATCGCAATTTAGAGTAAGCATAAAGATTGTACCTCTTTAAAAATAATGGTATCGCCAGGTTCGATATGTATTAACAGTTCGGGTTTGGTTGTACCGATGATATTCCATCCCCCGGGGGATTCCTGCGGGTAAATACCCGTTTGGGCGCCACCAATTGCGACTGACCCAAGGGGCACTTTTGTTCTTGGACTATCCAGCCTGGGCGTTTCGATCCTGGGGTCCAGACCAATCAGGTAAGGGAAATGGGGTTGAAAACCGATCATGGCCACTGTATATGCCGGGGCTTGATGCAGGCGGATCACCTCTGCCACCTTCAGGTGATTAAGGTCGGCCACACGCTCTAAATCTTCTCCGGTGTAGAGGACAGGCAGGGTGTGAACGTTAATGGCTTCGTCGGGACCTTTTCCTTTTGATTTATCCCCCTTGAGAACATGCTCAATCTCCTTCTCGATCCGCTGGATAAACTGCTTAATGGATACAGTTGCCGGATCGAAATAAACAGCCAGAGCATTATAAGAAGGTGCCAGATCTCTGATACCGAAGCGGGTTTTTACCTGCTTGTCGTTCAGCGAGCGAAAGACGCTTAAAACCTGACCAGAAATTTCCGGGCTGATCTCATCCCCAAAGGACCAGCAAAGGCAGGCATCACCAATAAAATAGCGCTCTGTTTTCATGGAAAATCGAGGACCTTTTTCACTTGCCTAGCATTATCGTTGGTAGAAAAGTCGCTATGACTGGAAATACTGTAATAATGGCTGTCGTAAACAGCATTAACATAAAAAATGGAAAGGCAGCTTTGGCAATTTCTCCAATTGAATCGCCGGTTAATCCCTGGATGACAAAAAGATTAAACCCGACAGGGGGTGTAATCTGACTCAACTCCACCATCAGGATCAAAAAGATTCCAAACCAGATCGCGTCAAAACCCGCCATTGTGACTAACGGCAAAGCGATGGGCAGGGTCATCACCACTATTGAAAATCCATCCAGAATACAGCCTAATATGATATAAACCAATGCCAGCATGATAACCAACACATACGGTGACAGCCCCAGACCGCCAATGACCCTGGTGATTTCCCGTGGAATACCAAGAATCCCCATTGCTCTTGATAGAAATCCGGCACCGATAACAATAAAAATGATCATACTTGTAGTTTTAACTGCGGCCAGCAGACACTCCATCAGCACTGCAGGGCTCAAACGCCGATTATACATTGCAAACAAGGCTGAAGCAAATACACCCAGGGCGGCGGCTTCGGTGACCGTGGCGATACCCGCATAAATGCTCCCGAGCACAGCAACAATCAAAACAAAGACCGGCAGGACATCTTTCAGGGCTTTGATGCGGTCCAGCCAACTGTACTCTTCATCTGTGTGGGGCGCGATGCTGGGATCTTTCAGGCCTCTGAAGACGAGGTAAAGCATATAAATACTCGCCAACAGGATTCCAGGTAAGACACCGGCAATAAACATTTTACCGATAGATACTTCTGCTAATATGGCATAGATGATCATGATCAAGCTGGGCGGGATCAAAAAACCCAAAGTTCCTGCACCTGCCAGGGAGCCCAGGGACAGTTTTTTGTTGTACCCCAGTTTCTTGAACTCCGACAGGGTGATTCTGCCAACAGTTGCGGTCGTTGCCGCGCTCGATCCGGAAACTGCCGCAAAAAGCGTGCAGGCCACAATATTGATCAACAACAGGCCACTGGGAAAGCGATTTAGCCAGGGAACAAGGGCTTTGAAAAGTTTTTCTGAAATACCGCTGCGAAACAATATTTCACCCATAAAAATAAACAGTGGCAAGGCCACCAGTTCCCACTTGTTAACGGACCCCCAGATTGATGAAGCCATATTGGGTCCCGGGGGAAGAATCGCAAAGACTTCCATCCCCACAAATCCAACGATAAACAGACTGAATCCAATCCAGATTCCAGAGCCCAATACCAGGAAAAGCACCCCAAAAACGACGAATGACATGGTAAATAGATTTGCATCCATGAAAAATATCTCCTGAAGGTCATTAAATCGGATTTTTGTACGCTCGAATTGTAAGGGCTATCAATTGTAAAAAGAAAGCGACGGCGCCCACAAACATAACGGTCTGTGGAATCCAGATGGGTGTGTCGGTCAGGGTCCCGGAAGTTGTATCATAACGATAGGTTGAGGCAATCATTTTAAACAGGTAGTAGAGCAGGTAGCCCATAAAAATGGAGCTGATCGTGGGGGCTAATTTTTTTAAAAACCTGGCAGTCGCTACCGGTACATGGTTTACCACCAGGGTAATACGAATATGCCCATCATTCCGCAAGGTATATCCGGCGCCCAGAAAAACCAGGGCTGCCAACCCGTAGGCTGAATATTCATCGGCGATGATCGTACTGACCTGAAAGGTGTTCCAGAGGAATATTTCCAGGAGAATTAAAATCACAATAGCAGCCAATATGATAGCCGCCAGATAAGCCAAGCCATCATTTAAGCGGTCGATACCTTTTAATAACGTCTCCATCATCATCTCCAGTCGTTAATTTCTCTTCACAGCTAATTTAAAAGTTAATACTCACCACAGAGCCTCGGAGTTCACAGAGTTTATCATAAACTCTGTGAACTCCGAGGCTCTGTGGTAAATAGATGCAATCAAAAAAGCCTGTCCATAGTAACACCCTCCCATGGGATCGGCTGTTTAATTGGAATGTCCGGTGATCTTATTATAAAGCGCAAAGATTTCCTGGGCATCCCGACCGGCCTTTTTAAGCCAGTTATTCCTGAGTTGTCGACCCACTTCATTTAATTCCGCTCTGAATTTAGGATTTACTTCCAGCACATTCACTTTCTTGTCCTTTAGTGTTTGTGTGCTCTTTCGATCCATATCACCTGCCAGATTCCACATCTCATCTTCCATCTGTTCGGCGATCTCCATTACGATGCCTTGAATATCGCTCGGAAGTTTGTTCCAGGCGTCCAGACTTACATTGACCATATTAACGGGTCCCAGAATATTAATTCTAGTGAAGTAATCAAGAATTTCCCACGATTTTGCATCCACACCAGAAACTGATGAGGTGTACATGGAGTCCAGCAAACCGGCTTTCATGGCCGGGTAGACTTCGCTGAAGGGCATTTTCCGGGCTGCAATGCCTGTCATTCTTCCGAAAGCCAGGCCGGTTCCGTCATACACTCTCATTTTCAGCCCTTTCAGATCGGCTACAGAACGGATCGGGCGTTGGGTGTAAATACCGCTGAAAGGCCAGATGCTGGTATAGAGGGTAAATTGATTGAATTTCTTGAGCACTTTCCGATAGGTCGGCTTGGCAAGTTGATAAAGCAGGCGTTGCTCAAATGAGTTGGTAGAGATAAAAGGCTGAGCGGTCAATGCAAGAATAGGGGCATCACCTTCGACCATACCGGTTGGAATTTCAGAAACTGAGAGTTGACCTTCTGCCACAGCTCTTAACAACTCAGGTCCTTTGAAACCGAGCGCTGCACCAGGATGGAGGCGAATAACCAGCCTTCCGCCAGTCGCGGCCTTTACGCGATCAGCAAAACGCTGAGCACCCTGTGAATGAAAATTTTTGGCCCCATAGTTCAAATGCATATCCCAATTCGTCACTGCAGAGGCTGCATTCAAGCCAACAAATGTCATGAAAGAAAAAAGAACAAATGCAATTTTTGCCAATTTCATCAGATCCTCCTTAAAAGATCATTATCGAGAAATCTACCTTTGCCTAAAAGCAAGAGCAGGTTTGGTCATTCCAATACAGGTCCAGCCGTAAATATGCACTGAAGCGCAAAATGGTGGGTTCCATCGCTAACGGTTACAAAAATCGAGCTCAATGTCAATTCGAATTTAAGAACAACTCTCACATCTCAGATCCGGGTCGAATGTGCCCGGTTTTCAGTTTCCTGCGACCCATTGTTGATACAGATCCAGATTAAAGCCGATGATGATTTTGCCATCAACACGGAACATCGGCGCCCTCAGATTTCCGCTTGGACCCATCACATGTTTTAAGATATCCCCTTTATCATCCTTTTTTGGATCCCAGGTGGAAACTTTCTTGCCTTTGGCAGTGACAATGGATTTGGCGTCTTTGACGAGATTCCAGGCCGCCTTTTCATCGATCCTTTCCTTTCTGGCATCGACAGTCTCTTCAATTGATGCTTTTGCTGTCTCAAGAACCTCTTGAGCATTTTGACAGGATTTTCACCCCTTTCTCAGGTACGCCCATTGGATATTCATAGTCACCTCATGATTCTGGATGGCAATGGCCATCCTGGTTTAAAAAACAGATACCCAACACTTCGCGGCAAAACAGGACACTGCGTTTGATCGCATCGACTTCCATGCCCAGCGCCGTTTCCATGTTGTCTAAAGGAATATCAAGATCAGTTTCAATATTGATTCGATTCATGGCGGATTGGGTTTTGATTATCTGATATGCACCTTTCATATCCAAATCCCCTTCACCAATTGACGTTCCGGTGAATCTGAAACCATCACGTTTAAAATCAATGCGATCATCGCGAAAGTGGTTGGTAAACGCCCGAGGCGCCAGGTTTCGAATCGCGGTCATCGGGTCTTCGGTAACATGAAAGGCATTCGCAGTGTCGATACAGGCCCCTACCTGGGGAGAACCCACTTCATCCAAAAGCCAGAGGATCTCTTCAGAAAAGGAATCACAATGATTCTCCACCGCTATGCGAATCCCGGCATCTTTGGCTCCAGGAACAGCTGACTTCAGCAGTTTTACGACATCTTGCAGCTGTTTCATCACATCCGGATGAAACCGGCTGGCGGCAACCGGGCGCGGACGAATAAGATCCATACTCATTTTAACGATATCCGATCCCAGAGCCTGTGAAATGGCAATGGCCTCTTCCAAATCGTGCTGAATGCCGATCCCCATCCCGCCTAAATCCAGAGAGAAATTATACTCCAGGTAAAGTCCTCGCTCCCTGGCAGCAGCACCGACCTCTTTTAGGAACGATTCTTCCAGGTTTTCCAGGACACCATCGTCCAAGTGCACGCCGTCCAAACCCAAAGCGACGATTTTATCGAACAGTTCGAATGTGGTTAACTGCCTGGGCCATGGTAATTTGAAATCCGCATCCCACGCTTGCCCGACGCCGTGCAGATTGAGGCTGTATGTATGAAGTCCGAGTAACATAAATTAGGTTTCAAATAGGGTCAGTTTGCTTTTAGTAGGTCATCCATTATCGATAATGGAGACGGCTCCAGGGACTTCATTTCAATCGCTTTTTCGGGGCAAGTACTTACGCAGAGTCCGCAACCGCGACAAAGATTTGAATCGAACAGGGTAACTTTCACAGGCGGTTGATCCCCCCCTGGCTGTTTTTTAGCCATCGTAAACGCATGATAAGGACAACGTTTGCTGCAACGACCGCAAGCAGAACAGAGACCTTCCGAGTATGAGGCGACATAGCGATTAATTGGCCAAAACGGTTTAATGCCAAGTTCTGATGCCAATTGGTGATCGTAGCAGCAGTCGGAACAGCAATTACAAATCCCACCATCAATACTGCCATCCGCAAGAAGGCTTAAACCGACATTATGGATGAGTCCTTTTTGATGGGCATGTCGCAAAATCTCTTTTGCCCTTGTTTTCGAAATTTCCCAGCCCAGATTGCGATCATTAGTGAATCGCAGGCAAACATACTCCGGTTTCAGGCATCCCTTCATCATCGCTCGACAATTACAGGGCCATTGATAGATGTGGGGAACACGGTCTATCATCGCCAGGGCCTCATCCAGAAGTGCAAATTCCGACCAGGGGTGTGTCCTGTCCCGCCTTCCTGTCTTCAGCGATTCTTCAATGACCAACCTTTTGCGGGCGACATAAGACGCCAATTCCCATCGGTTCAACTTGATTCTGATCTCATCCGGAACATCCTGCCACCCTTCGAAGAGAGCCCAGATATCGTATCGCACATGGAAATCGGCCAGAAGCGGGTTCCCATCGGCGTCAAAGCTGATCAGCCCTCGACGGTTACAGCGATTTAGAAAATCCGTGTCCCGGGACGGATTATCTTTCTGGTCTGCAAGGTCAAGTACCAATTCTATCTCTTGAATCTCGAAAAATCGATGCAGCCAGGGGGTCACAAACTCCGGTACGTCAAAGATACGGCAGAAAGAATCAATTTTATTTTTAGACAACGGTATCACTTCACACCCACAATAAATGATTGCATAAGGGTTGGCTCAAAAATTACTCAAGTGTTTCTCATTGGCGCTAAAGAAACACGTCGCGTTGGCATTTTGTCTGCAAAATGTCCAATCTTTACGGGACTTTTGCGGACAGATTATGCCAGGTTATTTCTGTACGATCCCTAAGGGACATACAGCAGGACGTTCAATAATCCATCGTACTTTTTTTCTTTTAAAAGCGGAACATAAAACGGACATCCTGCCTTAATCAAACAAATTTCCCCCGCTTCTTCTTTTGCAACTATTTACCACATTGTCCCACCGAGGGGATTATGATTCAAAACGATGGGAAACAGGACGTTTCCCAACAACTCCAGGGACGGATTCATGTGTGTTTTGAATCATAATCCCCTCGGTGGGACGCATACTGAATAGTTACTTTCTATTTTGGTTTAAAAGCGGGGTTCTACAAGACCTTATTGGGAATATGAAGAGGCATTTATTCTTTAAAAGTCATTTGATTTCTTAGCCTGAAGAAGTTAGAGTGGGCCGAGCATTTTCAATGAAGCAGGCTGTAAAGCATCCCGGTTTGCAGACCGCTTCTTACCGGGATGATCCTTTGATCTCCAAAGTTCCCCTCCCCCTTTTGATTTTACCAGAAGCATAAAACCGGCTATCATAAGCTGATAATTTGCAGCAATGCCCGGTTGGCGTGAGGCTCATTCTGAACGATTATACCCAGTTAGGTGATGAAACGTGAAAAGACGGTCCTGGAGATCCGGGAGCTTAAAAAGAGCTACAGCAACCAGAAAGTAGTGCGTGGGATCAACCTGGATATCAGGGAAGGAGAGATTCTGGGTTTGCTGGGTCCGAACGGTGCAGGGAAGACAACGACCATCAAATTATTGACCGGCCTGACCAAACCGGATGGGGGACAGGTAACCTACTATAAAATGGACTTTTTTCAACAAGCCAGGGCCTGCAAAAAATTTATCGGCGTGGTACCACAACAGAGTAATCTTGACAGAGACCTAACTGCCTACGAGAACCTGTATCTGCACTCGATCCTGCATGGGATTCCTAAAAACCGACGTCAGGGAAAAATTGAGGCGGCGCTCGAATTTGCGGGTTTAGCTGAATACAAGACCCGGCAGGTTAAGACCTTTTCAGGTGGGATGAAGCGCAGACTGGTTATTGTCCGAGCTCTGATACACGAACCTCGGATCCTTTTTCTGGATGAACCGACAGTGGGTCTTGATCCACAGATTCGGCGCAGTCTCTGGGACCTGGTGTTTAAGGTCAACCAGGTGCGAAAAACCGCCATCTTATTGACCACCCACTACATCGAAGAGGCCGAGAAACTCTGCCACCGCATCAAGATCATCAATTCAGGATCCATCATCGCTGACGATACGCCGGACAACCTGAAAAAAGGTATCGGCAATTATGTCCTGGAACTATTTTATGACGGCCAGATTGAAGAAACCTTTTTTGACACCCGGGAGCAGGCCCTGAAAAAACAAGAGACCCATCATCAGGAATCCAGAATTCGAGAGGTCACCCTTGAAGATGTGTTCATTAAGCTGACGGGGAGGAAAATCAATGTTTAACGGATTTCATGGTGTTTTATACAGAGAAATTCATGTGTTTGCCAAAAAAGCCAGGAAGCAGGTCCTCGCATCCTCTTTATCGCCGTTACTCTTTTTAATTGCTTTTGGTTGGGGATTCGGAAAGGACGTTACCATGAACGGACTGCCCTACATTTCGTTTCTAATTCCGGGTCTTCTCACCATGGCAACGCTGAACCAGAGCTACGGCATTTCCCAGGAAATTAACATCAATCGGTTCTATTTTCATGTCTTCGATGAATACCTGATTGCGCCGATCTCCCATGTGGAGATTATTATCGGGGAGGCCTTTTACGGCGTGTTTAGAGGCTGCATCAGCATGATGCTGATCTTTTTGTACGCCTTTCTGTTCGAAGTGGAGTTGATCCTGCACCCTGTTTTTTTCCCGGCGATTTTTATCCACATGTTTCTGTTTTCTCTGCTTGGCGTGACGATGGCAATGATTGTCCAGGACCATGGCAGTCAGGCATCGGTCAACACTTTTGTGATCACACCGATGGTGTTTCTCTGCGGGACATTTTTCCCCGTTGATAAACTCCCGTATGCGTTTAAGGTCATCGTCCATTGTTTGCCACTGACCTATTCAACCAAGGTGATACGTGCTTCCCTGACCGGAGGAGAGATAAATTATCCATACTTCGGACTCATTGCCGCCTTTGCCGTCCTGTTTTTTCTGACAGCGTTGTGGGCTCTCAGGAAGGTTGAAGCCTGAGGTCGAAAATAGAGCTGTATCTCCCTAAAATCGAAGTTGGGGACGTAGTTGCGATATTGCGATTCCGTGAATTACGGCTTCCATCATCACTTGTGGTGGTCGTTCCGTAGCTACTTTATCATGCTCTTCTTAAATGGAATTCCCAGTTTTTTAATCCGATGCCGCAGGGTATTTGGATTGATGTTGAGCAATTCGCCTGCCCCACCTTTTCCATGGATCTTCCCGTCTGAAATTTCCAAGGCGCGACGGATATGTTTTTCCACGACTTCGTCAAGGGACGGTAGAATGCCCTCTTCTTTTACAGATACCACTGATTTGTTCTGCCGATCAGCTGGACCGCTGAGATCAAATTGAAGCGGCTCGTTCCGATAGAGAATCATGGCCCGTTCGATCAGGTTCTCAAGTTCACGTACATTACCCGGCCAGGAATAGTTGAGCAGAGCTTCAATAGCACCAGGTGCCAGCTCCGGAGTTTGCCCCAGTTTTAGGTCCCGAGACTTACGTTCCAGAAAGTGTTGTATTAAAGCCGGGATATCACAGGTACGCTCGCGTAACGGTGGTATCTCAATAGGGAAGACAGCTAGACGAAACCAGAGGTCCTCGCGAAATAGACCTTTTTGGACCATCTCCTCCAGATTCTTGTTTGTTGCAGCCAGAATACGAATATCCACCGGAATACGTTCGACGCCGCCAACACGCTCAATTTCCCGGTTCTGGAGCACCCGCAGCAGCCTGATCTGGGCTGTGAGCGGCATCTCTCCTATTTCGTCAAGAAAAATGGTGCCGCTGTGAGCTCGTTCAAAACGACCTCGCTTTTGGGCCAGAGCACCGGTAAACGCGCCTTTCTCATGGCCGAAAAGTTCGCTGTCCAGCAGCGTTTCGGGAATCGCGCCACAGTTGACAGCAATGAATGGTTTTTCTCGCCGTGCTGAAGCGAAATGTATCGCATTGGCCACCACATCCTTACCAGAGCCGGTCTCACCAGTCAGTAGTACCGGACTTTCGGTGATCGCCACTTGACGGACCATCTGCATCACGGCTTTCAAGCCAAAATCAGCGCCAATGATCTCATCACCGGAGATTTTCTGTAGCTCGCGGTTTAGATACAGGTTATCCTCGGAAAGTCTGTCGCGTAACCTCAGAACTTCCCTATGTTGGAGTGTATTGGAAAGCGCGATGGTGAACGGCTTATTAAGCAATAATAACAGTTCGACGTGTTCAGCGGTGTATCGATCCATCCCTGCAGCAGTCAGGATAACACCTCCCAAGCGCCCATTCTCTGTCATCAATCGCATGCGCAATATAGAGGAATTCTCAATTCCATGGAACCGCAGCATCTCTCTGGCGATGGGATTATTTTCCGGTGAATCGATCAGCACCGCAGAGCCCGGATCCGTTGTCAGATTCTGGCGAAAAGTCTCGCGCGCCGTTGGAGGCAGTGGCGTAAGAAGATCGAGCTGTTGTCCTTCTTCTGTTGTAGCCTTGGCTATGGTGCGCATGGCAGCGATGTCCGGCTCGTATACTTGCAAAAATATCTGATCTGCGGGAACAAGGTTGCTGAGTGTGCCGATACAATCACTCATTGCCTGCTCGATCTGCAAATTCCCACAAATATCCAGTGTTGCCAGCCGAAAGAATTCGTTATGATCCAATTTGTTCCTCCTTTATCCGGGTTATTTTATCACATTTGGTAACATTATTTTATTTTTTCTAATACGACAATAATATTTACCATAATTAACAATATTGTTTTTTTAAACATTTTATATCACTGTAATTATGTGATTATTAATCATGGCATAACCATTGCGATAGATTATTTATTCCCAATGATAGAAAAAACCAAATTGATTGAGAGGTAGTGTTATGAAAAGGCGATTGGAGATCATTCATCTGCGGATAACCGGTGTCCGTCCTCCAGGTCTTGTTTCCCTGATTCAAAAATCCATCACCGACCTGGAGGGACCTGCCGAAATCCGCATCTATCATCATAGGGGAGTTACGACAGATCTCGGTATCCATATCCATCTTGAGACCAGTATTCGCGATCCACGTTTTACTGAGCTCGGTCTTCGTCTCGCCTCCTCGCTTCGGGAATATGGCATGATTGAGCATAGGATTTGGCTAGAAGAAAATGAGACAGAATAGTGAGAGAAATATTTTAAAACGATAATTTCAAACCATTAAGCAGGAGAGAAAATGAAAACGTTGATTTTCGGGGCCGGCCCACTCGGTAGTTTATATGCTCATAGATTGCACCAGGCCGGCAAAGATGTGACAATTCTGGCACGGAATGGGCGCTATCATTTCATCAAAGAAAACGGCCTGATCCTCATCAACGAACATACCGGTGAAGAAGAAAATTCACCGGTGAAAGTGGTGCATAAATTGACAGAAGACGATGACTATGATCTTGTGATTGTAGTCATCCGCAAGAATAAACTGGAACCTGTTTTTGACATCTTAAAGCGAAACAAACAAGTTAAAAACATTCTTTTCATGGGCAACAACAGTCTTGGTTTCGAGGAGTACCTGAAACATCTGCCTGCTGAGAAAATTTTGTTTGGTTTTCCTGGGGGTGGCGGCAGCCAGAGGGAGCAGATCACAGGATACATCGATAGCGAGCAGCCTGGAGGCAAAAGAATTCCAATCAGGGTTGGTGAGATGGAAGGGGTAAAAAAGGTGAGAACCCGACAAATCATCTCCCTGTTTGAAAGCAGCCAGGTGCCCGTTGAATATGTGAAGAGTGTAGACGGATGGTTAAAATACCATGCAGCATTCATTCTGCCGATTGCATCCATTCTCTATTACCACGATTGCGATAATTTTCACCTGGCCGGCGATAATGAGCGAATACGTCTTTTCGTCCGGGCCTGCAGAGAAGGTGGCAGAGTACTCAGAAAACTCGGCTATCTCAAGCGTCAACCCTTTGTTTTCAACCTTTTTTACTGGTTGCCGGAATTCGTAACAGCTAAGGTTTTTGCGGGTACATTTAAATCTAAATACGCTGAGATTGGCTTTGCCAGGCATGCCAAAGCAGCCCTGGATGAAATGAAGGAACTGTCACAGGAGTTCATGTCGCTGATCGATAAAACGTCTCTAAAGACACCCAATATTGACCTGTTGAGGACTTATTTTCAACGATAAGGGTAAGAATAGAAATGACTTATGAAAAAGAGGCGTAATGAAAGATGTCTGCATGGACATGTTCTACCCTGTCCTGAAATTAGGGACACGGGTGAAATTCTTGAATCTTTAAATGTAATTTGTGGGAAAGTGTTGGTTTGGCACGATACCGTTAAGATTCTGCTGAAAAAAAAATTTTGAAGATCTGGCCATTTTGTTAACAAGGAGGGAAAAAGATGAAAAAAATTTTAGTTGGAGGAGCTACAGGGTATCTGGGTCGCTATTTGATAATGGAACTTAAAAAACAGGGATATTGGGTTCGGGCTCTGGCAAGAAGTGCGAGTAAGCTAAATGACTTAAATGAATGCATAGATGAGGTCTTTGAAGGAGAAGTAACCAGGCCGGAATCCTTAAGCGGGCTTTGTGAAGGTATTGATGTCGTTATTTCTGTTATCGGCATCACCAGACAAAAAGATGGACTAACATATATGGATGTGGATTATCAGGGAAATAAAAACCTGCTGGATTTGGCTATGCAACATAATGTATCGAAGTTCCTTTATATTTCTGTGATCAATGCCCACCTGATGAAAGATCTAAAAATGATCCAGGCAAAAGAACGTTTTGTGGATGAATTGAAGGCTTCAAAAATGGATTGTGTGATCATTCGACCTACCGGATTTTTCTCCGATATGCTGGAATTTTATCACATGGTTCAGAAAGGGAGCGCGTATCTATTTGGAGATGGTGAAAATGTGATCAATCCAATTCATGGTGCTGATCTGGCTGAAATTTGCGTCAATTCTATCATCGCTGCGGAAAAAGAACTGAATGTAGGTGGACCTGAAAAATTCACCTTCCGACAAATTGCCGAACTCGCTTTCCAAGTACAAAATAGAAAGACCCGCATATTATCTCTGCCTTTGTGGTTGATTCGGTTAACGCTTCCATTCCTGAGAGTTTTTAGTTCAAGCAAAACATATGGGCCCATAGAATTTATGATGTCGATAATGACAATGGATGTGATAGGTCAGTTATCTGGCAAAGAAAAACTGGAAGATTTCTTTAGCAGTCAAAATGCACAATGAATGGATCTATCTTCATGCACTCTATAAACACAATATCTTAAGGTGGATTTTTGAATGTGGGTAGAGTCCACCTATCACGAGAGGTCAAATGATGGCATTTTATCATAATATCTTTTTCTGTGCGTTTATCAGTATGTTCGGGCTGGTAGTCTGCGGAGCAGTCGTCCACAACCCGGGAAACAAAAATGGCTTGTCCAGGCGAGGCGGTAAAAAAAACTAGGGGACAAGATCGACCAATCTGTTTTTTTTATTTCTTTTTGGTTGGCGAGTAATCCCCAGTTTTTTCATTCTGTAGTCGAGTGTGGTTGGTTTGAGACCGAGGATTTTGGCTGCGCCGTTGGCTCCCCGAACTTTCCAATCACTCTTTCCCAGCACAGTTATAATATGCCGGCGCTCAACTTCTTCCAGCGTGGCTAACTCGTCTTGAGCTAAAAATTCCGGTTGATTGGTTTTAAGCTGTGTTACAAAAAAGTTCGGGCTTGTACTGAGGATGGTGCTCCGTTCAATAATGTTCTCCAGTTCCCTTATATTACCGGGCCAGTCATAGTGTAACAGTTTGTTTATCTCTTCTTTGGCGATTTCTTCAAACCGTTTGCCTACTTTGTTGGAATATATCTTTAAAAAATGTGATGCCAGCAACGGAATATCATCCGTTCTTTCTCTCAAAGAAGGAACCAATATTGGAAAGACGTTCAACCGATAATACAAATCGGCTCTGAATGTTCCTGCCTTAACGGCTTCCTCTAGATTCCGATTGGTGGCGGCAATGAGACGAAAATCGGAAGTTAAGGTTTCGGAGCCTCCAATTCTCTCATATTGTTTATTTTGAAGAATCCGCAGTAAACGGACTTGAACATCGTGATCCAAATCCCCCACCTCGTCCAGGAAAATAGTCCCTTTATGGGCCAACTCAAATCGCCCCGTTCGTCTTTGTGTAGCCCCAGTAAAAGCACCTTTTTCGTGACCAAACAGTTCGCTCGGAATCAAGCTTCCTGGCATAGCGCTGCAATGGACGCGGATAATCGGTTTCTGGCTTCTGGGACTGTGCCGGTGAATAGCGCTGGCAACCAGTTCTTTCCCAACCCCGGTTTCACCTAAGATAAGAACAGTCGTATCGGTGGCAGCCACTTGCTCGATCTGCGTTAAGAGTTGACGTATGGCCATACTCTCGCCTACGATGTCCTCAAAATGCAGTTTTTGCTGATGCTGTTCTTCAAAGTACTGTTTTTCCTCACTTACCTGTTCGTACTCACGTTGTATTCTGGCATAGGCTTCGGAATTGTCCAGGGCAATCGCAGCCTGGGAAGCAAAATAAGCCAATAGTTCCAGGTCCGATTCTTTGAAGATACTATTCAGGAGGCGAATATCATGATAGAGAACCCCTTTCACCTTATCACGTAAGATCAAGGGTACGCAGATTCGCGAGCGAATGAACTGTTCATCATTATTGTCCCGAGGTGTTGATTGGTCGGCACTCTCAATAGACCCTTTTTTACTGGCTATCACTTTATGGATCATTACCAGAGAAGGCTTAAAACCAGAGCGTTCAACATCATCAGAAGTGATGCCCATGGATGCCCTTAATTCGGTTTTCGAGGGATGGGACGTTGTGTCCCAAAAAAAGATGGCCCCGCGCTCAGCACCAGTGATTCGATTGACAGTGGTGATGATGTGCCGAACCAACTCTTTGTAATCCCTGATGGTAGCCAGCTCTTGTCCCAATTGAAAAATCTCTTTTAAAAGATTATCTTCCTTGTCTGAATCAGCCAGCAGAAACTTCAAATCATTGGGTACCAGTTCCTTATTAAATACCGAGAGTATTTTAGAGGCTGACTGCAGGGCTGTTTGCGCTTCTACCTGATCGCCCGTCGACAGAAAGTGACGAGCTAAGGCTATTTGTGTCTTTCCTAATTCAATATGGTTACCGGACTCCTGTAAAAAGTCTACCGAGGAACGGAGAGATTGGTATACCTTTTCGTCCGGTAATCCCTTGATCTTTTGGTAGTGAGCTTGATATCGGTAACAGGCGCCTTTTAAAGAAACATTCTTTCCCTTAATTAATTGAGGAATCACTTTTTCCAGCTTAAGGTCAGAAACCTCTGGGAATTTTCCTTGCTCCATGGCCAGGCAAATCTCGAGTAAAAACGTCGGGGTGAAAGTAGACATCCCTTTCTCTTTAGTCTTTTGCAGGCACTCTCGCAGGTGTCGCTCAGCGCTTTTAATATCATTCTCAAGAAAGTAGGCATAGGCCAGATAATACTCTGCTGACAACATCATATAGAAAAAATCTATTTCAACCGCTTCTTTCATCATGGATTTTAGCGATTTGATAGCTTGCTTATAACGACCGGTAAGGACCATAATTTCACAAACACAAATTTCAGCATGCAAGGTGATGACCCTATCCCCTCTTTCTTTCGCACTAGACCGAATGGCATCAATAATTCCCAATCCCTGGGTGACCCGGCCATAGTGGACATAACAGTATCCCGCCAACATGGAGGCCAGCAAGGGGAACCGCCCATGGGGGAACTGTTCCACATCCGGAACGGTTTTTTCGTAAACTTCAATGGCTTGTTTGAAGCGACCTTGCCAGTAATAAAAGAAAATACGAAAAGCACAAGCAGCCTTCATTAGTCGGGGATTGTCCAAATTTTCCGCCATCTTCCAGCCTTCTTCAAACAGCCGTAAAGCACTACTCTCTCTACCCCGCAAATTTTCGGTCCTCGCCAAATGCATCTTCAAAAGGGCTTGATAAGGTAAATGACCGATTTTCGTGGCTCTCTTCATTGCTTCATGCAACGCCGCCATGAGCCGATCAGATTCGATTTGAAATAAAGATAACTTTGAGGAACGAATGGCAGTCTCTATAAAGAGTTGATGTGAGACTTCATCCGTTGCATCTGCAAGATCATCCAGCACTTTATGATAGCATTTTACGGCCTCGTTGGTACGAAAAGACTTAATCAAAAGATCACCCGCCTGCATCAATAAACCGCATTTCTCTAGATCATTCTGGATGTGCAGCAAATGATAAGCCCCCGTCAGGATTTTCCGGTCACCATCGGGAAGCTCATTGAAAATCAAATCTGCAATACGGCTATGGAGCTGATTCTGACTTTTTTTATCGCTATGTTGGCGTATGTGCTCTCTTTTGTCAGCATCTACAAAAGTAAATAATCCAGGTCCCTTTTGTTGGAGCCAGCCCTCTTTTATTCCCTCTTCCATTACCTCCAATATTTGGGATGGTTTATCCCGGGAAATCTCCATCAACCAGTCGATAGAAAACTCATCTTTAAACATGGCAGCGATGGATAATAAACGATCACGAACCTGCGAGATTGAAGAAGGTGCATTTGGGTGCTGAGACATTAGAACCTTTGCCTTTATTGGGGTTTAGAACAGCAATGTTTTTTGTCTACGAATTACTGGATGTAATATAATCTGTCAATTTTATTCTCCAATATTTTAAACGAATATACTAAAATCCAAATTGCTGTCTGTTAAATCCAATAAATTGGAGGTATGCAGCATGTGTATGTAGATTATTATGTATTATGTTGTTTTTATGCCGTATTTAATATTGGCACAGTAGTTGCGAATTAAAATCCAGCTATATTGAGCAAGGGTCGGCTCAGAAATTACTTCACATTCTGTTTGCAAAATGTCCAGTGTTTTGGGGACTTTTGCAAATAGATTATGGGTTGGCTCAAAAATTACTTGGCATTTTGTCTGCAAAATGTCCAGTCTTTATGGAACTTTTGCGGACAGTTTATGCCAAGTAATTTTTGTACGATCCCTATGTGAAGTTATTTATGAACGATCCCTAAGTGCTGCCGGGCTTTTTAAATTGGAGACATTATTTAACTATTATTATTTCAAATCCGAAGGCCGGAAAAATATAGGCACGGATGTTTGGACTTGATTATTCAGTGTGTAGAATTATGGCGATTATCTATGTGAAAGAGACTATGAAAGATGATAAAACGATCATCCTTGAAGCAACCGGGAGGTTGGATAGCAATTCGATTCCAACTTTAGCGGATGTCTGTTTTCGCCATCTAGGAGAAGGCCACCATGTCACCTTGGACATTGATGGGCTTTTTCATATCAGCCGTGAAGGTCGGCAGTTTTTAGAGAGTGTAAAAGAAAATGTTGTTCTGGAGAATATTCCATTTTTTATTAAGTTAACCTAAAACGAAGAGGATCTTCGGCAAAAGTTGATGAAACTTGGTAAATATTATATACAATCCCCGGAGGAATATCGACATTTCGTCAACATTAGTCACTCTTTGACAGATGAAATACGCAGGTTTTGCAGCCCCCTGGGGAGAGAACGGGTGGACACAGTTACACCTTTTGTCAAGAAATAACACCTACAAATATCATTGTGGTAGCCCGGTTTGATGCACTGACAAGCCCTTGAACAGCATAATGCTGCAGGGATTATAACACTAACGAAACCCTGGAAAGGAGATGTTAGCTATGATAGATAAAAGATTGGATATTGCCGAATGCATAAAAGAAATAAAAAGTAATGATACAATTGTCATTGGCGGCTGGGGAGCATTTCGTAAACCTATGGCCTTAATTAAGGAACTTATACGATCACCGGTTAAGGATCTGACAATTTTATCTTATGCCGGCATGGACCTGGATATCCTGATTGGGGCGGGAATGGTTAAAAATGCAGTCTTTGGATTTGTTGCCTTTGAGGACGCTCCCGGTCAGCCAGGTAACTTCAAACGGGCTCGCATGGAAGGAACTGTCGAAATGACGGAACTCTCAGAATATCTTTTTATGTGCCAGTTCAAAGCTGGAGCGGAGAGACTCCCATTTTTTCCTGTCCGGGGTGGAATTGGCACTGATATTCTGACCACTAATCCAAATATTAAAACAATAACAGATCCTTATGAAGGTGAGACGTTTGTGGCTATGCCTGCGGTTCACCCGGATTATGCCCTCATACATGTTAATGAAGCCGATCAACTGGGCAATGTGAACATTTTCTCGGACCCTTTTCTTGATCCATTGTTTGTCAGGGCTGCTAAAAAAGTGATTATCAGTACTGAAAAAATCGTCCCAGTGGGGAAAATAAAGCAAAGCGCGATTATGATCGGGTGTGCCACCGCCGTGGTAGAAGCGCCAATGGGGGCATTGCCGGGAGCTTGTTCTCCTGATTATACCTTTAATCCAGAGGATTTCATCAAATATCATAAGGTCGCCAAAGATCCGGCCAGTTTTCAAACCTACTTACAGAAATTAAGGGAGGAGTAAGCCTATGACTGACTATACCATTGAAGAGCAAATCGTTTGCAGCTTTGCACGGTACTTTAAACAGAATGATGATTTTGTCATAGCGGCCCAGACCCCCACCAGCCTAATTGGCGTGGCGCTGGCCAAAGAACTGTACGCTCCCCGGTTGTCGATGTTAATGATACTGGATAAAGCCCCGGGAAGATACGCGATTATAAGTCGGATGCGGTTTCCCTTCATCGTGGGCAATCCTCCTCAGGATACCATCGAAACATGCATGACCACCGAAGATATTTTTGACCTGGTGGTCAAGGGTAAATACTTTATTATCATGCAACCGGTTCAATTGGATCAACATGGTTACGTAAACCTCTCCCTGGTTGGTGATAAGAACGCTCCTTCAGCTGTTTTTGTGGGGTCCCGCGGGCTGCCGGATAACTCGGTTAATATGCCGCGCCTGCTGTATTATATACCTGCCCACAGCAAACGTGTATTTGTGGAAAAGGTGGATTTTATTTCAGGTGTCGGTTACGGCCGCGAACGACAAGAGGGACTGATAAAATGGGGTACCCCCATTGAAGTTATCTCTAACCTTGGAATGCTTGATTTTGATGAACAAAGCGGACAAGCACGGCTGAAAGCGACTTTTAAAGGTATTACCCCGGAGCAGGTGCAGGAAAATACAGGTTTTGATTTGATTATTCCCGAACCGCCCCCCACCCTGGATCCACCGACAGACGAAGAGTTAGGCTGGATTCGGGAGGTTATCGATCCTTTAGGGGTACGGCGGCTGGACTACGTGCGGGGCGAGGCATACCAGAAGGTTATGATGGAAATCATGAGCGGTGGTTAGAGGCTGAATGGTATGTGTCAAAGATTAATTGCCCCCGAGTAAAGCTTGGGGGAAATGTGCGATAAGCTATATTTCATGAAATCGAATCAGAAATATAGACTAAAAACTTTGCCTGGAGGAAATCAGCAATGTCAATTAACATCTGGTGGCAGGAAATATTACCAAGCCTGGAGAAATCGATCCTTGACTTTGATGATAAATTTCAAAAGCAGATGCAGGATAAATTACTGAGCACAGCCAGAAAGGTAGCCCGGGATGGTACGGCCATTGACCCGCAGCCGGTGAAATATTCCTCCTATGCCTTTAATTCCTCATATTTGGAAATGCTCAATAATGTCTGGATCATTGATGGCATTATTGAAGCTGAAAAAAAAGGCTACGATGCAGCCATTATCGGATGCGGCAATGATCCAGGGCTGCAGGAAGCTCGACAGGCCGTTGATATCCCGGTTATCGGGTGTACGGAGGCCGCTTTGTTGCTTTCGTGTTCACTCGGATCAAAATTCGGTGTTATCACGGTCATGGATGAATTTATTCCTGTTTGCGAGAAGAATATCCGAAATTACGGTTTAGAGTCACGCAACTCGGGGCAGATCAAGGTTTATCAATTGGGAAAGAACACTTTTCAGAGCCTTATTGACATGGTCGAAAATCCGGCCACCATAAATCCCAAGTTCGAACAGTTGTGCATGGAATGCATCAATAACGGGGCCGAGGTTATTATCCCGGCATGCAGCAGTCTAAGCCCGGCCACCACTCTTTTGGGTTATACCACTGTCCCGGGTACGGGCGTTCCGGTTGTTGATATCAACCAGGTCGCAGTGAAGCTGGCAGAAACGCTGGTGGATATGAAAAGAGATGCCGGCCTGGGGAAATCTCAGAAAAGCACGTATAAATCCATTCCTGCCAAACTCCGAGATAAAATGAGGGCGGCTGCAAATTGTGTTTGATAACGAGCTAATTAGATAATTAAATGATATTGAATGACCTGATATTGTGAGGTCTTATTCTAGGAGTTGATTAATAAACTATCAGTGGAGTTAATAATGGATGTATCTCAATTTTCCCTGGAAGGAAAGGTTGCACTGGTAACCGGCGGCAGCAGGGGTATCGGTGAGGCTACCGCCATTGCATTTGCCGAAGCAGGCGCTGATGTGGCGGTGACTAGTCGAAAACAGGCAGACCTGGAAAAAGTAGCTGAGAAAGTGGAAAAGCTGGGACGAAAATCTTTAGCAATAGCAGCTCATGTTGGCAGAATAGACCAGATACAACCGTTGGTGGACAAAGTGACGGATAAGTTCGGCCGGATCGACATCTTGGTAAACAATGCCGGGACCAGCCTCTATATGCCTGCCATAGAAATGAGTGAAAAAGCCTGGGATTCAGTTATGAACCTGAATTTGAAAGGACTGTTCTTTCTCAGTCAGGCCGTTGCCCAAGTGATGAAAAAAAACAACGGCGGTCAGATCATCAATATTTCCTCAACCTCCGGATTCAGGGTGCTGGTTCCCGCCGCTCATTATTCGATCTCCAAAGCTGCCGTCATCATGGCCACCAAGGCTATGGCAATAGAATGGGCTCCGTACAACATCAGAGCAAATTGTATTGCACCCGGACCTATTCAGACCGGCCTCCTAGATGCCGTTTTTACGGGTTCATCTGAGGAAGAGGTCAAAAAACAAAAAGAAACGCTAGCAGCAGCAGTACCTCTTAAAAGAGCGGGTCAACCTAAGGAACTTGCCGATAGCGTACTATTTCTGGCTTCCGATGCTTCCAGCTTTGTCACCGGACAGACCTTGGCGGTTGATGGTGGTGTACTTCTTGTCTGATTTGATTTCGCCCACCTTTCATTCCCCCTCCAAAAAAAATTGCAGCCTTATCGGCTGCAACCATAAGCCGATATTGAGAACTCGCCATCCAGAGCCCCACAACTAAACGTCAGTCAGAGAAACTGTTGACATCCTGAGATCCCTTGTTTATAGATCAATCATTGTTGCGCTGCCAACCTCGCTTTTTTTAAAAGACATCACACATGAAAAAGCCATGGAGTTTTCACTGTCCGAACGCCTGGAATTTGAAATACTGCTTTCCGAACTGTTCGCCACGTTTATAAATTCCAGAATCGATGAAATCGATGCCAAAATAAACCACGCCTTAGCGTGTATCGGGAAGCATTTAAAAGCTGATCGCTGTCATCTTGCATCCCTGGAAAAAAAAATACTCACTCATAGCTGGAGGGCCGACCACATCGACATCCAGGTCCCCATCGGTATAGGTGTTGATGAATTCCCATGGTTTGAAAATGAAATACTTCAAAATAGAATTATCCATTTCAAAAGTCTGAATGATTTACCCGGCAAAGCGGAAGTGGATAAAAAAAGCTTTGCTAAATATAAAACAAAATCGGCTCTGATTATCCCGCTATTCAATGATCAAACTCCTTTTGGTTCTTTCGGTCTGGATCAAGTTAAATCGGAGAGATTATGGACTCACGATCTTGTCCGTAGACTTGAGATTGTTGGCAAAGTTTTGGTAGACGTATTATTAAAAAAACGTTCCGAGGAATTACTCCAACACGCCTTACATGAAAATAGTAAGCTAAATAAACAACTCGAAAATGACCAGAATTATCTTCGGGAAGAGATAAAGCTTGAGCATGATTTTGAAAACATCATCGGTCAAAGCCAGGCGCTTAAACATACCCTTCACAAAGTCGTACTGGTCGCCCAAACGGATACGACAGTACTCATCCTGGGTGAAACAGGCACGGGGAAGGAATTGTTGGCTCGTGCCATTCATGATAAAAGCTCAAGGAACAACCGTCCGTTGATCAAAGTAAACTGCGCCAGCCTCCCATCTAACCTTATTGAAAGTGAACTGTTCGGTCATGAAAAAGGGGCTTATACCGGCGCGCACACTCTACGGAGAGGTCGGTTTGAACTGGCCGACGGGGCCACTCTTTTTCTGGACGAGATAGGCGAACTGCCGCTTGAAACACAAAGCAAATTATTAAGGGTATTGCAGGATGAGGAATTTGAGAGAATTGGCAGCTCTCGCACGATCAAGGTAGATGCTCGGATCATTGCAGCCACTAATCGTAACCTTCAGGAAGAAGTTAAAGCCAGTCACTTTCGCGAAGATCTCTGGTATCGCCTGAACGTTTTCCAAATCACAGCCCCTCCCCTTCGCGAACACAAAGAGGACATCCCACTAATTGTGAATTGGCTCGTGAAAAAATTCTGCCGAAAAATGAAAAAACAAATCAAAATCATCACCATGGATACAATGAAAGCATTGGAAAGCTATCAATGGCCAGGTAATGTCAGAGAACTGGAAAACGTCATTGAAAGGGCTGTGATTGGTTCCACCGGCAATGTCTTGACGTTGTCGGAAAATCTCGAGCCGGAAAGACCCTATCGGTTTTCAACAAGCCCGAGAAAAACCATTCGTGAAATAGAATGTGATTATATCCTTGAGATACTAAACGATACAAACTGGCAAATTGAAGGAACCGAAGGCTCTGCCAAAATCCTGGGCCTTGCTCCGAGCACATTGCGGGCCAGGATGATGAAGCATGGGATCAAACGCCCAAAAGGCTATAATTAAGACTACTTAAAAGTCTGTCAGTCTCCAACCACCACATAGCGTGGCCCACTATATATGGTGGCGTCCACTAATCCTTTTCACTTTATCCCTACCCTCCCTGATTCTGTAAAGCCCGATATTTTTACGTCACAACTAAGGTCGGCTCATAAATTAGTCAAGTGTTTCCCATTAATCGAGTGTTTCTCATTGGCGTTAAAGAAACACGTAGCCTGAAAAGGAAACACGTTGCTGTCACATTCTATGTGCAAAATGTCCAGTTATTTTAGGACTTTTGTAGATAGATTATGTGAATTTATTTTTGAACGATCCCTAAGTATTTCCGCAGTTTAGAGTTCCTGTTGTCTTTCCAGATACCCAGTCAAACTGAGCTCAGGCCCGATTCGGCATCAAGGAGAGCAATCCCCTGAAATCATGCCGAATTCCATTTTGAAATGCAAAGATTGAAATTAGATTATAATAACAGCACCTCAGAGCTCCAATATTTTGGTGAAAGGCCTCCAAATATTTGGCTTTACATATCCAGTATTTGAGTCTCTGCCTTCTTAATACTATGTTTTTATACTTCTTTTAAAGATGCACGCCTCTGGCATGTATACTGCAGAATAGTAAGCATGGATGCCCATTCATCAGAGGTTAAGGGTCGGCTCATAAATTACTCGAGTGTTTCTCATTGGTGTTAAAGAAACACGTTGCTGTGGCATTTTGTCTGCAAAATGTCCTGTCTTTATGGGACTTTTGCGGACAGATTATGCCAAGTTATTTTTGTACAATCCCTATGTGAAGTTATTTTTGAACGACCCCTAGAGTAGATTCGTCATAAGTTGGATTGAACTTTGATATGAATTTTCAATCTGAACAAGCCGAATTATCTTGAATCGGAAATGAAGACATAGGACTAAGGACTTCATGTGCGACTAACCATCAAGCAAATGAGGAAACATGTATATTGTTGGAGTTGATATTGGGGGAACTTTCACCGACGCATTTGCATCAGGTGATGGTATCGTTGCCTCGGCCAAAGCATCAACCACTCCCGCCAATCTTTTAGAAGGTGTAATGAACGCGATCTGCGATCTGGGAACCGAATTGAATGTTCCTGTAGATCAGTTGTTGAGTAAAACCGCCTTTGTATCCCATGGGACGACGGTCGCTCTTAACGCGATTACGACCGGAAACGTTGCCAAAGTCGGCTTTATAACGACAAGAGGTCACAGGGATTCGATATACATTATGGATGTTGAAGGTCGCTATGCCGGACTAACCGCTGAAGAGACTCAAAACACAGCTCGTACTGATAAACCCGACCCCATCATACCCAAAAGGCTGGCAAAAGAGGTCTCGGAACGAATCGATTCCCAGGGAGAAGTTTTGGTTCCACTGAATGAAAATGATGTCCGCAGCGCGGTGCAGGATTTACTCGATGAAAAAGTGGAAGCCATCGCGGTCTCCTTTTTATGGTCTTTTCTAAACCCCAAACATGAACTGCGGGTTCGTGAAATCATCCATGAAATGGCCACGGAAATGTACGTGAATCTCTCCCATATCATCAGCCCACGAATCCGTGAGTATCCACGCAGTGTTACGACTATAATGAGTGCCCAGGTCGGTCCATCCCTGCGTAAATATCTCGTCCCGATGAAAGAAAAGCTTCTTGAAAAGAAGTTGCAGGGAGCACTTTTGGTCATGCAGGGAAATGGGGGAACAATTTCTGCCGACGAAGCAGACGAATACCCAATCGCGACCATCGGCTCAGTCCTTTCCGGCGGTATTTCGGGGGCTCTTTCCCTTGGGGAGCATTTGGGTCACAAGAATATCATCACAACCGATGTTGGGGGTACGACATTCCTGGTGGGGCTTATCGTAGATGGAAAAGCCAACTTCAGCGATACACATGTCATCAATAAGTTTCGACTGAATGTTCCCATGGTCCAGGTTAATTCAATCGGCAGCGGCGGAGGGGCAATTGTGTGGCTGGACGAACAATTGAATATCCGCATCGGGCCTAGATCGGCGGGGGCATCACCCGGTCCGGCCTGTTATGGTGAAGGCGGTATGGAACCAACAGTTACCGATGCCGATCTGTTATTAGGGATTCTTAATCCTGACTTTTTCTTAGGTGGTCGAAAACCGCTTTATATCGAGCTGGCTCGCAAAGCACTGCTGGAAAATATCGGAAAGCCTTTGGGTTTAAACGCCGAAGAGGCTGCGATGGCGGTGTACACCATTCAAAATGCGCAAACGTCGGATCTGGTGCGGCAAATGGTGGTGCAGCATGGTTATAATCCAGGCGATTTCATTGTCTATTCATTCGGGGGCGCAGGACCAGTCCATTGTTGCGGATATAGCCAGGATATCGGGGTGAAAGAGGTGCTTGTTCCGTTGGGAGAAGCACCAGCCGCTTTTTCCGCTTTTGGATTGGCCTCTTCGGACGTTGTCTTAACCGTAGAGCTATCTGACCCGGCGAACTACCCTGTTGATCCTGAAAAAGTGAATGCTAATTTCAAACAGATAGAAAAAACGGCCCGGGAGCGTATGGAATCCCAGGGGATAGACTTTGAAAGTGTCAGTATCAAGCGCGAAGTTGATGTGCGATTCACCATGCAGTTAAACCAACTTTCCGTTACCGTGAAAAATGGACATTTGACCGATGAAGAGGTGGAAGAGATCTTTGAGGATTTCGAAGAAAAATATGAAACTTTATATGGGGAAGGGACGGGATTTGCTCTAGCCGGTTTCCAATTGATCAACTATCGGGTTTTTATCACCGGGGAGTTAGCTGACAAGCCCTCACTGCACGATATACCCAAGGCTGACGGCAGGCCTGTTGGCGATGCAATAAAGCAAAGACGAAAAGTGCTCCTCGATCCGAAACTCGGTTGGCAGGAAACCCCGATATACGACTATGGCAAGCTGTTGGCCGGACATGAAATCGAAGGACCGGCGGTGATCGAAACACCAACAACCACCGTGGTCATCACCGCCGAGACCAAAGGTGCGTTTGTGGACCAGTTAGGAAATGTCATTATTCAACTTAACAATTGATCAGTTGATCACCTGATTTATTGAACATAACCCTGTGGAGGTGAGTGATGGAAATGCCCGTTCCCGGAAGTGAGTATTTTGATAATGACATAAATGCGCCCGATATAATCAGGATGAGAATGTCATCAAAACTCAAGTTGCATACTGTAGACGATGAGTTTATAGAGAATATCGATCTTGTTATTTATGAAATACTTCGGCACCGGATATTGATGGTCACCCAGGAAATGGGCGAAACCATGAGAAAAATGTCCGGTTCAATGGTAGTTACAGAGATTAATGACTTTGAGACGTCAATCACGGACGAGATCGGCGAAGCAATCTATATGGGTCCCTACAACACTGAACAGGGTGGTGCTATGGATTTGGCTGTTAAGTGGACCCTTGAGAACAGATCGGAGAATCCGGGTATTGAGGAGGGTGATATTTTTCACTGCAATGACCCATATGTGGGTGGCGGTCTGCATCAATCAGACGTTTGTCTTTACGGCCCGTTGTTTTGGGAAGGGGAAATTTTTTGCTGGACAACTGCCATCTGTCATGAGCTGGATATAGGTGGTTCTGAGCTTGCAGGCCTTGGTATAAATGCAAAAAATATTTTCCAGGAGCCGGTCCCGACGCCACCTATTAAGTTGGTCCGGCAAGGGGAGATTCTTCTGGACGTTGAAGAGGCATTCCTGCGTCGTTCGCGGTTGCCGTCCATGGTGGCGCTGGATTTGCGCTCAAAAATCGGGGCCGTCAATGTCGGTAATGGACGGATTCTGGAAATGATCCAAAAGTACGGAGCTGACACGGTAAAAGCAGTCATGAAAAGGATCATGAATGAAACCGAGGAAAAATTGCGAACTAAATTAAGGCGATTGCCGGATGGAAAATGGAGCTCCTTTGTTTATCAAGATCAAGCGCGGGCCGGTGACAGGGGTATCTATAAAATCGTCCTGAATATGAGTAAAAAAGGGGACCAATTGACGTTCGATTTTACCGGCACCGATCCTCAAATGGCTGGACCCTCGAATTGTGCTTTTTCCGGTTTGCGGGGAGGCCTATTGGGTGCTGTATTGCCGATAATGTGCGGCGACATTCCCTGGTCGCCAGGTGGTATACTGCGGTGTATTGACATCATTAGTGAAAAAGGGACCCTTAACAATGCCAGTTTCCCGGCAGCAGTGTGTAAAGCACCTTGGGCTTCAGGCTGGGCCAGTGGAACAACGGCGATCGATTGTCTTTCCAAAATGCTGAATACAACCCCCGACCTTCAAGAACACGTATGGGCGCGAAGTTCGGGAACGTATCAAGCCAATGGCGCATGTGGTATGGACATGAGGAGTTCGCCCCCTGCTCCATACATCGCTGTCTTTGCCGATCCCATGGGTGGTGGTTTGGGTGCAAGAAGCGACAAAGACGGGGTGGATATGGGCGGACATCACATGCTTCCGGCTGGTCGCCTCGGAGATGTGGAGATGTTCGAGTATATGAATCCTTTTATTTATCTTTGGCGTAGAGAGGAGCCGGATTCCGGGGGCCCTGGCAAATATCGCGGCGGATTGGGAGGTTCATGCTGCGTGATCTCGCATAAGAGTGATCCTGACATAGAATTCTTCACTTCGGGAGGCGGAAAAGGGGTTAGTATGAACACCGGTCTCAACGGCGGGTACCCTGGGGCCTCATCTTTGGGTATTATCCTGCGTGAAACCAACATTTGGGAAATAATGCAAAAGGAAAAGACACCGAGTTCGATCCAGGATATCGCCTGCAGTCAAATGCTGATTACACAGACTGAAGAGATTTGCAATTTAGCCCCGAAAGACGCGTTTTATTGTGAATGGCACGGCGGCGGAGGTTATATGGACCCGCTTTTACGTGATCCTGAGCTTGTATCGTACGATATTCGGGAAGAAAAGATTACGATTGAATCCGCCCGCAAAATCTATGGCGTTATTATTGATCCGAAGTCTCTGAAATTAGACGAAGCCGGTACAAGAGATGAAAGGGCGAGGTCTTTGAAAGAAAGGTCCGATCGGGCCGTAAGACCGGATTCGGCTCAACGTTGTCCAGAAAGGGCAGAGATAAGTATTGAATCAAAAGTTGAGCGGATTGACGAAAACGTGTCGGTAGTTGATGAAAATGGAAAGCGAAATCTCAAATGCTCCCATTGCGCTTATTTAATTTCTCAAGGAGACCAAAGCTATACCGACCATTTGGTCATGGTCGAAGGTGAAATTACTGAAGCGGGACCGCAAATCTACCCCGATACCAATCATTATGTGGATACTGAGAGCGTATTCCGCCAGTATTGCTGTCCTGGCTGCCATACGGCCTTTATTACACAGGTGATACCTGTTACTTGAAAGATTTTTGAAACAGTTGACACCTTCTAACCGAAATCTGTCTACGGTAATAAAAGCTCGCAATGACGGATAAGATTAACTCAGGGTCGGCTCATAAATTACATCACATTCTATTCGCAAAATGTCCAGTATTTTGGGGGCTTCAGGGTCGGCTAAAAGATTACTTCACATTCTGTTTGTAAAATGTCCGGCTTTTGGGACTTTTGCAAACAGATTAAGTGAAGTTATTTTATAACGGCAACGTGTTTCTTGGACACTAATGAGAAACACTTGGATCCCTTTGCAAATAGATTATGGGTTGGCTCAAAAATTACTCAAGTGTTTCTCATTGGCGTTAAAGAAACACGTTGACTTGGCATTTTGTCTGCAAAATGTCCAGTCTTTATGGGACTTTTGCGGACGGATTATGCCAAGTTATTTTTGTACGATCTCTATGTGAAGTTATTTATGAACGATCCCTTACAATTAAAAATGGAGAAGAAACATGGTTTTATTTCCTTCAGATGAATGGACCAAAGAAATAATGGAAGTGGTTAACAATGATGAAGAGTATGCCAGAATAGCAAAGAATTTCGAGGGTGATTTCTATTATATTGTTACTCCGGATGGTGGTTTAAAGGAGAAAACGGTTATGTATTTTGACTATTGGCATGGCAAATGCCGGAACGCTTATTTGGTTGAAGACGTCAACAACCATAAGGCGCCTGCTTACAGGATAACAGCGAAGTTAAGTACATTTCATGCGATGTTTGAAAAAAGGCTCGATTTTATGAAGGCGACCCTGACGCGTAAGGTAAAAGTCAAGGGAAATATGATGAAGATGATGAAAGATAAGAAAGTAGCTGATCGTATCACAGAACTTCTGCAAAGTGTTCCCATAAAATTACCGGAATAATCCAAAACCAATTCAAAGGGGGCCGTTTTGGATTTGACCAGAGTGGGGATAAACTTCCTTCGTCTTTAGGACCAAAAATCGTTTATTTTCTTGAGTGTTCGTACCTTAAGTTGATGTCTATTGAAATGCCGGGGTAAACATTACCCGGCAAAAAGACAACCTAACCCGCAATTATCAAAGGGAGAAAGACAATGATGAAAGGTTGTGTTCCATGGCCGGACGAGTTTGTAGAGCTTTACAAGAAAAAGGGTCATTGGGAGGGTAAAACACTGGGTGAACATTTTGACCGGTGGGTGTTAAAATATGGCGATAACATCGCTTTGATACATAATAACAAAGAGATCACTTATCGGCAAATGGGGATTTACGTTACCAGGCTGGCCTATCAAATGACTCAGATGGGAATAAACACCTATGACCGGGTCATGTTCCAACTTTTTAATGGGCCGGAGGTGATATATCTGTTTTATGCATGCACCAAGATCGGAGCTATCCCCATATGCTCACTGGCAACGCATCGCTGGGCTGAAATCAGTCATTTTTGCAAACAAGCGGAACCAAGGTGCCATGCGATTCCAGCCGGAACAGTGATGGGCTTTGATTATGAGGAATTCGCGGAAAAGACCAGGACAGAAACGCCAAATCTGGAGTTTATACTTACCGTCGGAAAATCCTCGCACAAAAATATGGTCTCCATCAATGACCTTATCGAAATGGACATCGACCTGGATAAAGCGCAAGCAGTGCTGGAAAAATATCGTCCGGATCCAATGGAACCAGCCCTGTTTCAACTATCCGGAGGAACCACAGGTGTTCCAAAGATTATTCCCAGGACGCACAATGATTACCAATATAATGCAAAAATCTGTGCAGCCCGCTTTGATTATGAACAAGACACTAAGTTGGCGGTTCCTCTTCCGTTAACACATAACGCACCGCTGTCTTTTATAATACTGCCGCTTCATCTTTCAGGTGGAACGGCAGTTATCACCGCCCCGAAGGCGGAAGAAGTACTATCCGCAGTCATGAATAATGGTATTAATTATATGCTATTGGGAGCTGCATTTGTCAAACCGCTTATTTCAATGCCGAAAGAGGTTTTCAAAAAAATCTTTGGCAATGTTAAAAAAGCCTGGGTCTCATCCATAAGACCAGAAGCTGTTGCTCAAGTTATAGAAACCGTTGATTGGGAAATGCGCCAGATTTTCGGTATGGCTGAGGGTTTTGGTACAGCGACGCTTAAAGGTGAACGAACTGAAATTATCATCAATACACAGGGGAGGCCGCTTTCCGAAGACGATGAGGTTAAGATCATGTCGGTGAATACTGGGGAAGAATTGGCTCCCGGGGAAATCGGCGAGATGATTTGCCGGGGTCCATATACGATTCGAGGATACTACAAAGCGGAAGAACGAAATAAAGACGCGTTTACTTCTGATGGTTTCTATCGTTCCGGGGATCTATGTAAACTCGATGAGGAAGGCAATCTCACTTGGTGTGGTAGAATTAAAGATTGTATTGATCGTGGTGGAGAAAAGATAAATGCGGAGGAGGTTGAGAATCACATTGTTAAATTTTCAAAGGTCAATCAGGTCGCAGTCGTGGCCATGCCGGACGAAAGGTTTGGCGAAAAGATATGCACCTATGTAGTACCACAAAATGGCGTATCTTTCAGCCTTGAGGAGCTGCAGAAGTATCTGATACAGGAACGACAAATCGCAAAATTCAAGGTGCCTGAACGATTGGAATTCATCGATGCCTTCCCCGAAACAAAAATTGGAAAACTGGATAAGAAAGCCCTCCGTGAAAAAATTATCGAAACTCTGAAGGATGAGGGGAACGATTAATTTTGTCATTCCCGTCTTCAACGCGAAAGTTGTGATTTTGATACGGGAATGAACGCTGTGAATTTTTGCTAATCAGGTTCGATAACGACCACATATAGAGATTGACGTGACAAATGATAAACTTGGTTTAGGAGGACGTGTAGCCATTGTCACAGGCGCAGGCGCGGGACTCGGGCGGACATATGCTCTCGAACTGGCCGGAAGAGGAGCCAAAGTGGTGGTGAATGACCTGGGTGGGGCAATCGACGGCACCGGGAGTTCCAGGTCAGTCGCCGACAAGGTCGTGAATGAAATAAAGAAGCTGGGCGGGCAGGCCGTCCCCAGTTATGATAACGTGGCTAATTTGGCAGGTGGCGAAAGAATAACCGAAATCGCCCTGGAAGCGTTTGGAAGTGTTGATATCGTTGTCAACAATGCTGGTATTTTGCGGGATAAAAGCTTTATAAAAATGGCGCCCGAAAACTGGGATGCAGTTGTAGCGGTTCATTTAACAGGAGCCTACAATGTAACCCGTCCGGCTTTTAAAATCATGAAAAAAAAAGGATATGGCAGAATCGTTATGACTACCTCATCGGCCGGCCTTCATGGAAATTTCGGGGTAAGCAACTATTCAGCCGCCAAAATGGGATTGGTCGGTTTGATGAACGTGCTGAAGCTGGAGGGGGCCAAAAACAATATTAAAGTCAACACCATTGCACCAATGGCTGTATCACGATTAGCCGCCGGTCAGAAACTACCCGACCAGTTTGAAAAACTGAAGCCCGAGTTCATCACCCCAATGGTCATCTACCTGTGTTCTGAACAATGCCGGGAAAGCGGAAATATTTACAATGCCGGACAAGGCGTATTCAGCCGCACACAAGTGCTAAACGGCACTCCCGTCGTTGTTAGTGACGGTACTACGCCACCGACCACAGAAGAAATTATGGCCAGGCTGGACGACATCAATAACATGGAAAATAGTAAGTTTTATGAAAGCATGCCCGATTTTTTTTCCGATTTTTTGGGGGTTCGCAGAAACATTCTCTACCCGAAGGAGAAAAGAATATGAGCAAAACTGAATACTCATTAATAGGAAAGCCTGTTCCCCAAATAGGAGCGCCGGCCGCTTTTAACTGTAATGAAAATCCAGTGTTTGACCGTAAAACACGAGTATAACCGCCCGGAACAAAATCAGGTAAGGGTCGGCTCATAAATTACTTGGCATTCTGTCAGAAAAATGTCCGGTCTTTATGGGACTTTTGCGGACAGCTTATGCCAAGTTATTTTTGTACGATCCCTAAGATAAAGAGGGAAGAATGAGATACGCGGAGACAGGATTTAATTTAGAAATCGACCTAACCCGGGGAAACATTGAGAGAGTGGCAACGGACCCAAAGGACACCGAAATTTACCTGGGGGGGCTGGGGACGAACGCGAAGATCATGTGGGACAGGGTTCCGCCAGAAGTTGACGCATTTTCTCCTGATAATTTATTGATATTTGGCACCGGTCTTTTGTGTGGCACTCCGGCTACCGGGGCTAATCGTACCGTTGTTACCAGCATTTCTCCCCAGACAAAGCTGTTTGCATTTTCAATGATGGGAGGATTTTGGGGACCGGAATTGAAGTATGCCGGTTATGACAAAGTGATCCTTCGCGGCAAATCCCCGGATTTGGTTTACATCTGGATATACAATGACAAAGTGGAAATACGGGACGCCTCACATTTGAAAGGCAAAGGTGCTGTTGAAACGTCGATATTGATAAAAAAAGAATTGAATGAGCCGAAGGCCCATGTAGCTGCCATAGGCATAGCCGGCGAGAACCGGGTCCTTTATGCTTCCATCGAGCAGGACAAGTCCAGTGCCAGCCGGGGCGGACTTGGGGCCGTCATGGGAGATAAAAAAGTCAAGGCCATCGTTGTTCGCGGCACACAGGACATCCATATTGCACGACCGCTTGATTTCATGGAACATTGCCAGGAGGTGCAAGACTACATTAAATTTCGGGAAGACAACCCCATTCCCGAGACCCCGCCCATTAACGCCGTCCTTGGATCACCGTCAATGATGGAGGTCCATGATGAGGCGTGGCACATGAATTATACCGCAAATGGAAATGCCCGTTTCGAAAAGATGATGCTTGATTATTGGAACGAGGATATCGAAAAAGCGTGGACGGAGACCATGGAAAGTATGCGAATACGTCTGGTTAGCTGTTATAACTGTTGGATGAAATGCGGTGGTGTCATTTCAATTCCCGGACTTCCGGCATATATGATGAAATGCGGTTCGAAGATTTTTTATGCACAGGCGGCCTATTCAGACAGTGATTTTGAAGCAAGAAAATTGAATCGAGCGAAAGACCTGGATTTTAATTTAAGAATCGCCCAGCGAGTTGCAGAGCATGGGGTGGACTCCGTCTCTAGTTCGCAAGTAATGGCCTTTGCTATTGAACTTTTAGACGCCGGTATTCTAGCTGATGATGACTTCCCGGGCATGCCGACCGACAGTGAGGGAAGATTCTACTATCTTCTTGAAAAAATAGTCCGTCGGGAAGGCATAGGAGATGTTTTGGCCGATGGTACCTATTGGGCTGCCAAAAAGATTGGTAAGGGTGCAGAGGCGTACGCACATAATAATATCAAAAAGCAGGAGCAGGTGCCTGCTAAAGCGTTTGAAACGAATCCGGCCTATTTTCTTATGTTTGCGACCGGTGAAAAAATAATGATCACCCAGATTCAAGGACAGTTCCCCCAGCATCCTTTCCATTCAAGAGAGGCGAGAGAGGAATTTGTCAAAGACTGGATCCAGGTGCCCGATGAAAAGTTCAAGCAATATTATGTAGACTGGCAACGATATCGCGAAGGCCCCAATCATAATCCCTATTATCCGACGATTGAAAAGTCTTGTAAAATCGTCGACTGGCAGGAGAGGATGCACTACATTGACGACTCCCTCGGGACGTGTTGTGGTTTATCGGCATTTAACCAGAAACCACCCTACCATATCCACAATTTCCCCAAATTTATCACAGCTGGAACCGGTATTGAGATGGATAAAGATAAACTGACCCAGACAACCCGAAGAATCCGAACATTAATCAGGGCGAATAACGTAAGAAGAGGCATGAGGCGAAAAGACGATAAACCCCCGGAAGACCATTGGCAGAAAAGATTTCCCGAACTTGAAGAAAAACTCCTGGATGAGTATTACAAACTCAAGGGATGGAATAAAGACAGTATTCCGACTAAAAAATCCTTATATGAATTGGGTCTGGATTACGTGAGTCAAGAATTTATAGAGAGGGGGATATTAACGGAAACTGAAGAACCTTCTTCCATTGATACGTCGGCTGAAAACGAAACGAAATAACTGCTCTGCCCGTAAGTGAATCCCTTCCCAATTTCTGACAATCAACTACAGTTTTGGGTTTTAGTATTGACGTAGTTGCGATATTGCGATTTGGAAGATAAATCGCAATATCGCAACAACGTCCCTCGTCCCTGGTTACTGATTACGTCCCCTATCACGGGCTATAGATTTTCTAACTGGAAAATCAATAATCTATTTAAACTATCAATTTGCCCTTCTTGTCTTTTTCCCAATAAAATAGTGGTTTATGTTAGCAATTCACTGGTATGCGCTTGTTGGATTCAGACTCTGTAACTGGATTAATCAAAACCAATAGTGAATTTACTGCAATGAAGAGCCGGATAGATAAGATGGTTAAGTTAAATCCGTTCAAGAAGAATACGCTCTTGAGCCTTTCCAAAACCTGTGGTTGAGCAGCCAAGGTCAGCCCGGTCGGGCTGTCGAAACTGCTGGATTCGCTGCCTAAAAACAGCGATCCCAATCTACTGGTCGGTTTTCAAACCAGTGATGATGCTGCAGTGTACAAAATAAGCGATGACTCTGCTCTGGTCACGACAGCGGATTTTATTACCCCCCCTGTCAATGATCCTTATGTTTTCGGGCAGATCGCTGCTGCCAATTCCCTGAGCGATATATATGCCATGGGGGGCAGGCCGCTGACCTGCCTGAATCTGGTCTGTTTTCCACCGGATAAGTTGGAAGCAGACGTTTTGAACCAGATTGTGGCGGGCGCACTACAAAAAATTACCGAAGCCGGGGCTGTGTTAGCCGGAGGCCACACTGTTGAAGACGATGAACCCAAATTCGGACTGTCTGTCACGGGTCTGGTTCACCCTGATAAGTATTGGGCCAATAGCGGTGCCAGGATAGGTGATTTGCTGATTCTGACAAAACCTGTCGGCAGCGGTGTTTTGTTCAACGCCAATCTCAAAAACTGGGTTTCAGAAAAGGCTATGGCGGAGTGCATCGAAACGATTTGTGATTTGAATGACCGGGTAGTGACAGTGGCTCAGAATTTCACTGTCCACGGCGCAACCGATGTGACTGGTTTCGGTTTGGCAGGACACGGATATGAAGTCGCCAAGGCATCCAACGTCTGCCTGGAAATCGAGGTCAATAAGATCCCAATGATGTCTGAGGCCTTGGAGATGTATAAAAAAGGAATGAACACCGGTGTCAACGCTTTCAATCAGGATCTGGTCGCCGGAAAACACCGGTTTGTTATCGAACTGCCTGAGTGGCACAGGGAAATCGTTTTCGATCCCCAAACCAGCGGCGGTTTGTTGTTATCCGTCCCTGAGGAGCAAGCTCAAGACTTTTGCCGGGAACTGATTCAAGTCGGATATCCAAACACCAGCATTATCGGCCGGGTCACTCCAAAACAGGAACCGTATTACCTGGTATTCACCTGAGGCAGCAATAAATTTTGCAGCTCGGATTGTCAGGGATCTAAAAACCAATTAAACTGTCAGAAAAAGTCCAAAACATTGATAGATAGAACAGCCCGTCAATTCGCTACGCAGCTCAAAAACCCATGAAAATTCTAGAAAAGCCCCTGCAGGAATATCCCTGGTATCTGCAACCCATTTTCCGCGGCCAGAAGAAAAAATACGGGGCGGTTCTGAAATCGGGGCTGCTGTGGGCAAGGGTCCCCCGTCTGTTTGCGGCTGTTTCATTTCTTTTTGGGACACTGGAGAGAAAAAATTCTCCTATCAGCCCGCTACTGCGCTCACTAGTCCTCGTACGGGTTTCTCAGATCAATTGGTGCCCCTATTGTGTAGACATTAATTCAGCTAAGTTGGCGGAACGTGCCGGATCGATGGATAAGATCGACCAGCTGGAAAACTGGCCGGAAAGTGATCTTTTTGATGAACAGGAGAAAACGACACTGGAGTATGCTGAGGCCATTACCTACACCGATCGGCAGGTGAACGAAGATTTGATGTCCCGATTGGGCCAACACTTCGACGATGATGCCATTGTCGAACTGACCGGCCTCATAGCCTTTCAGAACCTCTCCAGCAAATTCAACGCCGCCCTGGACATTCCTGCCCAGGGATTCTGCAAGGTCCCTGTCCCTAATTAACCCTCAGGGAATCTACTCAAACACAGCAATGTCATCTGTCACAATCCTCTGTCTTGTCATGACCCACCGTATTGCGATGATATCTGTTTAAAATCCTGTCACAGCCATCCTCCGTTCCGACTATCTTCCAGTTGACAAATCCGCGGCTTCGTTAGACGCTTTTCTGAATGTTCTTCCTGGCCAGATTGAGGAAGCCTTCATCCGGCCCTCTGTCCGTCAAGGGGGAGATCAGAAAACGGTGGGTTTACCAGGTTAATTTGGGTAGGAAATCCAGAAAAACCCTGTTGAATGCTTCCGTATCCTCTTCATGGGGGTTGTGTCCAACGTTTTCGATAACTGCCAGTTCCGAACCGGCAATGCGTTCGTTCATAATGTTTGAAGGACGAATAAACCCGGTGTCTTCCTCACCCAGGACGATCAAAGTGGGCACTTTTATCTCGTGCAGACGATCCGTCACCGGAGGCCAGGCCTGAAAACTATTGCCGACGTGGATATAGCCGTTAAGGGAGGTGTTCAGGACCTTCTGGCGAGCTACTTCTTTAAGCTCGGGGTGTTTTGCGAATTTTTCGATGCGAGTGGGGTTGTAGGCGGCATCGTGATCAAAAGCAGCTTCCATCCCTTCCGTTCGAGCCAGGTCCTGCAACTTGTGTTTGAATTCAGCATAGCCGGGAACGATGTCCCACTCACCGCTCGATGTATCTACCAGAACGAGTCCTCGAACCAATTCCGGATGGTCAACGGCCAGCTGCAATGACATGAAGCCGCCCATGGAGTGACCAATGAGGCAGCAGCGTTTTATCCCAAGTTCAACAAGTATAGAATAGACATCTTCAGCAAATATTTTAATGGAGTAGGCTGATTCAGACTCCGGAGCTGATGACTGGCCGTGACCCCTGTGGTCAACAGCGATAGTTCTATACTGAGCGGCAGTCTGTTCAACCTGGCCTGTCCAGTCAGCGTGACTGCCTGTGAAACCGTGAAGAAAGACGAGCGCTTCACCATTTCCCTTTTCAACAGTGTTGATCTCCACACCATTTACATTCATTCGTGTCATGGGTCGTTCCTCAAAAAATTAGTGGGCAAATTGCTTATCGAGCAATTCGAGCTTTAAAATTTTATTTGCTTCCGTTAAGATACGATACCTGACAGAGAGCGAATTAGAAAGCAGAGATTCGGGAATTCATAGAAAGGGGCGCTTGAGATTGTTTGACTAACACATTTTAAGGGAGAAGGGATGGATACAATTTTTTATAATGGTCGCATCAACTCGCTGAACACAGCGGGAACCGTATATTCAGCGGTGGGTGTTGAGAACAGACGGATTTCCAGACTGGGCAGTGATGCAGAATTGAAAGCACTGTCCAGGACCGGTACGGAGTTCGTCGACCTCAAGGGGGCAGTGATGTTCCCGGGTTTTATGGAGTCTCATAACCATTTTTCCATTATAGCCTATCTGCTCAATGCCCTTGATCTTTCTGCTTCAAAGGTTTCCTGCATGGATGACATCCTCTCCCTGGTCAAAGCTGAAGCAGAAAAAACAGCCCCCGGAAACTGGATCAAAGGTTCTCGTTATGCTGAATATTTCCTGGCCGAAAACCGCCATCCCACCTTCAAGGATCTGGATGTTGTCAGCCCGGATCACCCGGTGGTTCTGTTCCACACCTCTTTTCACGCTTGCACCCTCAACAGCAAGGCACTGGCGATCATGGATATTCGCAAGGAGACACCGGATCCACAGGGGGGAAAAATCGAGAAGGACCCTGCATCAGGAGAACCTACGGGCGTCCTGCATGACCAGGCCATGATGGGGGTTTTTAACAACCTCTTCTTTGCAGATCTGGAAAAAATGGGTCCCGAGGAGCGAATCACCTTCGTAGAGGCCGCCTCGCAGAAGTTCGCCGAGGTTGGACTGGTCTTCGCAGCAGACGCCCTCGTGGTTCCACAGGTTTTAAACATGTATCAGGAGGCCCTGGCAGCCGGCAGATTGCATACCCGACTCTATACTATGAATTATGCCCCTCTGGCAGATGGGCTGGTCGGATCCGGGATTAAAACTGGTTTCGGGTCGGGAATGCTCCGTATCGGCCCGATCAAACTTTTTGCGGACGGAGGCATGTCAAATCGAACGGCGGCTGTCGTCAAACCTTACCTGACTCCCCCTTATGATACCGGTCTCAAGATATACAGCCCTGATGAATTAAAGGAGAATGTGAAACGATTTCACGATCTGGGATACCAGATTGCCATCCACGCGCAAGGCGATGCCGGTCTGGCGGATACCCTCGATGCTTTCGAAGCGGTGCTGGGTTCCCAGTCCGATAATCCATTGCGACATCGTATTGAGCATGCAGGCTGTCTCTACCCGGATTTACTCAAAAGAGCGGCTGACATGAATATTCTGGCTGCTGTGCAACCCGTATTCTTCAGTGAATTGGGTGATGGATTCATCGAAGCGTTCGGCCCTGAGCTTTCCCATCAATTGTATCCATTCAGAAGCATGCTCAATGCCGGCTTAAGGATCGGAGGGAGTTCGGACTGTCCGGTATCGATGCTGGATCCGAGAAAGGGGCTCAGTGGCGCTGTTCTGAGAAAAACCCCTTCGGGAGCTGTGCTTGCACCTGAGGAAGCGTTAACTATGGATGAGGCTATTCGGCTCTACACCCAGGGATCCGCTTACCTCTCCTTTGACGAGAAGGACAGTGGAACCATCGAGGTCGGAAAAAGGGCCGATTTTACAGTCATGGCTGAGGACCCGCGGCAGGTCAAACCGGAAGAAGTTCTCGATATTCCGTTCATCATGACCGTTGTAGATGGCCGTATTGTCTGGTCAGGAGAGAGTGCCTAACGATCAGGAATCGATTCAAGAGCAGGTGCGGTTAAATATCCAGTTTACGGATCAAGGTTTCCAGATAACGGGATTTCACCTGCTGAGTGGCCATAGCCTGCTTTATTACCGGCAGTTTCAGGATCACCCCCAGAACCGCTGCCAACATACGGTGGCTCCAAAGCACCTGGTTGTCGAAAATTAAATGCTGCAGCGTCCCCCGCTCGATGGCCATCACCACCGTGCGATGGCTTGTATTCAGAGGGGTGAGAACCGTCTGTTCTCTGCGAACAAGAGAGAGTGCTTCGTTTTTACAATTGCGCAGACAGACCCCGCATCCCAGGCAGATATTCTCATCGATCTCAATCCGGTTACGACGGGGGCGTTCAGGATCCTCAGCGGAAACCAGTGAAAGAGCATTTACCGGGCACACCTCTCTGCACTTCCCACACCCCTTACAACGCTCCCCAAGACTATGCGCCATGAAACCGGAAGTGTGGACGGGTTGCAGAAAACCGAATTTCTGTGCGGCGAGCATGGCTTCACAACAGCAACCACAACAATTGCAAATGAAATTAACTCCTTCACGATTGTTTTCCCCGAATTGAACCAGATTCGCCTCCCAGGCCTGATTCAGAAGATCGAGGCATTCAGAAGGGTCAATCGCCCTGGCGTGACCATACCGGACCAGTGAGCCTGCTGTCGTGTTGAATGTCATGCAGATATCCATCGGCGCATCACAGGCTTTGCCCACATGCTGCATTTTATGTCGACAGTAGCACATGCTAACACCAATCTGGGATGCCGTCTGGATAACTTCTGTCGCCCTCTCAAAGTCCAGGACATGTAACGAATTTTCAACAGACAGAACCCCTTCCTGAACAAAAACCCGACCCAGCTGTGTTTCCCCGGTCAGAAAAAGATCTTTGATAAAATCTTCTTCCACATTCAAATATTGATAATACAACTCGCCCAAGAGCTTCTGATTCAGATCTCCCCGAGTTCTCATCATGGAGAATTCAATAAAGCCGGCCATAGGAGGGGGAAGAACGTACTGCTTCTCTCCCTCAATCTCGAAATCCACCAGAATCGCTCGGCCGGCCAACGTCTCCAGTGTTTTGCGGGCGGCAACATCATCTGTTTTCCAAACCTTGGCTGCTTTGGCGGCTGTGAAAGGTTTGATTGGAAGTTGGGCGACCAGTGCGGCCTCTTTTTCACTAAATAGAATCCCCAGTATTTTATACAGGCTTTCGGATGATGGCGCTCCCTGGGGATATCGGTTGAGCCTCTCGATCAGACTGGTATACGCATTTTTCGCTGTATGATGTGCCATAGGAGGTATCTGGTATTTTCGTTATAATTTACTGTTGACAACAAATCGTAACTCAATGTCATTAACTTAAGCAGGATTTTGCCTTATTAGAATGAATCTGCTAAAAGCAATCCTCCTATGAAGGGGGAATTGACAAATTCAGAGTGTGGAGAATTCATGATAATTGCTTAAGTTAATGAAAATGAATCATAACTACCAAAAACTAAAAAGTCGAGAGCTGTCTTAGTCTGAAAAGTGGATCCCCAAAATATATCATAATATTGGCAACTCTCAAAAAATATTTTCACGACACCGTTTAAGCTTTAAGAGGTCATAAAAAGCCAAATAACACAATGGCCTGAACTTATAGCTTCCCACGTTAACGACACAGAGCTCAACATTCACGCCGCCTCACAAAATTACTGTTTGACATTCCAAAAAATCCCCAGGTAGCATCTCCCTTCAGTCTTGAAAAACATAAAGAAAAACCAGGCGTAATAAAGTTGTCACCTTGAAGACCAGGAAACGAAACTCGAAGAATTTTTGCGTCTTCCAATGAAAACCCAATAATCTCAAGATATCAAAATGACAGATTCAATTCGTATCAAACGCTTTCTTAAAAATGGAATTCAAACCAAAATACTGTCAGCTAAACAAATATTATTGCTGAATGCCAAAGAACTGGTGGATGAAACTGAATTGCAGGGTATTGAAGAAGCCACCATTGAAAAGATATTGGAAGATATCAAATCAAAAATGTACCAGTCGAGTTTAGACAGGCGCCAAAATGCCCGCCATGCGGACAATATCATGCAATTGATAGAAGAAAAAGTCAGACTGCACCAGGATGAAGTCAAGAATATATTAGGCTCTTGATGTCCTGTCTCACTTTCAGCTATATCCACCAAAAAATGGTCAAGCCCAGGTTCACCATCATAAACAAAAGTTAATTGGGATGATTCTCCTTTTTGAATTCTATCTCTAACAGTGTTTTCTATCTGTTCCCATTCGGTGTT
>Ga0233437_1001157_pt1 | contig 51023 bp, 67 predicted proteins | sample SI_122_August201_FD_182714 | JGI IMG/M metagenome (GOLD analysis project Ga0233437, IMG submission 182714) | Seawater microbial communities from Saanich Inlet, British Columbia, Canada - SI_122_August2016_200_MG | ecosystem: Environmental > Aquatic > Marine > Inlet | place: Canada: British... | reverse complement strand
CGACGGCAAGACCGAGGCGTGGGTGCCGTACAGCCTCCTCGACGAGGACTCCGAACTGGACGACATGGCGGACGAGGGCGATCAGGGCCTGATCGTCATCCCCGAATGGAAGGCGTTCGACACGGGGTTCATTTAGCCCCCAAACGTCTGTGCATGAGCTTCCCGTGCGGCTATCTCAATGTCATGGTCAACCATCCGGTCAACCAGACCTTCGAAGGTCACCTGGGGTTCCCATCCAAGGATCGTCTTGGCTCTCACAGGGTCCGCAAGCAATACATCGATCTCTGTGGGGCGTAGGTAGCGGGGATCTGTACACACATAGGTTTGCCAGTCCAACCCCGCCCTCTGGAATGCCCTCTCCACGAAGTCTTGGACGGAATGGGTCTCACCTGTGCCAATGACAAAGTCGGAGGGTTTGTCCTGTTGGAGCATCATCCACATCGCACGTACATAGTCAGGGGCGTACCCCCAATCCCGTTGTGCATCGAGGTTTCCTAACACCAACTCTGACTGGAGACCGTGTTTGATGCGCCCCACCGCCCGTGTGATCTTACGGGTGACGAAGGTCTCCCCTCGCCGTTCCGACTCGTGGTTGAACAGGATCCCATTCACTAGGTACATCCCGTAGGATTCCCGGTAGTTTCGGATGATGTTGAAGGCAAACACCTTGGCGGCCCCGTAAGGAGACCGGGGGTAGAAGGGGGTGTCCTCATTGTAGGGAGGGGTCCCAAGTCCGAACATCTCACTGGAAGCGGCTTGGTAGACCCGGCAGGACATCCCCAGACTTCGGATGGCCTCCAGCAGACGGAGGGTTCCCATCCCTGTCGCTTCGCATGTGTTGTCCGGCACATCAAAGCTCACCCGGACATGGCTCTGCGCTGCAAGGTGGTACACCTCGTCGGGTCGGGTTTTCATAAGGACGCTCTGGATAGACGACCCATCCGTCACATCCCCGAAATGTAGCTTGAACAAGGGGTGATCCATCAAGTGGTCCACCCTGTCCGTGTTGAACGTACTGCTCCGTCTGACAAGGCCATGCACCTGGTAGCCCTTCTCCAACAGGAACTCTGCCAGGTAGGACCCGTCCTGGCCTGTGATCCCTGTGATGAGGGCTTTCTTGTAAGAGGGAATCGTGATGGCTGGGGTTTTGCGGGTCTCTTCGTACCACTCGACCGTGCGGCGGAGACCTTCTGGCAGGTCCACTTGAGGTTGCCACCCCAACTGCTCCTGTGCCTTCGACACGTCTAAGCAACGTCGGGGCTGGCCGTTCGGTTTCGTGCTGTCCCACACAACCTGCCCGTTGTAGCCCACCAGAGAGGAGATCTGGGTGGCGAGGTCCCTCATCGTGATCTCTTGGCCTGTACCTATGTTGATGGGGTCCGACGTGTTCAGTTTGTCCGCTGCTGCCAGAATCCCTCGTGCGGCGTCCTCCACGAAGAGGAACTCTCGGGAAGGCGACCCGTCCCCCCAGAGCACGACTGAGGGGGCACCCGCATCCCGAGCTTCTATGAACTTGCGGATCATCGCAGGGATGACGTGAGAGGACTCGAGGTCGAAGTTGTCGCCCGGGCCGTACAGGTTGACCGGAAACACCATCGTGAAGTTGCAGCCAAACTCATCCCGGTACGCTTGGGACATGACCAGAAGGGCTTTCTTGGCGATCCCGTAAGGAGCGTTGGTTTCCTCGGGGTAGCCCTCCCACAAGGATTCCTCACGGAAGGGCACGGGTGCGTGTTTCGGGTACGCACACACAGTACCTGCGGTAACTACCTTGGGGACGCCCACTTGACGGGCCGACTCCAGCACGGAGAGGCCCATCGCCATATTGTCGTGGAAGAAGGTGCCTGGGTGCGTCTTGTTCGCCCCGATCCCACCGACACGAGCGGCCAGGTGGATCACTAGATCAGGGCGGTGCTGTGCCATGTACATGCGTGTGGTGTGGGGATCCCGGAGATCTACGTCGATACTTCGAGGGATCACTACTTCGTCCCCACGCTCATCCACCAACTTGGCGACACAGGCACCGAGGAAACCCGCCCCTCCAGTGATGAGAACTTTCATCCCTGCCTCTTCCTGTCAATTTCCCGTTGCATATTCGTGATGTTGCTGAGTACACACTCATCACACGGGAGCGGCACACCCAGAATCCGATCTCTCCATCCGGGGGTTGCATCGACTCCTTCTCCAGAGGGCATGCAGCAAGGGTACACTTTGCCATCCTTGTAGATCGTGGTTTTGTACGCATTCCCACAATCATGCGGGGCCTGCCCGGGCGCTGTCCAGTGAACGGTAGGCCGGAACACAAGCTCGACATTCTCAGGGCAGACCTGGCGGATCTTGTTGAGGGTTTCCCTGTTGTCCGGGCACCCCGGATACGTTTGTTCCGTAAGGATCGGGATCCGAATAACATCGAGGAACTCGAAGAGGTCCTGATGCTTTAGGAGGAGATCTCCGTTGGTGGCGAGCACCAACTTATCATATGAGAATTCGGCAGCTATCCCCTCCACAAGATCCCTCACACGAGGATGTACCAAGGGTTCCCCCCCCGAAATACACAGGTTTGGGATGTGCCCGATGATGGGGGCGAGGGGTGTGAAGTGATCACGCTCCCAGAATTGAGGGGTCACAGTAGGCATATGGAAGCTACAGGAGGGGCAACGGCGATTGCATGCCGTTGTGATCATCAGGGTCAGTAGGTGGATGCTCATGGGGACCTCCGCCATTTCAGTACCATGGACTGGTACGGGTATTTCCATGGTACTGTAGTTGCTCGCAAAACATCTCCCTGAATCCTCTGCCACTCTGCGTCGTAATCTGCATCAGGAAGCAGGGGGACATCCAGCGTGGCCAAGTCGGACACAGCTTGGCACATCTCCCGCGCAGCGGCGTGTGTCCAGAAGTACACACACCCCCAACCCCGATAGTTCTCGTGCCAAGCCCGCTGATCGGTAGGAACCGCAGGTAGTGTCACGAGCAGAGTTTGCCCAGGGCGTACCAGCCCCAACAGGTGTCGAATGATGGCCACCTGTTTGTCCCACGGGTTGTGCTCAATGGCGGACACGGAGACTACTGTGTCGAAGCTGGCATCCTCAAGCTGTGTGTCTTGGATATCGCAGGGGTGGCATGTGACCCGGTTTCTCGTGTAGGGGTTCGGATCGTGGTCCGCGACCACGATCTCCTTGACCCCCTTATCACTGAGGACGGCGGACAAGACAGAACCCCCGCCCCCGGCGTCTAGGATCCTGTGGCCTTTGACATCCCCGAGTTGCTGGAGGACCCAAGCATACTCTCGGGGGTAACAGTGCCCTGGGGGCCACGTTTTCCATTTCGGATACCTTTGGAGGATCCACGGGGTCATGAGGGACAGATCGGCCTGCCAATCGCCCACCGGATTACATTCAAGAAGCATCTGCACCTCGCAGTGTCTGTGTTATCTCAAGTGCCAAAGCCTCGCCTGCTTTTCCTCCCAGGTGTATCTCGTCAGCAAGCATCCCAGGAAGTACCTCGCCTTGCGTGTCCGTCACCCGGCCCCATAAGTCACAATACCGAGCCCCATACAGGGGTGCGCTCGTTCTCAGTAGGCTGTTCACCTTACGGGTCATCCCCTTGCGCTCGTCCATGCTACCCACACAAGGGAACCGCCTGTTATGGCTGTTCCTTGCAGGGGCAAGGCTAACGATGACAGGGAGGGTTCCTGTCTCGGCTGAAAAGGCTGCGATGGTTTTCAGGTAGGGTTGGATCAGATCATGGAGCGCACCTTCCCCACGGGCAGCGACCGCCTTGACCAGGTGGCACCTGACATCTATTTCCCCGAACACCCATGCTACGATGTCACCCCGTGACATCGTAGGCACCCAGGAACGAGGGGATAGGGTGCCAAAAGCATCAAGCCATTCACGGGATGACTTGAGCCCTTCCACCCCATCCCGGCCTACCCTGTGCATTGTTATAGGGCCGAGCCAATGGACGTTGTCCTTGTTGACGAGATCACAGAACAAGCGGCAGTGACTGTCCCCAATAGCATGGAGCCCCTCGAAAGCCCTCATCCTTTTCTTCCCCTGAAGTCACGGATGATGGCGAGGAAGTTCTCCATCACGGATTCCCAAGTGAACTCTTGGACAGCGATCTCGTGGGCGGCCTGCCGCATGCGTGCTCGATCAGGGGCTCTCTCCGGTCGGATCCAGTCATCCAGGAGAGCCCTGAGATCCTGCTTGTCCCGCCACACTAGGACATGCTCTCCGTCTCTGGCCCCGAGCCCCTCCCAATCCGGGAACGCCTGCATGGCATACACAGCCCCCGTGTGCAGTGCGTCTGTCATCCGGCCTGATGTGTATCTGCGGAGGTCATCGAAGGCGGAGGCTCCGAGAATGATGTCGGAAGCAGCATGGATATGCGCCCGGTACTCCCGAGATGTGATCCCTTTACTGCCTGGCAGTTCCCACCCCTGGCCATAAAACCGGAACAAATCCGGCGTTTCGTTGCTCAATGCTGTGAAGACTTCCCCCCTGTCCTGAGACCAGTTGTGTTGGTGGCCTACGAACGTCACTTTGCCTCGCAGATCTTCCCGTTCGGCAGTGTCCATTTCCGGCTCCTGCACCCACGGGTTCTCTTGTGGTTGCGTACCACAGATCACGTAACCCGTAGCACATGGGACGTGCTCCTCTTGCTTGAGTTTCAGTGGGTATGTGCAGTTGGAAGCCAGGAATATGTCCACTCCATGACAGAGTTTTACTTGCCATCTTTGAACGGGTTGGTCCGCACGGGTTCTAACATCACCCGTCCAGTTCAAGAGGACACAACCCGGAGGAGCCTCCTCCTTCATCTTGTGGAGAAACCCTACGGACGGCCACCCCTTGCGTTGGATCTGGCAGAAGATGAGGGTTGGCTGATGTTCGTGGATTGCCTTAATGATGCTCTCCTCAAGGACTTCCGGCCCCAGGGTGTCATGCATCAACCTCCAAGGGAGGAGCCTATAGGGGCCAAGCTTCTTGAGCGCATCCTCTAATCCGATCTGGTTTGACACGCCTCTACGGAGCTTCATCCCACTCAGGTGGAGCACCCTTTCGGGGGGGCCTGCCAGGACAGGGCTTCTACGAGGTCGGGCTCCTTGCTTCGGGATGTAGATGTGGGGCCAGTCATCGGGCCCAGGTCCGAGAGACTGTTCTGCCATCAAGGGTTTGAACATCTCCCGCCACCGCTTATGGTGAGTCTTGCGGGATTCCACTACACGTCTACGAAGATGATCTCCCTTAGTTCGAGGGGCATCATCCATGCAGGTCACCCCATCTAAGAGGACCAACTTGAAACCGAGGTGGATGCATAGGACACCAAAAGCTGAATCCCCCCCGTAGGTAGGGTCTGTACGGTGCTCCTCGTCACCCCAGAATCCTCCAAGGTGTTCGACGATGGCTTCACAGACATCTCTTCTGACGACGACCTGGTTCGGGTGCAGATGCTTACCCAGCTTCTGGTTCGTGTAGCCCCGCCCATCTTTTCGGTCGTACCGAAAGACCACACCCGCCACGGACAGGTTGGTTTCAAGGTGTTGAATTGCGGTACGGATAGATCCAGGGTCGACTTGCACGTCATCGTTGATCTGGCAGACGTACTTTCCACAGCTTGCCCTGTAAGCGATGTTGAAGGCTGGGATTGCCCCCTCCATTCCACCACACACGGGACGCACATCTAGCTGGGAGCGCATCCAAGGCAAGGATTCTTCCTTCTCGTCACCATAAGCCACCACGATCTCGTAAGGAATCCCCTCCCCAATACCTTGCCGGATGGCCTCGACGCACTCCTGTAGCATCTGAGGTCTGTTGACCGTACCCAAGATCACGGAGCACTCCAACTGTGCTGAGACAGGGGTGATGTTTTCCAAGTGCCCCATCCCAAGTGGGACCTTCTCTTCGTAGTTCCGAATCTCTACCCGGTAGGAGTAGGATGGGTCTTTCGCCCGTCTGCGAATCCGGGCACGGTACGAGGCCCATTGTTCAGCGGTCCAGTCAGCAGGCTTCTTTCGCATCAGTGTTTTACCCCCAACAGGTTCAGGGAGATCGTTGTATAGGCCGACCAGTCCCTAACTGCACGGATTGCAGGTACTTCCGTACTGGCCCACTCCCTGACTTCGGTCAGGCCCGCACCAAGCATCAGGCGGGTTAGGGTTTCCTTCACGAAGGCTTGCTTGTGGCGGTCAGGCTCTGCCGCATTCCTCTTGTAGTGCCCGAACAGAGGGGCGTTCAGATCCTTGCCGAAGGCGTGGGTGTCCGCACAGTTCTGCACGATGAGGCGCAGATCCGGGACGGATACCCGCAAGACCCCTCCGGGCACCAGAGCGTTCACCCAGTTGGCCAGAATACCCGGAGTCTCTTCCACGTAGAAGTGCTCCAACACATGACAGGCATAGATCTCCTCGTAGGAGGCGGCTGGGAGGGGTTTGCTCGCATCGAGTACCTGATCCACAGCAGGGCCGGGCCGGAGATCCGTGTTGATGTACCCTTGGATGCGCTTTTTCCCACATGCGACGTGCAGCTTCATACTTTTCCCTGCTTACCTTTATACCGCTGAACCACCCCGTGCAGTGACCGGACCAGGGCGGGGCCCAGCAGGCCGATGCTGTGTGCTTGGGCGTTCAAGACCCCTGACCGGCTCCATGGGGTCCACATGTCCTCGTTGTCGTACAGCGCCCTGATCGTATCCAACAATTCCTCCTCGTTTCGGTACATAACGCCCGTGTGGCCTATGTACTGTGACAGGGACTGGCGCATGTAAGGGTACAACACGACCGTCCCGCATGACTGCGCCTCTATAGGCACCATCTCGAAGGTGCAGTACGGTGTCAAGAGAGCATGGAGCCGAAACCCGCCCAGAAACTCGAAGAACTTGTCTTCATCCCTTTCGTTCGGGACGACCCGCAAGCCCTCGGGGTACTCCGTGCCAGTGCCATATTGCATGTAGGCCGTGACGGGGTAGCCCTCAGCCAGAAGGGTCTCAATGACCCCTCGCACGTCGAAGCCCCCGTTCAGCCGTGTCCGAAACGTCTTGGCCAGGTCCCCGATGCAGATCCCCTCACGCTCTTCGAACGGCTTGATGTCCCCTGTATAGGCCCGGATGGTCTTCGGGACGGCCACCATCTGATCGTGGCGACCTTCGAAATCAGGGGCGAACTCAGCCTCGGGGGTGAACACAGCCGAAAAGACTCCTCCCAGATGGTCCGGGTCCCACTCGTCCAACTGACCCATGATGTGACGTGCCCGTCTTGGCGTGCCGTCGTAGGCACTGTTGAGGAGAATCGGGATGTTTGCCGCACGGGCCGCAGCGACGGCGTCCTCAAGGTGCTGATCTTCCCCATACACCCACACCAGATCTGTCCCTTCAGGGATGGCGGTGACCGGGGTGGCGTCCGTGTGGGGTAGCACCCGGACGCCGAAGGACTCCAGGGTGTTGGTGATCATGTCACCGGAACGGATAATGCCACCGCCTCGTCGTCGATGTGTGCGCCCCCCTCGCCGGATGAGTAGGATCTTCATTTCAGTACTCCCTTCAAGATGAGCGCCTGATCCGGCGTCAGGTTGGTGCTGTAATGGCCGAGGCCGGTGACCCGGAAGACACCTTTATGTACAACCTCCCCCTGGGGCGGGAACGGACGGGGCCAGAGGTTGTCCTCGTGCTGGAGGCAGAGGGTCTCTTGGCCGATGTCGGGACCCAGGTCGGTACAGGCCGGTACGTTCTTGAGCGCCTTGATCCGGCGGCCCAAGAGTCCCTCCTTACCCTTGGCTACAGAGGGCCAACCCCCAAGCCTGTCCCAGAGTGCCCTGTCCATCGTGAGAGTAGTACCCACAAGCGCCCCTGGGCCAGCCCACTCGGACACCGCACCCGACTCCACGTCCAAAAACCGCACGAGGGAGCTACTAGACCACAGAGCGCCCCTCATACGGGCTTCGACGGCAGCCTTGAGTCGCAGGGGGCTCTGAAGGTCGTCGTCATCGGCCTCCAGCAGAAGCTCTGCGTCCGTAGCCATAGCGGCGGCGTTGAGCTTGTGGCCCGGGTAAGGCATCACGGTATCCACGTAGCGCAGGCCCAACGAGGCGGCCACCGCCTTGCCCTTGTCATCGGGGTCACCCGCCACGATGGTCTCGCACATCCACCCCGCAGGGATCTCCTGTTGGGCCAGTGAGTCCAAACAGGCTCGAAGCAGTTCCGGGCGGTCCGTTGTCGGAACCAGGAAGGCGGCCTTACGGAGAGCGGCGGCTTGCCCACGGCTTTCGTAGGCTGTCCAAGGGTAGTGCGACTGAACGGTCTGTGTCTGGATGCGCCGGGTGTCCTGGGGCGACCCCGAGTTCTGCATGGATTCTGAATAGATAGACGACCGCCCTGACCCCTTGATATCAGTGAGCCAATTAGCCTTTCGGGGCAGGCAGATGAATGGAACCTGCTGCTTCTGGCCCAGCATGGCGAACCAGATGTCCGCCATGTTGGCGACCTTGAAGTCCCGGTGGGAGACCTTGAACGTGGACGTGTGATAGGCCACGGTGCCCGTACCCAGAACATGGACAGGGGTCGGGGAAACCAGGGCTGTTCGGTAGTGGAACCCTCTCCGGGATTCGTAGTAGTCCCGGAGAGGTGAGAGGAGGAGAGCCCCATGAATCCCTACCACGGCCCCCTTGCGGTAGCTTTCCAGGGCGATGACGTGTCGCCGGACGTAATCGGGCGGGTAGGCGATGTCGTCGTCACAGGTAAGGTGGTAGCCGACCACCGTATCAGCCCAGAAGAACTTCCCGGCGTCGCCGTTGTCCCCGTGGTCCTGTGACCGTGCTACCTCGATCCTCGGGTGGTTCAGGAAGTCCGGCACGGTCGGGAATCCATTGAGGTAGACGTTGAGCTTGTCCACCTGGGGCAGCAATCGCCGGACTACTTCCTGGAGAGCCTCCTGCCTTGACGGGAGGGCTGCCAACGACACGGTCACCGTATCCTGCTTGGCCAACTGGTCGGCCTTGTCCGTCCCATCAATGAACTCTGCGGTCGGCATGGGGAGGGCCTTGCGGAGGTCCGTGTTCATCTCACTCGTGACGTGGGTGTGGACGACAAGGGACTGCGCCGCCCTGTACATGGAGCACGCAGCCTTGTGCAAGAGGACGGACATCTGGCGGCCTGTCCCGGAACTACGGGAAGGGTCCCGGAACCAGCGCACAGGGGGCTCCTGGAGTCCGCCCACCATGACATCGAGGAACTTCCGCTGGAACATGAAGGTGGCGCAGTCCACCCACCCCATCTTGTCCACCGAACCCATCATGGTCGGCGAGATCCCTGTCCAACGGGTATCGCCAGCGGCGGGGTCCCGGAACAGGTAGAGGGTCGTCTTCTGCTCGTCCTCGATGCTGTCCCACAACTGGATCGCCCGGTCGAGGAACTGCTCACACAGACGCATGTCGTCCTGAACGAAGATGTAGTAGTCCGCATGGACCTTCATCGCCTCACGGAACGCCTGTGTACAGAGGCGGCAGTAGTGTCGCTTGCCGTGGTTCACAGGCAGCCGGACGTAGCGCCAACCCTTTACGGCCAGCCTGTCCTTCACAGGGGTGTAGTCAGCGGGGCTGTGGTCGTCATAGAGCGTTACGGATAGCTCATGCCTACCTTGGACAGCCTCAAAGTCAGAGAGTAGCGTCAGGGCACTCTGGGGCCGGTTGTAGGATGTGGCGATGACGTGTACTCGGGCCATGAGTTACCCCCTTGGGAGGGCAGCAAGTGCCCTCTTGACGTGTCCGGGTACGAAGTCCAGGTCCTGTAGGTCACCCAGACCCCGGATCACGAAGCCGCCCCGCATGGATCGCTGGCCCTTCTCAACGACGGGGCGTCGCCAGAGGTTGTTGCCGTGTTGGAGGCAGATGAAAGGTCCAGTCCCCGTCGGGAGGGGCCGGAACCGGGGAGTCGGACTCAGACCCCGAACCCTCCGGGCCATCGGGCCGTCCTTGCCCTTTCGTCGGGTAGGCCAGCCCCCGGCCTTTCTGAGCACGGAGCCCCGGAACGACATGCTCGTGCCGACCAGGCCTTTCTGAGCCTCGCCGTGCCACTCCATCAAGTTGCCCGAAGGCACGTCGTAGAAGTAGAGGAGGCCAGTCCCGGACCAGTCCGCCCCTTCATCGTGCAGCCGGACGGCCATCTCCATGCGGTTCTCTGGCTGAAGGTCGTCGTCGTCTGCCGCCATGATCAGTTCGGCGTCCGTGGCGTTGAGGCAAGAGTTGAGTTTGTCCGTCACCACGTTAGAGCGCACGGGGATGTACCGGACACCCTTGAACTGTGCGACCACCTCGGCTCCCTTATCGTCCGGTTCCCCGCTGACCAGCACATGCATCTGCCAGCCCGGAGGAATCCGCTGGGCCTGTAAGGACCGCAGGGCCAAGTCCAATAGGTGCGGGCGGTTAGCCGTCGCCATCAGGAAGGCTGCGTGCCTTGTGACCCCTGGGGAGGACCTAACGGGGGCGGCCTTACGGGGCTGCTGCGGGGCCACTTGGACACGGGGGACAGGACGTGGACGAGGGGGCGGCCTGACAGGCATCCTGCGGTGGCCAGCCAGGACTGAGTTGACCAGGCTCCGGTGTACCCGGAGCACACTGAGCTTCTTGGCCTCGAAGACCGCCTCGACCTTGCCGTGTTCGGGTGCCCACGTTCCCAGAATCTCCATCCCGGCAGGGGCCGTGATGAAGTTCCGGTTGAGGTCCGGGGCTGGAACAACGGCCTCAAACGTAGCGGGGTTCCCTTCGGGCCGGATCTCGGACCCGATCAAAGAGATACCGCCCACGTTCGGCCCCGCAGCCTCCCATGTCGCCGAAGCGCACGTCAGGAGGTGCTCACCGGGGATCTGGCCCTCATGTAGCTGGATGAACAGCTTGGCCCGGTGATTCTTGTGGACGGACGAGTACACCCACTGGAGGTAGGTGTCGGGGGACAGCCGGGAGGGTGCCCTGTAGTGGATCCATGCACGCTTGCGGAGTACCCGACGTGCCTTGCGGTAGTCCTCGTCCTGTGCGTTGTCGAACAAGAGCACCTGCATGCCCCTGATGTTCGCCGACAACCTGTCCAGGGCCGCCAGCGTGCCCTCACAGCCACCGGGCTTGCCATCCGTCAGGACGTAGACGCAAAGGGGCGGGACAGCCCGCCGTGCATGGAGTCCTCTGTTCATCTCAGCCTGTGAAGTCCTTGCCGTAGACCGCGTTCCTCACCTGTGACCAGTAGACGAACTTCTCGCACTCGGCCTGTGTGTATGCCTTGAGGAGTTCCTCGCCGAAGGTGGTCTCACCTTCGACCATCCCGGTGCGCCAAGAGAAGTGCCACCACTCGGCTCCGCCGTAGTTGCCGCCAGCGAAGAAGGATCGGCGGGCGCTGATGGGCTGGAAGCCGTACTTGGCGGCCAGTGCGGTGAAGTCAAAGGCTACGGCGGTCACAACCTTGGAGAGCACCTTCTTGCCCTTGGCGTAGGTGGCCGCCAGCGGAACCTCCCCGCCCTGAATCCCGTGTCGTTGGCAGAGGATGTCCACCTCCTCCACGGGGAGGCTGGAGCGGCACCAGACCGTCCACATGCGGGTGTTGCCCTTGCGGACGATGATGAAGGGATCCTCGTCGGGGTTCTGCATGGCCGTGGGGAGCGCCATGTCAAAGGCCCGCCCCGTGTAGTGGAAGCTCATCCGGGAGCGGTTGGGGCTGGACTTGGACGCCAGCGACCGCTTGCCCCCGGCAGTGGTGATGATGCCACCCATCCGATGGGTCTCGTCGTACAAGTCATGGTACGCCTTGGCGGCGTCCGCACGGAGCCGGAGGGACGTGTAGCCGCCCCGGTTCATGAACTTGTCCGCTGGAACCTTGACCCACTTGAGCTTGTCGTCCCCGGTTTCCTCGGGGGCGCTCCTGTCCATCAGGAACGGGATGCGGTACTTGGCCGCTTCCGGCATGATCATCTGATCGTTGAACGCTTGGAGTGTGAGCTTCCCGGTGACACCGTCGGCGTACAAGCCCTCGGCCTTCTGGAACGCCTCGACGGCGATCTCAGTGTTGGGGCCGAAGTCGCCGTCGGGCTTTACGTCGTAGCCGAGAAAAGCGAGTCCCTCTTGGAACGTGAGAACCAGATCCCCTTTGGAACCAAGGCGAAGCGTAATCATGGGCACCTCCTCTGGTGCCTCACTTTACCCGAGAGTCGTCGATTGCGTCAGGATGATGTGTGGAGAGGGAACTGGAAGGGGGAGGCTATCGGCCGCGGGTCCACGAGACGGGCTAAGCCTTCGAGGGGAACACGTCCCCAAAGATCCCAAGCTGATCGTGGGCTGGCAGGGGTTCCATTTCGCTGTGCCAGTACGGGGCGTACTTGCCGTGCGGGTCGTACACCCACCAAGCGTTCTCATGGTCCTTTACAGCGTGGCCCACTGTACCCGCTGTGCCCTCTTGTCGGTTGGCGAGGTACTCGGGGGCGGCGAGGATGCCTACGGGCCTACGCAGGGCCTTTACACGCACCCGGAGCCGAGTGTGTACGTGGTCTACTCTCATCCGCCTGCTACCGTCACGAACCCGGCGTCGAGGCCCTTGTACCACGTCAGGCCAAGGGCTCCGCCACGGGCGTAGGCGTCGTACAGGCGCTGTGCGTCCTCCAAGGACTCACACACGAGCAGGCGCTCACCGAGCCCCTGATCGTAGCCGCAGATGAGATCCCAGCCTTCGGGCAGGTTGGGCAACGCCACGGGACGGGACACGCCCATCCGCAGACGCTCCCCGGTGGTGAGGGGCTGGAACAGGCCGGGGTCATCGACCCCGAAGCACTCGTTCTTCTTGCCTAGCTCGATCATCGTACACCTCGGGGGGCAACCCACACGGCGTGGTGGCGACCCTTGAGGGCTTCCTGACAGGCCGGGTGGGACATGGGGGCCTCCCGCCACTCCGTTCCCACCGCCTTGCAGGCGACCGCTTCCTTCGTACCACCGTCGTAGTGGACGTCCGGCAGGTCGAGATACCAGCCGGTGATCATGCCAACGGCCAGAGCGAACAGGGCCGCTCCGAGGATGTAGAGGGCCACACGGGCCATCTTCCTGTTGCGGCTCTTCATGTTGGAACGTCGGCCTCGGGGCGTGTATCCGTGCGTTGTCATGGTGTCCTCCGTCATCGTCCAGTGCTTCAACACGACTTCGGCGTGGCCTAAGCCCGGTGCTTGTCGGCGACCCGGCTCTTGTCCTTGGGCGGTCGCCAGTCATGGTAGGACGCACGGAACACGTTGCCGTCCTTGACGTAGTAGATGGGGTGCGTCCAGTACTCGTCGAACCAGACCCGCCCGGACATCTCCCCGGTGCCCTCAAAGTCATGCCACTCGTCCACCGTGGTGGGCATGCCGTCGAGCAGGTAGATGATCTCACGGTCGAAGTTGCGCTCAGAGGTGAACTCGGTCGAGGGCACCCAAAAGAAGCGGCCCCTGCGTTCCTGCTTGCGGGCAGGCCCGTAGATCACGAGTGGGTCTTCGGGGAAGTGCAGACCCGGTACGATGGCGGCCCGTTGGATGCTCTCGGCGTCCACGTAGCCGTCGTCGTTCTTCGGAGCCGTCTTCTTGCTCACGATGATGGTGCGGTCGGCGGGCACAGGGTTCCCGGCGTGGTCCTCGTCACGGGACGGGTCGGCGGGCCGTGCCGCTAGACCGTCCACCCGCTTGAAGGTGTGTCCAGCGTACTTCATGGGGGCCTCCTACGAAACAGCGAGCCCCGTCACGTCCATCATGCTCATGGGCTCTTCGTACAAGCCCTCCGCCGACATGGTCACGCCAGCCGCACAGCCGCACTCGTCACTCAGGCAGTGGTGCGTGTCGCACCAGGCGTCCGCCAGGGAGTCACTCGGCTCACGGGCCACGTAGGTCGGGGTCACACTCAGCACGCTCACGGGTCTCGGGTTACGGGTCTTCACTTTGTCCTCCTGCCCCTTTGTGGGGCGTTCCGTCGTCCAACCCTTCCACACAGATGATGGCGGGGCTAAGCCTCCGGCCCGAACGAAAAAAGATCACGAAAGGGGCTTAGCCCCGCCTTTCCCTGTGTAGAAGGAGTGGACGACGAGGAACCTGACGACGGAGAACACGATGAGTTGGAACCTGCCAGACGATTGGGCCGCTTACTACCGAACGTGCAGCCGTTGCGACCGCCGCTACCATGCGAGCGAGGGCTGTGACTGCCGCGAAGAAGATAACTGTGACGAAGACGGCAACGAGTGGGTCGAGGACGGCATCCGGCGCAGCAGCGTGCAGGTAGCCCGCAAGGACTACTACAAGGGCGAGCGGATGATCCGCAAGGGCGACCGCTACCGTAAGACCGTGACCCGCGGCTATTGGGAAGGTGGCGCATGGGGGCCTTGGGAAACCAGCCGCCTGCGCCTTGAGAAGGGGCCTGCGTGGGCCAACTAGGGAGGAGACGATGAAGGACGTGTTCAAGCTGGCGACCCGGAAGGAGATCGGCCACGGAGGGATGAAGTGCGCCTGCTGCGGCCCCAAGCCCGGTAAGGATCGCAAGGCCCTCCGCCGCCGTGCCCGCCGCCGCCTCAAGCAGGGGATGTAACATGGACGACGTGATCTGTTCCGACTGCGGCGCTCAGGTTGAGTACTACGAGTTCATCAGCGGGGGACACCGCTGCCCGTGGTACTTGAAGCCCGACACCGACAACGAGACCTTCACGCAGTACCAAGAGCGCCTCGCCGCTGCCAAGGCGGCGTACCTCGCCAAGTAGGAGACCCCGATGATCCTGTGCGTGTGCCTCAACGTGGCGGTGTCCAATCGCAGCCACATCCCCGGTATGCCCTCCCTGTGTAGGCGTTGCCGGGATGAGTTGTTGGGCATGCCGGTCTGGAAGGCGTACCTGCGAACGATCATGTTTAACCCCGAGGCCAGCATCTTGCTGGCCGTTCAGGAGGACTACCGATGAACACCGACCGCATCCATACCACTTCCAAGTTCGACGCCGTTCTCAGGACAGGGCCGTCCGGCGTCTTCGTCGTCTGGCAACCGGGGGACGGCACCCGCTACGTGTTCCTCTTCACGCACACGGTCGACCTGCTCGTGACCGAGGGCTACATGAAGGACAGCGTGGTAGCGACCATCCTGTACGGCGGCCAGTCCATCGTCTTCGGCGGACAGGGCGGGCTGCTCCACATGAACACCCTCCGGGAGAAGCTGCCCTCCTTGCAGGTTAGCAGCGGCATCCCGCACGATCTCAACAAGCGGGACAGCAGCACCATGTACGCCCTCGCCGCCGTGGCCAACTGGCTGTACGGCAATACCGGCTACGCCGACGAGGTCTACCGGGAGATGGCCAAAACCTTCGACTTCAAACCGAGGCTCTGATGGAAGCAGTAACCAAGCCCCTCATCGCAACCAAGGGCCGTATCACCGCCAAGGAGTTGGCCAAGCACATCGGCAAGCCCTTGCTCGACGGCAGCACGATCACGATCAGCGTGATCGTTGACGTGCAGGTCGGCGTCCGTGCCCGCTACACGAAGAAGGGCTACTTCGTAGACCACGAGAGCATCGAGAACATCCACTTGGGGAAGTTCCGGGGCAAGAGGGGGGACATCACGTCCTGCATCACCACGTTCCACCTCAAGGACTTGCAGGTGATCGTGGAACCCGGCCCCGCCAAGTTGAAGGAGTGGCGGAACGCCGGGGCCAAGGTCGCAGAGGCCACGATCAAGGGGCCGGACGAGCCTCACATCCCGTCCGATTGGGAGAAAGCGTGCCCCTACAAGAGAGGGTCGGTAGAGTTCGCCGCTTGGGTCACCGGCTACTTTGACATCTACCGCAGGAGAGGTCAGGAGTGGCGCAAGGCCAACCCGGAGCCCGACTACTGTGCGTCCTGTGGGGACGTGCTTGACGAAGACGACTGGTGTACCCGTTGTGAATAGGAGAACGAGATGACGAAGATCGCTATGGGCTTTGCCGCCCGCCAGACCCCCGAGAGCAAGTTCAGCCACTGGCTGATCTCCGAGGAAGCCCTGATCGCCCGCATCGAGGCGGCGTTCGACCAGCGGAAGCCCGGTTACCGTGACGGCGTGTGCCTCGTGCCGGTCGACCCCAAGGGCTTCTACACGGGCATCGTGACCGTGAGCATGGCCAGGGGCGGCAGGGTCGGCGAAACGCCTCGCAAGACCTTCTGCCTCGACACCCGTGTCGCCCGCAAGGTGCCAGAGGGCCTCCTGCTGGTCGAGGGGGCTCCCGCTGCCAAGGTTCCCGCCAAGGCCGTCGACGTGGTCCTGTACCACCGGGACGTGTTGGGCGAGGAGGGCGAGACGCATGAGGCCGAGTGGCTGATCACGAGCGTCAACGCCAGCCCGGTCGAGGGCGAGATGCCGATGAACCCGGCCACGATGATGGCCAACCACTTCGGGGACTCGGGCGGAACGGACACCCACATGACTCCCGAGGAGTTCGTGGACGCCCTCCGGGAGTCCTACTGGTTTTGGCGGGACAAGACCTTCGCCGGGTAAAATCGAGATTCCTCGCCCGGTGCCCCGCTCATCTGGGGTAAGGTGATCCGAACCTCACCGGGAGCGTCCCTTGTCAGAACGCAAAGGAAGCTACATCGCCTTCGATGGGATCGACGGCTGTGGCAAAGACACCCTCGCAGACATGCTCACCTCATATTGGGGCCATCAAGGCAAGGATCCCCTGCGGGTCAACGAGCCTACAGACGGCCACAACCCCATCGGCGGGTTGATCCGTACCCTGTTGGCCGACGGGGCCTGCGGGCACTCCCACGCCGCCCTGTTCCTTGCTGACAGGCTGGAACTCCAGCGCCAGACGCTGCCGGAGGCTCTTCACAAGGGTCGCCCTGTGGTGTCCTCACGGTGCTTCCTGTCTACTCTGGCCTTCCAGCAGGACACATGGCCCCTCGACTGGCTCCTCTCCATGCACCAGGAAATGATGTTCCCGGACGTGATCTTGGTTCTGGACGTGACCCCCGAGGAAGGGGTAGCCCGAAGGAAGGGTCGTGACCGGGTAGAGTACTACGAGCAGGAGGAGCGCCAGACCATCTACCGGAGACGGTTTCTGGAGTTGGCAAAGGACTCCCGCATCCCATGTCTGGTTGAGGCCGTAGACGGCATGGGAACCCCGACCGAGGTGTTCGGGAGAGTCAAAGCGGCCTTGGGGATCAAGCATGGGTAAGCAGACACAGCAGCAAGCCGCCAAGCGTCGCCAGAAAAGGGACGCTCACAAGAAGCTCGTTCGGAAGATCAAGGCCAAGGTCAGGGCCAAGCAACCCAAGGCCAAGAAGGCCGCCGCACTGCCCGAAGGCTTCGTGCAGGCGTGGAAGGCCCACGGGGTCAACTGCATCCTCTCCAACTACGACGAGGGCATCTGGGATCCTCTGTTTGAGGAGATCTACGTGGGGCAGGGCACGCCGGGGCCGGATCAGGATACGCTGGCCAAGCGGGTACTGGACAAGTTCGGTGCCGACCACGCGGACTGGCCGCCCGAGGCCCGTGCCGCACTGGCATGGCTCATCAACGCCCCCAACGTCATCGAGTTGTACTTCAACATCGCCATGGCCCGCCTCAAGGAGGCCGGGGAGTCTGAGCTTGATGCCCTCAAGCCTCACAACTCGACGGTCTGGAAGGTGTTCCAGGATCTCAAGAACGAAATCGCTGCGAGGACGGCTTAGCCTAGCCCGAATCCGTGTAGAAGAGGCAAGGAGGTCTCATCATGGACATCGGGTCTGGGTCAGGATACCCGGCGGGGCATCTATCAAACTTCACGCCACACCCCTTCGTGTTGGACGGGGTCGAGTGCGCCTCAATGGAGGGCTTCCTCCAAGGGCTGAATTTCGACAACCCCGAGATCCAGGTTGAGGTCTGCAAGCTGACAGGCATCGCTGCGAAACGGCGAGGCGGCAAGCGGAACAAGGCGTGGAAGCGGGTGCAGAAGCTCTGGTGGCAGGGGACGGCCTACGGGCGACAGTCCAAGGAGTACCAGACCCTCCTCGACCGTGCCTACAGGGCGATGGCGGAGAACACCAAGTTCAAGGCGGCGCTGCTGGCGTCCGGCGATGCCCACCTGACTCACTCCATTGGGAACCACAACCCCAGCCAGACGGTGCTGACCAAGGCGGAGTTCTGCCGCAGGTTGACCCGCCTACGGGAGACGCTCCGTGGATGACCTTCAACGTCGCCGCATCGAACGGGTGCTGGAAGGTTCAGCGGCCCCTCCAAAGTGCCCGACCAAGATGACGGACCAGGAGATCGGCGATGTGTTGTCGGTCATGGCCAGTCGTGGCGACATCCTTGACGGCACCACTCTGTGGATCCACGAAGCAGCGGACAGGCTGATGGGGCGTGATGGCAAGGGGTAAACCAAACACTCTCCGTGTCATCTTCCTGGACATCGACGGGGTGTTGAACAGTGACACCACCCACACCGAGAGGCACCATGACCCTCGGGAGTTCGCACCGATCCACGTTGACACCCTCAACCGGATCATCGAGCTTACGGGGGCCGTCCTCGTGGTGTCCTCTGTCTGGAGACTCAGCCGCTCCGTTGCCCGCCTCCAGTGCATCCTCAACAAGCAAGGGGTCAAAGGCACCGTCCTAGACCGCACCTCCCGCATCATGCACTCGTTCAAGCGGGATGACGCCCCTGAACGGCCCAAGGGCCACTATGTGTTGGCCGATTACCGCTACGAGCAAGCCAAGCGGGGCGAGGAGATCCAAGAGTGGCTGGACGACTGGAAGGCCCTGCACCCCGGAGAGAAGATGGTCTTCGTCATCCTTGACGATGACCGGGACATGCTACATCTGATGGATCGCCTCGTGTGGACAGGAGCCATGGACTGCACCCCCGGCCTGCTCCCCGAACACGTTGAGCCTGTTGTGAAAATCCTCAAAGGGGTTACGTGGTGAGCATTGTTCGACCCTTGGCCTCCTGAACAGGAGCAACGCCTCAAGAGCCTCATAGGCACCCACTCCACCACCGAGGTCGCCAAGCTGCTAGGCAGGACAAGGCACTCGGTCTACTGCAAGGCCCGCCGGATGGGTCTCATGGCCGAAACCCGCCCGTGCCGGACGTGGACACCCGAAGAGATCGCCGTCCTTTGGAAGCATGCCGGGATGATGACCATCCCCCTGATGGCCAAGCGGATGAGCCGTTCAGAGCACGCCATCCGGTGCAAGCTGGCAGAACTTGGGATCAACTGCCGCCAAGGCATGGTCACCTTGATGGAGGCAGGCAAGATTCTGGGGTGCGACCGCAAGCAAGTGCGGAAGTACCTGAAGGAAGTCCGTGAGGCTCAATACAGCGATGGCCGGGTACGGAAGATCCAGTACCACATGACCCCCGGTGAGTTCGCCGACGTCGCTCAGTTGATGTTGGATACGGGAACGATGCGGAAGGTCAGGGCTCAGACGCTGTTCAAGGTGATCCGAGAATACGGGGTCATCCGCTGGCAACGGTGACTCACGCCACCTCCTCGATCAGGCCCTTCTTGGTGACCAGGGCCTGACGTGCCGCTTCCAACTCCTGCTCCTTGACCCGGATCTCGGCCATCTTGTTTTCCCGAAGGGAGGCGGCGGTGTCCACACGGGTCTGCGCCTGGTCATAGCGCCGACGGGACTCCTTCAGCCATGCGTTCTTGTCCTGCACCTCACGGGTGAGCGTGGAGCAACCCCGTCGGAGCTTCGTGATCTGCTCCTGGATCTCCTGGACACGCTGGTCCTCCACGCCGAAGGTCTCGATGTCCTTGCGCTTCTTGTTCCCGTCCTTGGCCCACATCTTCAGGCAGAGGACGGTCTCCTCGTCCCCTTCGGGGATCCAGTTGGCCACCTCCTCGTAGGCGCTCCCGAACCAGTGGCAGGACTGGTTGAAGGTCTTGCCCTTGAGGTAGTCGTGGGCGGCGTAGTAGGTCGAGGGGAGGCGTTGTTTCTCCCGTGCCTGGTACAGCCCCTCGATCTCAGCCTTGAGGCTCTGGTAGGTGGCGTGGGCGTCCCGGTAGTCCTTCCAGCCCTTACGGCCCCCGTTGGCCTCCATGTACTTCTTGATGAGGCGGGCGTGGTACTTCCTGAACTTCCGGTGCGCCAGCCGGATCTCACCGTTGATGGCGTGGATAGAAGCCTGACTGGCCCGGATCCCCGGCTTGAGGGCGAAGCGGTCGACGTTGACGTTCATCACGCCACCTCCTTCAAGGCGGCGAGGGCCTCGGTGGCCTCCGTGAGGGCCTTCTCGGCGGCCTGCTGGCGGGCCACGGCCTGCTCGGCGTTCTTGCGGGTGTTGTCGGCGTGGGCCTGCGCCCGGTGCAGGATGTCCTCCGCCTCCTTGATCTTCTCGATGGCCTCGCTGCCGTCCCCCTCCAGATCGAAGCGGGTCACGTTGCCCTGCTGGATCCACAGGCCGATGTGCTTGCGGAGCGTGCCCATGTCGGGCGTCACGTCCGTGCAGTGGGCGCGGTTGGCGATGGCCCAGACGTTGGGCTCCTCGTGGCACGTCTGCTCGCACTGGTTGTAGGTGCGCCCCCGCAGGTAGCAGTAGGCGAGGTGCAGATGCCGACGGTCGTCCCGGCCATAGTTGGCCTCGGCCTTGGCGTCGTAGCGTTCACGGCCAGACAGGGTACGGGCCTCCGCACGCATAGCGGTGGTCGCAGTGGCCTGGTTCTTCAGTTCGGTCTTGAGTTCGGCGATATGGGTCTTGGCGTTCATCGGGTCCTCCTAGTGTGTCGCCTGTTAGCGACAACCTGTGTTGCTGATCACGAACCGGGGGTAAGTGATCTACAACGGAGGACCGCGGGCCGGGGTAAGGCCCTAAGTGAAGCCCTACGTGAACTGGAAGATGTGGCGCTGGATCTTCATAACACCCTCAAAGTAAGACCGGTCATCCGGCCTGTCAACCCTTCCACCCGAAAGCGTCAGGGGCTAAGCCTCTCAGCGGCCTTTGTCCAACAAGCTTCTACGCAAGGGGCAGGGTCGATGTTCGTCTGCACTGCGGCTCTGGTACAGCTTTCAGCACAGTACCTACGTTCCTCGGCCTCGCTGCACGCACGGATCTGGATGACCAAGAAGATCAGGACGATGGCGGACACGATGTACCCGATGACCTGTGCGATGTAGTACCCGGTGCTTGCGTGGGGCTCTACCTGCTCTTCGCAGTCACAGTCACAGTCGTGGTCACACATAGCCGTCCTCGATGATGTCAGGTCGGGAAAGGGAACGGTGGCGGGGGGTTTCAGCCCCCTGCCACCTCATGCGTGCCTTAGGGGGCCGGGGTCTCGACCTTGGTCTCGGTGTCCGTGGCGGGGGCCTCGGTCGCCGGGGCGTCGCCGCCTTCCATGGAGGTCATGAACTCGGCCAGCGCCGCTTCCTCGCCAGCGCTCTGCTCGGCGGCGGTCATCGCCCACGGGGAGGCCGCCACGGCGTCGGCTGCGACCTGCACCTTGCCCTCGGCATCAGCCGCACGCTCGGCGAGGCTCGCCTCCAACTCGGAGAGGCCGGAGCCGTCCGGGTTGAACTGGACGTCGGAGGCCATCCCGGCGAGCTTCGCCTGCGCCTCGGCCATGTCCGCCTTGCCGATCATGCTCTTGACCTTGTCGATCTTGGCACGGCTTTCCTTGACGAAGGCGTTGCGCTGCTTCGTGAGGCTCTCGTACATCGCCTGCGCCTGCTCCCGCTGGGTGCGGTTCTCGACCAGTTCCGCCTTGGTCTGCTGGAGGGTGGCGGCGATCTGGCCCGCCTTGGAGCGTTCCGTGGAACCCTCGGGGAACTTGATCAGCGCCGTGACACGGCCCGTCATCCCCTTGATGTCCGCTTCCATCTTCTTGATCTGGGCGTCGAGCCGCTTGACGAGGCCCGCCTGACGGGCGAGGCCCTGGTTGAAGTCGGCCTGCGCCGTGTTGAACCTGTCAACCTCGGCCTCAAGCACGGCCTTCGGGTTGCCCGCCTCGATGGTCTTCACGCCCTGGAACATGAGCCCGATGATGAAGCGCCACAGACGGCCTAGCACGTTGAACAATGCACGCATGGGGGATCCTCCTGTTGTTCGGTCTTCCACGTTGGGGACCCTTACGAGATCCCTTCGTTGACCTACTCTACCCGAGTAGGTCGTGGGCTAAGCCCACTTGGAGGCCCCGGTGGGATTCGAACCCACGATAGGAGACCTCATTAGCGCCCCCAGCAGGATTCGAACCCGCGATAGGTTTCCCAAGAGATTTAGAGTCTCTTCCCTTTGGCCACTCGGGCATGGGGGCTCACAAAGATCCAACCCAAGTAAGGGAGGCGCTAAGCCCGTCTCTTGTTCCTTCCGCAGTAGGTAGGTAACTGCGAATCACAGTTAGGACACACCATCCGCAGGTTTCCAATTCTGTTGTCCGTCCTGTTCCCGTTGATGTGGTCTAGGCGAAGCCCCAGATACGCCCCTTTCCAAAGAGGAGGCATCCCACACATGGCGCACTTTTCTGTCAGGAAACCTTCTCGTAGAAGGGCCTTCTTACGCTTGTGGGTGATTTTGTGGGGGCTGTCCAGAATCAGGATCTCACCCCATGGGATCTTTTTGGGGCTGTAGGATGTTCCGTGCCCCAAACCCTTCCAGTGGGATGTGTCCAAACCCAAGCGAGCAACTTCGGCATGGACCTTCTTGTAGCTGGTGCCTACTGCGGCCCTGCCCAGTTGGCGCAGTACTCCCGCTACTGTGGTGTTCTGTGTGACAGCTTCACGGAACGCCTGTTCTGGGAGGGGTACCTTTTGTTGCTGGAACCTTGAGGTCAGCCCATATTTACGTGCCCAGTATCGGATGGAACCTGCACTGCGTCCATGTTGTGATCCAATTTCTCGGAAGGATTGTCCAGCTTGGAGTGCTTGTGACAGAGTGTGCTTGTCCATGAGGAAAACGTAACGCACTCACAAGGGAAGTCAAGTCTCCCGCCTTAGGCCGTGCTAGGCGACGGAGCCGTTCTACTTGGGTCTACACGTTCCCCGTTAATGCTAAGCCCCAAAACCGGATCGGGCAAGGAGGGCTTAGCCCCCAAGGTATCGGGGTAGAGTGCGTGTACGGTGACGTGAAACAAAAGAAGGAGGCCCTACATGCGTCGTCTCAGTCCGATCCTATTCGTACTCGTCCAGCAGCGGGGGCGATTGGGGCGGGGGTGGTTCGGATTCGTGTGGCGGTGACTGGTAGCCTTACGGGCGCTCTGTCCTGACCTTCGTGCCATCGTACCAGCCTACGACGCCCTTCACGGTAGGGAGGCCCTTCGGGGCCTCCGTGCCCCTCTTCACCAACTTGTTTGAATAGACCGGGGACACGCCCTGCGCCAATGACAGGGTGATGTGGGGCAACCTACCGCCTGCGGCTTTCATCCCCGCAGGAAGGGCCACTGTGACGGCCTGGGCCCTATCATCCTCGGCGTAGCCTACTACCTTGAGCGGAACCGTCTTGCCCCACGGCAACTCGCCCATCGGGGTCGAGTCCTCATAGAACCAGAGCGTGACGTGGTGGGCGACCGTCTTCGGGTGCGTAGGCGGGAACGCCTTGAGCAGTTTCTGGCGGGCCATCGGCGTCAGGAACACCCCTGTGTAGACCACACGGTCTGATGCGATCCGGGCGAGGTATCTTGCACTGACCCTATTGATCATTGATCAACTTCCCGTTTCACGCTGCGCTTGGGGTAGCTGAACGAGGTGGACCCAGTAGTCGTGGAGCTTCACCAGGGCGTCCCCCATCGCCTCGAACGTCACAGGCTTGATGAGGTAGGAGTTGGCCCCGTCGTAGTACGCCTTGAACACGTCCACCTCCAGCTTGGAGGTTGTCATGATCACGACCGGGATGTGCCGGAGACGCTTGTCTCCCCGGATCTGACGGAGCGCTTCGCCCCCGTCCATCTTGGGCATCTGGAGGTCCAACATGATGAGGTTGGGCAACGGGAGCTTTTCGTCTCGCAAGCGGGCCAGAAGCTGCACACCGTCCTCAACACGTTCAAAGACCACCTGATCGGTGCAGTCCTGCAAGGTGTCACGGATGAGGATCCAGTCCTCGTGGTCGTCTTCAGCAAACAGCATCAAGGGTGTGCGGGGGGTGGGGATGATGGTCATTTTTTGCGGCCTCCGTGATGGCGCATAGGGATTCGAACAGTAAAGACAGCACATTCCCCCAGTTGCCCCTCTCCCCGCACGGTGCCACCGTACTGGGAAAGGATGCGTCGGCATAGAGCCAACCCGATCCCCGTTCCAGGGTAGTCAAAACGGTTATGCAACCTCTTGAATGCTGTGAAAATGTCCTCTGCATACTGCGGCTCAAACCCGATCCCGTCGTCCTGTACCTCAATCACGGCCTCTCCGTCCCTGAACGTGCCACGAACGGAGATGTGAGGGGACTGGTTGGGCTTGTGGAACTTCAAAGCGTTGCCGAGGAGATTCTGGAACACTTGCCGGAACCGCATCGTGTGGCCCCGGACAATGGGGAGCGGCCCAATATCGAACGTCGCCCCTGTGTCCTCGACCCGCATCTGAAGGTCAGAGAGGGCTTCCTGCACTACCTTGTTGAGATCTACGTCCATAGCCGGGTCAGCGTCTTTCTGCCCTGCCCGTGAGAAAGTGAGCAGATCATCAATCAGATGGGCCATCCGCTGTGCGGCGGCCTCCATGATCCCGAGGTACTCTTGCCCCTCTGCGGGTAGGTCGTCCCCGTACTTGGAGCGTAGGCGGCCACCGAACCCGACGATCTTGTTGAGGGGTTCCCTCAGATCGTGTGAGGCAGCGTAGGCGAACGACTGGAGTGACTCGTTGGAGTCCCGAAGCTCCTTGGTGCGCTGTAGGACCATGCCCTCCAGGCGCTGTAACACCTTGCGGGTCTTCGTGATGTCCCGGATGACGACGAGGATCTCGTCCTCTGGGGTGCTACTGAACCGGGCCTCAAACGTGTAGCCCGGGAACTCCTCCATGTCGTATTCCCAGGTCAGCACCTCTCCAGAATCCACAGCCTCCAGCACCTTGGCCATAGCCAGGTCTGCAAACTCCTTCGGGAACACATCCCCAAGGGTCTTGCCCACGTAGTCCTCGGGGGAGAGGGCCGTGGGGATCTTGCCGGGGTGCGTGTCTATGAAGCGCCCCTCCCGGCAGAGGAGGTGGAGCATGTCCGGGGTGGCTTGCAGGAATGCCTGATAGCGGCCCTCAGCGGTGCGACGTTGCGCTTTCTCCTGTTCCCGTAGGGCGTCCTCCGTCCTACGCCTCTGAAGCGCCACAGCGTACAGGTCGGCGAACTGGGCCACCATCTCGGCGTCCTCACGGATGAACCGACCAGGCTTGTTGGCCAGGGCGATCTCACCCAGGACTCGGTCGCCGATCTTGACGGGGACCACGAGGACGTTGCGGAGAGCGATGTGGCCGTCGGGGATGCCGACCGAGAGGTGGTGTGCCATGGGGTCGTTCGTGAAGAACGACTCCCCCGTGTTGAGGGCGTGGCCCCACAGCCCTCTGTAGGAGCCGTCGGCACTCTGCGGGAAAGCGATCCGCTGTTCGTCGGTGGATATGCGGCACGCTGCGCCCATCATCTTCGTCAGCGTCCACCCGACGTTGTCCCCCGTGATCGGGTCAATGGCGGACACGAACCCGTGCTCCGACCCTACGACCTGGAGGACGTGTTTCAGGATGGTGTCTGAGATGGACTGGATCGAGACCGAGTTGGCGATCAAGGCGTGGCTGGTTTCGGACAGTGCCTTGAGCATGTCCGCTTCCTTGCAGCGCTCCTCTGTTTCCTTGAGGGCCGTGATGTTCTCCACGGTCTCACCAACCCGGCCTTCGCCAGCGGGGAACACGGTGATGCGGAACCACCCGTGGACGAGTTTCCCGTGGAACTCAAAGTCGGGGACATGGATCGTTTCCCCTGTCCGTTGAACCTTGGCGATGGCTTCAGGGAGGTGAGGGGGCAGGTTCGGGACATCGCTCAAGGGACGCCCGATGTATTGGCGGAGAGGCTCCCCGACGGCACGGATGGCGGCTTCGTTGGCCATCGTCATGATGGACTTTTCCGGGTGCTCCGGGTCAACGTCGTAACAGATGACGCCGGTAGGCAGGTGCTCTAGCAGGATCCTCGCCATGGAATCCCCCAAGTCGTCGGGCTTAGGCAACCAGTGACGTCCTTGAGTGCCTTGAGGTTCTCAGTGTTTAGCTGGTTGAGCAGCAACACGGAGACCACGATCAAGGCGATAAGGCAGACGAAGATGATCAAGGCCGCCGTGGTGTTGTCCTTGATCCACTCCAGGAACCATCGACCCTTGGAGATGCCCTGAACCTCGGTCACGACCCGCTCGTGCTGCTGATCGATGTGGGTGGTCATCGCCCCCATCCGGTCGCCGAAGTCCTTGCGAAGCTCGGCTACCTCACCCCGCACGGAAGTCTGTGCCTTGACGGAGTCCCTGGTCAGGTCGACCAGTTGGGACATCAGGAAGCTGACTCCGGGACCGCTCCCGTTCGTGTTGACCTTCTCCTGTAGGCCGATGGCGTACAGGCAGGTCCGTTCCAGAAGCTCGGCGTCGATCTTCCCCTTCTCCAGGTACTCGGCGGCTCCAGCCTCCAAGGCCCGTACTTGCAGGCTACGGTCGCCGTGGCTCGTGATGATTACGACGGGCACCTTGAAGTGCTCGTCCTGTACTGTTTTGAGGAAGGCCAGCCCGTCGGTGTCGGTCAGCCTATAGTCAAGGAGCACAACGTCGTACCGCTGTGACCGGAGCAACTGGTATCCCTTGGCCCCTGTGTCAGCGGAGTCGACAATGAACTTGGCCCGTTGCCCATCCTCAAACAGGTCGGCGATGAGACGCACGTCTTCGGCATCATCGTCTACGACCAGAACCTTGATGGTAGTAACAACAGGCGGCACGGTGTTCCCCCTAGCTGGATGCGGTTCCGTAGAACACGTAGCCCTCGACCTTGCCCATCAACTCCTGAATGATCCTGACCGTCACCTCCCAGGTCGGGAGCTTGGCGGCGGTCTTCGTGACCTTGATGGTGATCTTGGGCTCCACCTTGTAGATCATCCATTCGAGGCCAGGCTGCACCTCGGCCTTCGTCAGGATCTCCTTGATGGCCTTGGCCGCAGCGGCGGTCGACGGATAGGTGTGACTCGAATTTACGGTCGTGGCGTAACTTCCGTTGCGGGTCTGCACCTTGAAGTAGCCCTTGTCGGTGGCCTTGGTCCGCTCGATCTCAGGGACGCCGCCGGGGGTGGTCATGTTCGCACGGGTCTTCGCCTTGATGGTGACGACAGCACCCTTGCGGCCCTTGAAGGTGGCCTTGACACCCGCCACGGCCTTCTCTTGGGCCTCGTCGGCGTTCTGGGCCTTGACCTTGACGACCTTGTCCTTGTCCATCACCACCTTGGAACTGGCGATGGGCAGGCAGTAGGCGTCACCCCACTTGTCATTCCGGTCAGCGCTCCAACGCCCCGACCCCCACATGATCTCTTGGGCCTGGTTCTTGGTCACCGGGGTCGATTGAGCCATCGTGAAGCCGTGCTTCTCGGCGATGGTCCCGGTGTAACCCCCACTGCCACTCTCATACTGTGCGTCACGCACAGCATCGCTGAACAGCTTCTTGGCGTTCGTGCCCCGCATGAAGACCTCAAAGTCTTGGCCTCCGGCGGTCATGTAGCGGGCTGCGACCCGGCGAGTCAGGGTATCAGTCACGGGAACCTCCCAGCTATCGGCCACACATGGACAACTGCTTGCCCACGTAGGTGTTGATCCGGGCCAGTTCCTTGGTCAACGCTGCGCCCTCGGGGTCGGGCAGGAACCGGGTCGAGCCACCGAGGCGGCGCAGGACACGGCCCAACTCACCCAGAATCTTGCGGGCCATCGTGCTGTCCTCGTGGGCTAGCACGGAGAGGAACGTCTTGGCACGTTCGCAGGAGGCTTGGATGCTGTCCGACCGCTTGCCCTCACGGATGCGGCTGATGGCCTCCTGAATGCTGCCCTGAAGGTCACGCAGGACGGGGCTGCACGTCGCTACGGACTGACCGCCCCAACCGAAGCCTGCGGCACCAAGGCCCACAGGGTACTGACCCATCGGGAGCTTCTTGCCGTCGGGGGTCTTGTGCTTGGGGCCGAAGGCGTCGACGTAGCCTTTCTGGAGGCGCTTGGCGAGGTGCTGCTGGAGCGCCTTCTTGGCGGACCGGATGTCCGGGAAGCGGAACCGGGGGTCACGGTCGAACTTGCCACCGTCGATGCGCCCGGTCTGGCCCGAGTCGGTGAGGCGTCCCCACCGTCGGATCAGGCTGTAGGAACCGTCATCGTTCGGGACGATCATCCCCTCGTAGAACTTGGAGTTGTTGTTGGCCGGGTTGACCATGTAGACCATGAAGGCGTCGCCCGCCCGCACCATGGCCTTCGTGAGGCCCATCGGGGTCATGATCGGCTTGTGGGCGATGCGCCGGAAAGCGGCCAGCTTCTCGAAGTTGGTCAGGCCCTCCCAACGGGCCTCGGAGAGGCCGTAGTAGTGGGCGGCCATGACCATCATGTCCTCGGCCTCCACCTGACGGCTGATGCGGATCTCTTCCGCCGCCATACGGACGTGGGAGGCGTACTTGCCGAGGGTCTCGCCCTTCTCCAGCTTCTTGATCTCACCGGGCCTGAGCTTACGGGCACGGGTGTAGCGGTCACCCTTGGCGGGGCGGTGGTCATCGCAGAGGAGGAACCCCTTGTTGGTGATGTAGGTTACGGGCTTCTTGCAGCCCTTCTCCCCGTCACACTTGAGCGTGGCCGCCTTGAGTGCCCGCTGGATCAGCGGGACAAGGTGCTTCCTCGTCTCGGGATTCTGGGAGGCGCACTTCTGCATCTCAGCCAGCAAGCCTGCATCACTCATGTCGCTCATCTCCGTGTGTTCAACCTGATCCATCGTGTCCATCCAGTCCTCGTCAGGATCACGCTGGGGGAGGGTGGGCTGGCCGATGTCGGTGGGATTGTGTGTCATGATAGCCTCTCAAGTCAGCGAACGTCCGCTACCAGACATGCAGTATTGAACGGCTACCGAGATCAGCGTTGTGAGGGATTGCTCGTGGGGTCGTCGCCGTCGGTCAAGGAACTGGATAATTCGTCCACCAGATCGGTGTAGGGGCCTGACAGGGTAGGTCTTGGATCCGGGGCGGGGCCTTCCCCGATCAGTTCGTCCAGCATGTCCTCGTCAATGGAGGGTCGCTTGTGTGCCCCGCCCTCCTCCAACCCGCAGGTCATCGTAAGGGCGGCGGACAGGCCGAGGAGGTACTTGCGTAGCTGTTGGAACGCCTCCTCTGCCTCCTTGCGGTTGTCCCCCGCACGTTCCCACAGGGTTGCAGCGCTGGACTCCCTGCCCCCGGCTTGGAGTAGGATCCGCCAAGCACCGGGAACCTGTTGGAAGCTCCTGCGGCTTGGCCTGATGTGCAAGGTGATGCAGAGGTTCCCGATGGGGATACGGGTGGTGAAATCCCCCTCGGACTCGGTCTCCGGGGGTTCAGGAAAGACCGCCAGATAGGCGCTCCCAAGCTGGTCGAGGGTGATCACGAGGGGATCGTCATCGAAAGGGCGGCCTGAAGGCCGGTGAGGTACTCGCTGAGTTCCCGGATCGCCAAGTCGGCGCTCTCCTCCACCTCCCCCCGTCGTTCCCACAAGGGGCGCAGGGGGTCGTAGTGGTCCGGGGATACCGCACTCTGCGGGATCACGGCTATCCACCAACGCCCGTCTTCGTCATCCGGGGGTGTGATCTGGTTCCCGAAGATGTTGAACCGGATCGCTATCGGCCCGAGTTCAATCTCCGTGGACGGCCCTTGAAACCCCTTCCATTCGAGGGGCTCAAGGAACGTCTCCACGTAGGCGGCTTTGAGTTCGTCGAGGGTCATCAGGCGGCCTCAACCTCGTAGCCCTGACCGTCGGCGCTCAGGCGGGCGGTGCCGCCGACCTTGAGGATGAAGTCCTGACCGGGCTCCAGGGCGTAGCTGACGTAGCGGCTGACCGGCAGGAGGCCACGGAGGGCGTTCTTGGCGAGCGTCTTGGGCTTGCTGTTCGGCTTCGGCACCGGGCCGTTCGTCGCCGCCGTCACGACCTTGCTGCGGATGCGGAGGCCCTGAAGGTAGACGGTGCCGTCGAGCGGGGCCTTGGCGTCACCCGTGCAGTCCCGGCAGTGGCACTTGCGGTCGGTGCCAGCCACACACTTGTAGACCCGGCTCCCTCGCACGGTGGACTCGGACTCCTTGACCTTGCCGCTCTCGATCACGGGCTGGCCCTTGTCGTCCAGTTCCACCTGCCGCACCTTGAGGGCCTCGTAGACGTGGGCGGTCGTGCTGGCGCTGTCCTGCGTGTCGTCGAGGCTACGCTCGAACGAGGCCCGCATTTCGGCGAGGGCCAGTTCGGCGTCGGCCTTCGTGAAGGTGCCCTTGTCCGCCACGAGGGCGTCGAGGTCGATCTCGTCCAGCATGTCGAGGCTGCGCTGCACGAGGCGGTCGTACTTGAAGCCCGTGAACAGGACCACTTCGACGGTGTCGTCGCCGTAGCGGTCGCCACGCACGACACGGCCCTTCTTGGTGGTCACGAGGCTGCTGAACGTCCCCAGCTTGCCCTCCTGGAGGAGGTGGGCGATGAGGTCACTGTTGGCGTTGCTTCCGAGGTTCAAGGTGCTCATTTTGTGTCTCCGTCGTTGTCCGTTCCGTCGTCCAACCCTTCCACACAAAAGGCAGGGGCGCTAAGCCTCCCCGTGTCGTTTTCGTGTCGGTTTCTTTAATGGTAGGGCACGTCGCTTTGGGGCTTAGCCCCGGCTTCATCCGTGTGGAAGGGTTGGACGACAACGACGGAGGCTACAATGAGCCAGCCAGTGACCAGAGCGACCTGCCGAATCCTACGAACCGAAGCCGAAGCGGCCCTGAAGGCCGTCGCCGAGAAGCACGGCTTGGTCCTGTCCCTCGGGAACGGATCCTTCGACCCCTCGACCTTCAACGTGAAGGCCACCTTCACGGTCACGAGCGCCGGGGGCGTCCCTGCGGACTTCGCCCGCAACTGTGAGCGCTTCGGCCTCTCCGCAGAGGACTACGGGCGCACGGTGATCACGGACGACGCCTACACCATCGACGGCGTCAACCCTCGCCGCCCCAAGTACCCCGTGAGCGTCACCCGCAAGCGTGACGGCAAGCGGTTCAAGTGGACGGCGACCTACACCAAGCGGGCGCTGCAAGCGGCGGCCTAGAGTCAACACGGCCCGGAGCCCAAGAGAGGCTCCGGGCCAACCCTTACCGACGGAGTACACGATGGGAACCTTCACGGGGCAGTACTACGATAGCCGGGTCTTCGCCAACGAGTGCGAGTACGAGGATCCGGGCCGGGAGCCTACAACGAACGAGGTCGCCCACGCCCACAAGGCCGCAGAGGCTTTCGCCAAGGCCGCCACGGAGGCGTCCAGCACGGGCCACACCTTCACGGTCACGGGCTCGCAGAGCTTCTACGTGGACATGACCGAGTGGGACAACGACGACGACTTCGGCTGGTTCGACGCCCTGATGGCGGACCACGGGGTTGAGGTACAGGACTGAGATGGAAACCTTATTTCACGGCATCATGGTCTGGCTGGCCTGCGGGATGGGGACGATAGTCCTTGTGACCCTCAACGAGGTCTTCTACCGCCACACCAAGACCGGCAAGTCCAGCAATACGGATGGCGTGTCTATGCTCCGGGCGACCGTGGGCATCATCATGCTGTGGCCCGCTTTCCTTGTCCTCACCGCCTTGGCGTGGCGGGAGAGCGAGTCCATAGTCACCTTCATTGAGAAGCGGCAGTGGATCATAACCCGGTGGGAGTACGGGGTTCACAACGGGACGCCCTTCGCTATCCAGTACTTCAACGTCGACGAGGAGCGGGTGGTCACCCACGCTGTTGGGAGCCGCAAGGACCAGACGATCTGGTGCCGTGTCCACCCGTGGAAGGACGAGGAGCCTATCCCACAGGGCGTACTCTACTGCTGGCAGGACGCCTTGCGGGCGGCCAAGCAGGACAAGCACTGGCGGAAGCTGTGCCTACCGGCCAACAAGAACCAGTTGGATATGGAATGGATCGAGATGAAGTCCCGGCTGGATATGGACGAGGCTACGGGGTAGGTCGCCCCTACACAGCGACCTTGAACAGCAACCGGATCGACTCGGGGTCTACCGGCACCTTCGCCAGCTTGGCGGCGTGCGAAGCCTCTGCGGCTACCTTGACCGTCAGCCGGTTGCCTATCTCCAGCGAGTAGCGGGCGTACAGGCCGACCGGCAACCACGCCCGGATGATCTCCTTGACCACCGTCTTGGGCTTCTGCTTGGCCGACCACGTCCCGTTCGGGGCCTCGACCAGAATCTTCTCGCCCAGCTTGACGCCATCCATGTAGACGGTGCCCGGAACCGGAGCACGGTGATCCTCGGGGTTCCCTGCACCCTTGTAGACCTTGGCCCCACGGATGCGGACGCCGCCCACCTCCAGCGGCTCCCAGACCGACTCAAACTCCCCTTCAGGGGGCTCTGTGCCGTCCTTGTCCGGTGCCCGGATGACACGCAGGAACGCCGACTCGATCTCTTGGATCGCCATCGTTGCGTCCTGTACGGTCACGTCCTCCCGGCCCTCGGCCTTGGCGGCCTCGATCAGCCGGGTCACGAAGTCCCCACGCCCCCAGTATTCATGCAGCTTCTTGTAGCTGCGCTCTACGAGGGCCTTGTAGGAGAACCCCGCCCACAGGAGAACCTGCACGAGATCATCGCCGTACACGACCTTGTCGTCACCTTTGCCCCGGACCACGCCCTTCTTTCGGAGTTCCAGAAAGACGAGCGTCCCTTGGTCCGATCCGCCAAGCTCTGCCAGCGTTGCGGCCAGTTTGGGCTCGTTCACTTCACACATGATGGGCTCCTTTCGTTAATCCCATCCTCTCTACTCCGCCCCGAACAAAAGAAGCCCCACCTGGGCTTAGCATGCGTCGATTTTGGGTGGTATAGATGAGGCACCCTACCAACGGGGCCACGGAAGGAGGTTCGACATGGATGCAATCACGACCGTGCGGGTGACGCCCGCGCCTAATTGGAGGCACACATGCGAAACCGTGGAGAGCGCCGGGAACTCACGAGGCGGGTTGTAGTCCGCCGTCTGAAGCTCCGCACCATCCTTTGGGATACCTCGATCACTGACTGGACCACCCAGGAAGGCGGGGCGTTCCGCAAGCTGTCAGCTTTGAACTGCCGCTGTTGCCGTAGACGGCACGGCAACCCCAAGTTCGGCCACGGCATCTGCCGTATCGACGCCCGCTCCAAGGTGTTGGGAGAGCGCCGTACCACCCGCCGTATTCAGGAACTGGGGCTTCTTCGTGGCTTGGACTGGGACTCGGATGAGGTTCAGCGGGTGGTGTTGAAGCGTTCCTGGTAGGTCAGCGGTGCGAGACGTGGATGTAGACGAAGCCCCGGCGGTCCTTCTGCACGAAGCGGAAATCCTCGAACTCTGATGGGCTCACCGACTTGACGGTCTCCCACCCGAGGCCGGGTGAGGGGGTCTCGTGGGTGTCGATGTACATGTCGCTGTCCTCGTCCCCGTCCCCACGCTCATCCCAATCCCTGTACCCCTGTGAGCGGTAATCCGGGGCGGGAGGCGGCGTCTTGACCTTCTTGGCCGTAGCCTGCACGTCCCGCCAGTGGTCCTTGACCCACTTTTCAACCAGCTTGGCGGGCACCTTCTTGGCTGTACGGAGCATCAGTTCCACGGTGATCGAGGTGGTGTGCCACTCGTCGACCGTCTCGTACTCGTGGGACACGGCCAGCGCCCGGTTGACTACGCCGTCCGGGGTGAGCTTGCCCATCATGAAGGCAGCCTCGCCTGGGTCACGGGTCTTGAGGCCCTTTCTAATCAGGGCGCTCACCTTGTTGGCATCGGCCATGAACTTGAGCATGGCCTTCTCGGTCTTCAGCTTCAGCTTGACGCCAAAGGAGGACACGGTGAACTGCTTGCTCGACTTGTTCCACCTTGCCACGAAGGGTTCAAGGGGCCAGCTTCCATCAGAGGAAGACAACTCATAGCTGTAATGCCCCCTGTCCGCTAGTAACTGGTGCATGTACTCCGGCCAGCCTTGTTTTCGGTGTCCATCGTAGCTGTAAACGCCGGGGATGGTTTTCGACAAGGCTTGGACGACACCGGCTCGGGCAGCCTTCGTGAGGAGACCATACTCCCGACTGTCTGTGGCCCTTCGGACGTAACGGCTTGCTACCCGTGAGGCCATCCGACCGCCTCTGTCCAGACTATCCATCATGTCCTTCTGCTCACGGGGGCGCATGGCACGCCACCGCTTGCGGTACATGGCGTAGGCTTTGGGCCGGGACAGGCCAAGCTCCCCGTCCATCCAGAAGTTCTCCGGGGCCTCGTGCTCGTACCGTTCGACCCAGCGGTTCAGTTCCCGGTCGTCCATGCCCGTGAACGGCCCGACCTTCACGTCCGGCTTCTTGACCGCATCGAGGATGAACTCGACCGTGGCGGGCAGGTAGAAGTTGGTCTGCGGCCCCCTCTTCAACTGTGGCTTCTTGTCGAACGAGACCCCCGTGATCTTGACCAGCTTGGGGTTCTCCCAGTCCGATGCCTCTTTCCAGCCCACCAGGTCACTGAGGGGCTTGTACGGCTGGCCCTTGAACCACTTGGTGATGTCCGCCTTGATGGCAGACTCCTTCTTCTTGGCCGCCTGCAAGAACTCCTTGGCCAGAATCGCCATCGGCCCGCTGCCGGGGTACGCCTTCGTGAACCGGGTCAGCAGGTAGGAGTCACAGTAGATGCCCCCGCCGTACATGCCCTCGCCGAACCGCAAGGCACCCTCAAGTCGGGTAGCGCCACCCTTAACGGGAGTCTGTGACCGGATGACGCCCTTGGCGCTGGAGAAATCGAAGGACAACTCCGGGGGTCCCCCGTTCCAGCCGTCACCGTCGGGGGCCACGCCCTTGAATACGCCTCGTGCTGCTTCTTGGATCGGGTTCGGCATGTCTAGCTCCTACAGGCACGAACGACGTAACGGGCGGCCACACGGGAGGCAGTCTTACCACCCTCCGCTTCTGCCTCCTGCTCCATCTTCTTGAGCCGGGTGTAGTAGTCCGGGAACTCTGCCAGGTGATCCATGGCGATCTCCTTGGCCAGAGCCGGGTCGTCCGTGTGCTCCTTCTCGATCTTGACGCCCATCGCAAGTTCCTTGGCGTCGAAGTCGGAGGGCTTGTGCTTGTCGGCCTTGCCACCGGGGATCTTGCCCGCCAGCTTTCCTGCGGGATCCTCCCCAAGCTCTTCAGCCGTGATCCTGTCTGACTCTTCCTTGTGCCTGTTCGCCAGCCCCACTGCATCCTTGAGCGTGCCTACGATCTGGGAACCCCAACGTCGGGAGGGGTTCCCCGTGTACCACACGACCATGAAATGATGCTCTCCTGTGCCTGTGTGCCGCTTTTCGGTGATGTAGATGGAGTAGAAGCTCGCCACCCGCATCTCGTAGGACTGATCGTTCCGGTCGAGCCTCCAGTGGTCACGCTTGAGCAGGCCCTTCGCTGCCGCCTGTGTGATCTTCAGGACTCGTGCGGCCTTCTTCGTGGGCTTGGGTTCAACGACCCAGTCCTCTGCGTCATCGTGCTTGTCCAGTTGGGGCAGTACGATCTTGTGGCCCTTCTTCTCGGCGTCCTTCGTGTCACGGGCCTTGAAGTCCTTCTTGAACAGGGTCTTGCCTGTCTGGCTGAACAGGTACACCGTGTAGGTCTTGGCACCCGCTGCCCGTCGGCCCCCCTCCATAGCGGAGCCGAAACCGGGGTGGTCCCCGAGTTTCTGGGCCACGTAGCGCATCTCTGCCAGCGACCAGCCCTTGCCCGTGGGGGACAGGGCGGTGCGGCTGGTGAACAGGAAGAACTCAGCCCCGTCGGTCGTCCACGGAAAGTCCTTCCACATGATCACGTCCCACTTGCCTTGTGCGTTGGACCAGTGGAACGAGAACGCCTTGGCAGCACCCCGAACCCTCGGGACTTTGACAGGCCCGTGGATGTGTCGGACGAGATCTTTGGAAAGGACACGGGTGATCTCAGCGATGTCACCGCCGCCTGTCAGGAGGGCGTAGCCCTTGCGGGGTTCCATTGTGATCTGCATCGACTCTGGCATGCGGCCCTCCTGTTCCTACGGAGGGTGCTCTATAGAAGGGCTACCGCTGGAAGGGGTGTCGTCCTCGGGCCATGTCCCGCATGATGCGGCGTGGGTTGCGAGGATCGTTGCGGCGGATGAGGTCTTCCATGTCCCGCAGTACCCGGAACACCGTTTGGGCCTCTCTCTCCGTGAAGTCGTTGGGCTGCTTGCGTGCCCGTTCACGGAGGGATCGTGGGTTGGGGAGGGCGACGGGGTGACGCTTGCCGGGGAGCTTGTTGCGGAACTCCATCTCGTCGGCGGGGTGCCAGCCGTGCGTCTGCGTCTGTTGGAGCGTCTCTATGCGAACGGCGAGCCGCTGTAGGTCGAGTGCGCTGTACATGGTCTATCCTCCATCGTCCATGTCTTCAACACGGATTCAGGTGGGGCTAAGCCGCCAACGACCGGCCCAAGAACCGGAGCCGCTTCCTCAAAGCGGCGTCAAGTTGACGGGCACGCTCCTTGGAGAATCCGAAGTGGTCCCCGATCTCTGACAGGACCAGCGGGGACTCGGACAACAGGCGGTGTTCCAAGATGAACATCTCCCGTTCGTCCAGTACCCCCTTGACCTTGGACAGCCAAGTGGCGAACCGTTCCTGCCTGTCCCGAAGCTCCGTCCACTCGGAGGGGTCGATGTCGCCGTCCTCAAAGACGTCGCCCTGATCGAGGATCAGGGCGTCCAAGGAGGCGTCTCTGCGGGTGAGGTGCTTGACCATGGAGGTAAGGTCATCGGGGTTCACCCGTGCGGACAGGGTGATCTCCTCGTCCACGTCTGTCCCTGTGTCCAGCGCCTGCCGGAGCTTGGAACCGGGGGAGTGGAGCATGTTGAACAGGTTCCTCTTGTTGAGGTGGACCACGGACCAGTTCCGTTGGATGTACTCTTGGATCGAGGCCCGGATCCTGATGGCCGCATAGGTGATGACCCGTGTGCCCTTCACGGGCTTGAGGCGATGCACGGACTCCAACAGGCCAATGGTGCCTTCCTGTACGAGATCCACGAGGGGGAACCCGTAGTGGGTGTACCTGCGGGCTACCTTGATGACAAAGCGCATGTTGGCCATGACCAACTGATCGGCAGCGGCCTTGTCCCCGTGTTCAACCCACCGGATGGCCAGCTTGTACTCGGCCTCTCTGCTCAGTGGGGTGTGGCTTGCGATCTGGTGGAAGCTCATTCGTCCTCGAAATCGAACATGGACAGGACACCGGACTCGCCCTCTGGCACGGGGAAGGGCTCAAGCTCGGAGCCTGTCTCGTCCCCTTCGTCTTCTACGGGTTCAGGGATCGGGTCGAGGAACACGCCCTTCAGGGACTCGTCCAGCCCGATCAGGAACTTGTGTCCGTAGGGGCCGGTCTCCAGCCCGTCGTAGAGATCCGGGTGCAGGTTGTTCGGGATGTCCGGGTGCATCGAGGCAGCGGCCACAGCGATAGCCGCCACGGTGTCTACGTCGCCCGTGTAGTTGATGCACTCCCACAGGACGGAGGACAGGGTGTTCCCCTTCACAATCGCCGTCAGGGCGGCGTGGACGGCATGGAACCCCGGAGCCAACACACGCCCGTCCCACTCGGACTCCCAAGCGTAGCCGGGGAGGTACGAGGCGAGGAGCTTGGGGAGATCCTCCTTGGGCACTTCGGTGCGGCACCCGTAGACGAGGAGAGCAGAGCCTGCCGCCGCCATCATCCCCTCGTAGGTGGCGTGGGTGAGGCTGGCCTGCCACATCGCACAGTCGATGACCTCCGTGGGGTTGTCGAGGAACCCGCACGGGGCCGCCCGCATCGCCCCGCCGTTCTTGTGGCTGTGGGGCATGAGGCGCTTGACCAGATCGGTGCCGTCCTCGACGTTTTGGAGGAGCTTGTAGAAGCCCCCTGCGTACCCGGCACGGGGGTCTCTTTTGAACACCTCGACGACCTTGTTGGCCCAGTCGAGGGTCGAGATCTCCCGCCATCCCAACCCCCAAAACTCGATCAGGAGTTCGGCAAGGGCGATGGCCATCTGTGTGTCGTCCGTGTAGTAGCCGGGACGGAGTTCCTTCCACTTCTGGTGCTGGAGGTACGTCCGCAGGTCGTTGGACGCTCGGGTAGCGTCTGGATCCACGTACTCACGCCCCGCCCCGTAGCTGTCAGCGATGGCCATCTCAAGTAGCATCCGGGTCGCCCCCCTTGCGTGCTTCGATCAGGTGGAAAAGGATCTCGTACTGGCACAGCAGCAGGATCTTGAGGTTCTCGTAGGCACCGTACTGGCGGGGGTTGCGGTGGCGGGCTTCCTTGAGCATTGGGAAGAACCACTCGTCCAACTCCGTCACGTAGGCTTCCTGCTTGGTCGGGGTGAACACCCCCTGCATCGTGTGCAGGTTGTGCGCCCGGTCAGCCAGCTTGACCACCGAAGCGATGGGGCACCGGGCCATCTCGCCGAAGTAGGTGTCTGCGGACTTGACCAAGCCGCCGTGCTTCTTGGACAGCTTCCAGATGGCGCTGGTGACGTCGTGCCCGAACTGGTCTTCCAGCATGCCACGGGTGACGACGTTCGGGTGATCCTCCAGCACGTCGTGCAGGAAGGCCGCCGTGATCGTGTCCTCTGGGTGGCGACAGTGGGGGAGCAAGGTGGACACCAGCCTTGCTACCTGTAGCTGGTGATGGAAGTTCGGGGTCTCGCCGTCCTTGCGGACACGCCCCTCTTCCAACCGGGCGGAGAACTCCAGAGCTTCAAGCGCCCTGTAGAAGCCCATGCCGTCCAGCATCCCCCGCATATAGGTAAGCTGCTTGTCGTGCCGCTTTCGCATGTTGTCCAATACCCTGTCCATCGCTCCCTCCCCTAGGGGGTCGTCTCCTGTTAACTCTACCCGTAAATTCGGGCGGCTAAGCCTTAGGGGAGGGGAGTAGTTTCGAGTTGGGCTTCATCCGTGATCGGGATGAACTTGCCGTCGTGCTCTACAACGATCTGATCCCTGCCGTGCTCCTTGGCATAGTACAGGGCCTTATCCGCACGTCCGAACAGGTCCTCCAGCGTGTCGTCGGGCGACTTCAGGTAGCTGACGCCTACGGACGTGGTGACGCTGAACCGGGCGTCCTCTGGGCCGAACTGCAAGCGGGCGAGCCGCTTCCGCACATCCAAGGTACGAAGAACCGCCAGCCGGGTCGGGCAGAAAGGCAGGTAGATGGTGAACTCTTCGCCGCCCCAGCGCCCCCAGATGTCATGGTCCCGGTAGGAGTGCCGGAGCAGGGAGGCGATGTCCTTGAGCACCTTATCCCCGACGAGGTGCCCGTGCGTGTTGTTCACCCACGAGAAGTGGTCAAGGTCGAACACCATGAAGGCTACGGAACTCAAGGCACGAAGCTTCCCATCCTCTGAGTCACGTAGGAAGGCCCGCCGCTTGGATTGCAGGAGATCCTTGTTGCACGAGAACTCAAACAGGCGGCGGGACAGGAGGCCCGTCAAGGGACACTCCTGTAGGGCCTGCATCTCATCCGCCATCGAGATGATGCGGGTGTCCCTGTCCTCGATCATCTGGTGGAGGGCGGTCAGTTCCCGGCGCAGGCGACTGATCTCCAGTGACTGCCGTTGCTTATCCGCTGCGGCCTCCTCCAACAAGAGGTGTGAGTTGTCCAGCAGTTCCTTCGTCACCTCAATAGGCACCGTGTCCTTGCGGATCCGCATGGCCTGCTGTTGAAGGTCGAACTCGTGCTGTCCCGTTCGGGTTCGGGGGTCTGGGGCGTCTGTCATGACCTGGTTGGTGGTTCATCCAAAACCGCGATCTATACACGGTCTACCGGGGAGCATCGGCCCTCCGGGGCGCACTGTTGAGGGGTTATTCCTCCACCGGGTAGTCCTTACGTTCCTCCCTGAAACGGTACTGCTTACCACGGGACTCCAACACAGCGGAGAAGTCCCTGTACACGGGGGCCACCCACTTGAGCACCTTGCTGTCCCCGTAGATGCGGTTCCCCAAAGGGTCTCGCCGCCACTGGCCGTCATCGGCCTTGCGTGGGCCTGTCCAGTAGTAGTGGAAGTGGCCCCTGCGTGTCGTCCACGCTCGGCCTGTACCCTCGGGACGGACGACCACGTTGCCGTCCTTGAGCGGGCTCTCCTCAAAGGACTTGCCGATCCAGACGATCATGGCCTCTGAGGTGGTCGCAAGGGCCTTCTCGAACTGGCGCTCCGCCTTCTTGCGTTTCCCAGGGCTCTTCGTCCGGGCCATCTTGTCCTTGTGGCCCCTGATCAGCGCCTTGCGCTTGGATCGGAAGCTGTGGTCCTCCTCCTTCTCCACCTTGAGGCTGTTCAAGTAGAGCACGAGGTTCAAGCCCAACCGGACGAGGAACATGGCGTCCTTGGCCGTGGCGATGGCGTCCTCTGGGTCTACCTGCAAGGCCGGGTCGGAAGCGTCCGCACTGGCATCGGACAGCACTTGATTGAGGTACGCCTCAAAGTCCATGAGAGTGACGCCGGTGGTGTCCGACGTGCGTGGAACCTTGTCCAAGTCCAACAGGAGCCAGAAGGTAGCGTCGTCGTCCGTCGTCTGTGAGTTCTCGTTGGCCTTGCCCCAGATGGCGAACAGGAGTTCCCGTGCGCTCTTCTGGTACATGTAGAAGCCGCCCACCTGATGCATGCCCGTGATCCCCCCGAAGATCTCCCACGGGCAGTCCGGGGTGGCCACGTAGACGCAGGGGTACGGGAACTTCAGGAAGTCCTCGGGCACCTTGGACACGTCCGTGTCCGTCAGCATCTGTTGAAGGCGGGGCCCCACGCAGAACACCTGTTGCCCAGCCTTGGCGTAGGCCAGAGCGGCATGCAGGAAGTACACCCCGGAGGGTGTCCCGTGGGACAGGATCAACTCCTCCCGCCCGAAGGGCCGCAAGTTGCCCTTGAGGCCCTCCGAGATGCAGCTTTTCCATACCGGGTTGGCCCCAAGGATCGTGTCGTAGTGGATTGCAGGCGCTTCCATCTCTCCTCCTGTTCCATCTACCCCGTCTGGAGAAGGGCTAAGCCTAACCCCCACCGAAAGGCCCCCGTTCAAAAAGGTCAATAGTTGCACAACAATAGTCGGGGTCGGTGCTTGTTTAGGCGGAGAAGTTTGGATGGGGCCTATGAGAAGGAACCTTGGGCGTTAAGTTCCACTCCAGGGCTAGGCCCAAACTTATGAAAGGGCCGCAGGGAGCGCCAGAACCGGAACTCTTCGATGGTGGCTGGAGTTCTCCTGCGGTTCTCTATGGGGTCAGATGTGGGTGGAAAGTCGGGTCGGCGTTCAGGAATCAGAGGGGGTTTTGTCGCCCTTTGGGTTGGAACATGCCCCGAAAGTCAGGCGGAGTTCCGCCCCTCCGGCCCGGTCGATGACGTCTTGGATGGTGTCACGGGCCATGGGCTGCGCCGGACGGCACTCGAGGTTCGCCAGCCGCTGCTCGATGGCCGTGAGGCGTTGGAACACCTGTGTCATCGCCCCTTCCACGATCCCGGCGACCTTCGTGCCCACCTGTTCCTCCAGCAGATCCGCCATGACGAACAGGAGGCCCTCTGTGCTGTCGGGGGCTTTGGGCTCGGGCGGCGTCGGCTCGGGGGTTGGAACAGCAACCCCCGCATCGGGAGCCTCTTCCTGCACCGGAGGCGGCTCGGTGGGGGTGACCACAGCCACGGGAGCCATCTTGGCCGCCACGTAAGCATCGATGGCCACGTAGGACGAAAGCCAGCGGCCCTTGTTCAGCACAGCCCAGATCAGCCCGCTTTCTGCGAGATCCTTGAACACGGCGGAGGGGAGGCGCTTTGACAGGTAGGACTGGCACTGCGGGGCGTTCTTCAGGATGACGGCCTTCTCACCCAACACCTCTCGGCGGATGTCCTGTAGGACGTAGCTCTGCGGGGGGATCAGCATGGCCTTCTTGATCAGTCCGGCCATCTCGGACGGCCACGGACCACCGTCCTTGAAGGCTGTGTAGGCCCGTCGGGCGGCCTGCCGCACCAGACGGATGCGGAACTGAACGTCCGGGTGCTTGGCGTTGTTTTTGACCTTGGTGGCGGCGTTCAGCAGGCGGGCACGGATGCCGTCGAGGGCCTTTTGGGTGAAGTTCTCATCTACGTCCCCGAACGTGCGGACGTACTCTAGGATCTCGCTGTCCTTCTTCGCCAGCAGCAAGGGGTCGTCCTCGATGACTGAGAGGGTGATGTCCTCTGCGTCGTTCTTCTGCGCCAGGTACATGCCCGGACGGGGCACGAGTTCCGCCGCTTCACGGGCGGCCTTGGAGTACTCCCGGTTGGGGAACGGGATCTTTGGGCCGTAGGCTCGTCGTAGCGCCGCCTCTACCTCCGCCCGTCGGGGGATGCGACCCCAGTTGCGCTCGTTGCAGATGTACTCAACCGCTGCGGGTTGTACGTTGAGGGCCTTGATCTTGACCTTGTCCGGGGGTGCTGTTGCGGGGGCTAGGATGCCCTGCATTCGTAGGATCGGCTCGGCCACCGCCCACTTACGGGAAATGATCGCAAGGGGTAGGTTGGCCTCCTTGGCAGCCCGGATGACCTTCCCCGATAGGAGATGGCCGATGTAGTCCCGGATGATGAGGACCCCCTCGCATCCTTGGGGTATCCCATTGAAGGAGTTCTTCTCCGAACCGCCTCCGTACACCCATCCGATCTCGACTCCGTGAGGTCTGAGGTTGTCTTGAAACATGCCCTGCATGTGGACCGACTGGCCCCCAGCGACTAGAACTTTTCGGGTACCCATAGATAGCCCTCCGTCAATGGTGCTACCTGTTCTACCCTTTTGAAGGTGGGGCTAAGCCTAGCGGTCCTCTTCGCCGAGGATGTCTAAGAGCGGGTTGTCGCTGTCATCATCGTCAGTTGTGGGCGCTGCCAGCCCCAGAATCCGGCTTTCGGCGAGCCTCAAGTAGTCCGCACTCAGGTCGAGACCGACGTAGTCCCGCCCGTGGGCCATCGCAATCATGCCCGTGGTGGCCGAACCGCTGAAGATGTCCATGACGACGCAGGGCTGGACCTCCGCCCCCTCGCACTCACAGGAAGGCTCCCACCCGACCGTCTTGGACGTGATGGAAACCCCAAGGCCCACTCCGTCGCTGTAGGCGTTGGCGTCCGGGTCGAACTGGACCCCATCATTGGTCTTGGACCAGCGGTCGGGGTGCGGCTCCCGGCCCCGCTCCACCTGACGAACCCAAGGAGCCCCGCACTTGGAGCAGCATCCCTTCTTGGATGTACCTGCCAGGATCATGGGCTCAACGAGCTTGGGAGGCCACACGGCGAAGTGAGCCCCCGGATAGGGTTGTGTGGGAAGCGTCCAGACAGTACGCTTGTTCCGACCACCCTTATCATCCGCCTCATACATTCGACCCGTGTCACCCCGGTCATCGTTCCCCTTCTTGGCGAAGGCCCGGGGCTTGCCTAGACCCTCGTAGGGTTCCCTGATCGCTTCAGCGTCATAGAAGTACTGTGGCTGCTTGGTCAGCAGGAAGATGTACTCATGCGCCTTCGTAGGACGATCCCTTGCAGAGGATGGCATAGGATTCGGCTTGGCCCAGATGATGTCGCTACGGAGATACCAGCCGTCGTCCTGTAGGGCGAGGGCTACACGCCAAGGGATGCCGACCAGGTCCTTGTCCTTCAACCCCACGTCCGTCGGGTTAGGCCGGTGGTGGACTGTCAGGGAATCCTCGTAACCGTCGGTGCCCTTGATCCGGGAGCCTTCCTTGCCGCCCAGCCCGGACAGGTCGTTGGCCGGGTGACTCATGTAAGTGTCACCAAGGTTCAACCACACCGTGCCGTCGTCCCGGAGCGTCCGGCGGACCTCCCGGAACACCTCGACCATGTGTTTCACGTAGCCCTCTGGGGTGGGCTCCAGGCCCAAGCAACCCTTCCACGCCCCGCACTTACGGCAGACAGCCTGTTCTACGGGTGTCGTGGCCTGTGGGTAGACATCCACGGCCTTCCACTTGGTCTGTGGCACCTGTCCCCTGTTACCCCTGTGACCCGTGTAGCCGTCATCTCCGAACCAGTCATGGTCACATTCTGGGTTGCCTCCCCATATCTGTTCCTGCACGCCGTAGGATCGGAGACCCCAATAGGGCGGCGACGTGCAGACCATCTGTACGCTCTTGGCCGGTAGACGGCGGAGGGCTTCGGTGACGTTCTCACCGTAGTAAAGGGTCGCCTTGGGCGGGTCATCCCCGAGGGGCCGCCGCAGAACGAGTGGTTCGCCGATACTCATGCTCACTCCTCAAACAGATCGAACACACTCGTGTCCGGTTCATCCCCGGACGGTGCCGGGAGCCCTTGGAGGCGGGCCTGTGCCAGCGGCAGGTAGTCCGGGTTGATGTCGATGCCTATGTAGTCCCGGCCCAACTGGAGGGCCAAGGCCCCCGTCGTAGCGGAACCGCTGAACGGATCCAGCACAGTGCAGGGGACGGTTCCGGCCTCACAGGAGCAGCCCGTAGTCCAGTTGCTGCCAGCTACCCGCTTGGTAGCCATGATGTTGCCGCCCTTGCCGGAAGGGTCCTGCTCCCTCGTGCCCCCGTCTTTTCTGTCCGGGTCACCGCCGGTCGAGGCCCCCGTGTCCCGGTTGGGCAGCCGCTTGACCACTTCTCGGGCGTAGGGCGCACCACAAGCCGCACAGCAGCCCTTCTCACTCGTCCCCGCCCTTACCATCACCTCCACCAACTCAGGAGGCCACACGGCGAAGTGTGCGCCTGGGTAGGGCTTCGGAGAGATCGTCCAAACGGAACGCTTGTTGCGGCCCCCGTTGGCAGACGGATTAATCTCACCTGAACGGTCTGGTTTGGTTCCTTTGTTGCGCTCCCGCCCCTTCTTACTGCCATCCCGCCCTAGACGGTCATCTGCAAAGGATTCCCGGATAGCCTCACGGTCATAGAAGTACTGTGCTTTTTTGGTCAGTAGGAACACATACTCGTGACTCTTGGTGGGCCGGTCGGTCACGCTCTCAGGCATCGGGTTGGGTTTTGAATTGTGTGTCAGAATGCCGGACGCTAGTGCGAACAGGTTTGGGGCATCGGCCACACCGAGATCATAGACGTTCCGGCACCGAGCCTTGCGTATAGCCATGACCTCGTTGCGATCCTTCTCGTTGAAGTGACCGCTTCGGCTTTTACGGAGTTCTCCCCGGAACGTCGGCACAAGTTTCCCGGCATACTTGACGCTCGCAAGGTTCAATGTCAGGCTATAGCCCAACCTTGCACATGCTGTCCGCAAGTCCCTCTCTAGGTTGTAGTTACGACAAAAGCCTAACCGCCAGCGGTCCCCATCATGATGCCCGTCTCCAGACAGATAGCCGTCGACCATCGCAGAGATAAAGGCGTTGCTATACCGCCAGACAACCGGAGCAAAACTCTTGTCGTGTGAGGTACGCCCATTCACAAGTTCCTCTAGGAGAGCACTCAAAACCTTGCCGTAGACCCGGATTGACTGGTTGTTTCCCTCTACAGTCATTGTTGCCGTACCACCGAACTTCGCTGCGATGATCTGAATCCGATCCCACCGTGCTGTCTCTTTTGAGTGTCCTGCAAACTGAATCGTATCTCCCGACCGTGAACCTTCCGCAATATAGAGCCCGGCAAACCACGCTGCATCATCATCAATGACGCAATCCTTAACTATTTCCGGTTGTGGCAACCTACATGACTGCAATACATCACCAACAGATATGTTGCAGGCTTCCTGCAACCCACGTCCTGTGGGGAACCTATGCGAAGGCGTGCAGGAAAAACGCTCACCGCTACGAAGCACAATCTCTAATTCATCCCCACGACGGGCACTCTTACCCACCCCCAATAGCTGTGTCCACTTTGCACCATTCCACAATTGCACGGTGGACGGGTCTAATCGTGCGATGTCCTTGATGGTCATCGGCATGTCACCCCTCTGCGTGCGGACGTAAAGCCACGTCCCACCAGAAAGGCACCAGACGATATCCGATCTCAAGTACCAGCCCGCCGCCTGCAAGGCCAGAGCGACCCTCCAAGGAACCCCCACCAGATCCTTCGTCTTCAACCCCGGCGGGACATCCTGCTTGCCGCAATCCATCGAGTGGATCTGCGACTGTTGTTTGGCGGACGTGTTGTCGAGGGTGTTGCCGGAGTTCCGGCCTCCCCCTGCGTAGGTGTCGCCCAGGTTCAACCAAACGGTGCCGTCGTCCCGAAGGACACGCCCGATCTCATCGAAGATCTCCACCAACCGGGCGACGAACTCCTGTGGGGTCGCCTCCATCCCAAGCTGTCCCTCGGCCTTGTAGTCCCGGAGACCCCAGTAGGGCGGCGACGTAGCGACCATGTGGACGGACTTGTCAGGCATGCTGCGTAGTGTTGCCAACACATCCTGACCGTACAGCAACGTCGCCTTGGGCGGGTTGTCACCCAAAGGGCGGGGAATGATTACAGGTTCCATCGAGCCTCCTGACTGTGCAGAAGGACTACCCGAAAAGGCAGCCTTTGGAGGCTACTTTACCCGTGGGGACATAGCTGGTGGCGGGCTTCGTGGAAGGAAGCGACCCGGGTTTCCATATCCCGTGGATCGAACACCATGGGAACCAGGGCCTTGCGGTATTGCCGGATCGAGTCGGCGATCTCCCGGCTACCCTTCTCTTCCGTCACGTCGACCAGCCAGTTGCGGGCCTGCTCGGCGATGCTTTCGGAGATGTCCTGCCAAACGGCGGTCTGGCCCAGCGTCACGGCCTCCTCTGCCAGTGCTTCCACAGTCAGGAGGTGCTTTCGGATGCAGTCCGGGCAGAACTTGTGGGGATGATAGAGGTGGTCTTCAACCAGGATCAGGTTCTTGGCTACTTCCCGGAGGTTGAAAGCGGCATCCATGATCCCCAGACGGCGCTCCCCGGACATCACCATGGAGGCGATCCGAGTGGCTAGGGCTTCGTCTCTGCGTGCTAGGTGTCGGGGTGACAAGGTCATGGCTCCTCCTACCAGGCGAACCTTATAGAAGGGCAACCGGGTCACACGTCGGGGTTCTTCCCGCCCCTGGAGAGGGACGCTACCTTGGCGGCGTCCTGCTGACGGATCTTTTTGGCGTCATCATCAATCAAGCGAAGTGCTCTGCGGCCAGAGGCGTCCAGGAGCATGTTGCCCGTTGCTGTGCGCTCCCCCGTCTCCTTGTCCAGACGACGGCTGGTGATGCCCATAGCCCCAGGCTTGATGAGCTTCACGAAATCAGGGTCCATGTGATCGATGGCGATGTCCCATTGGAGGCCCACCTCCATACCCGGCATGGCCTGGATCGGTGGATGAACGGGCATGCGCTGCTTGAAGATCAGCATTCCGTTGGCTTTCTTCAGTTCCAGGTCGAGGAACTGGATCCGGGTCATGCCACCGGAGAACTTCAGCGTGAACGGGATGCCCACACGGAGATCGCCCACGATGAGCTTCGGGTTCTCCAACACGGCCCAGCCTTTGATGTCCAGAACCAGGTCCTTGGACTGGACCAGCCGTTCCAGGACCTCCTGCTCGTCCTCTGACATGGGAACGTACAGGCCACGGGGGTTTTTCCCCCCGAACATGTTGCGGTCGTCGTCGCTCATGGCTCACACACCTTGATGTAGCAGGCCCTCGGTTTGCCGTCCCGTGTCCCTACACAGAACAGAACCTGTTGGCCTTGGATGGGGACCTTCCCGTCGAGCATCTCGCTGCGGTGCAGGAAGAAGCTGCTGTGCTCGCCCTTGATGAAACCGAACCCCCGCTTGCTGTAGAACACATCAACCACCCCGGTCTCAATGAGCGGGGGGTCCATGCGGACTACACGGGAGGCTCTCGGTGAGGATTCCTGTGGGCCCTCAAGGTTGACGGTCACCTCGACCCGTTCCCCGTGGATCGGCGGCGGAGGGGCCTCGATCCAGGAACATTCGTCGTGGGAACACGCTGCACAGCGGACATGGAGGGCCGGAGAGGGACCCGGCTGGAAGGCACCCAGGTGAAAGAAAGCCTGCCTGCCCTGGTCGTCTATCGTGAAACCGTACATCCGGTCAGGGATGTACTTGTGGATAAGCATCTCCATCGGCTTCACAATACCCGTCGGAGCGGGACGTGTGCTAGGCGAGGTGCTTTTCGAGGAGGGTGAGGATCTCGGCCTTCTTGGCCTTGGAGGAGACTTCGATGCCGTTCTTCGCCGCCAGGGCCTTCAAGTCGGCTACCGTGCTCTTCTTATCGAACAGTGGGGCGGCCTTCTTGGCCTTCTTGGCCTTCTTGGGCTTGATGACGACCTTGTCGTCCGGGGTGCCGAAGGTCTCGTCCGGGCCAGGGGTGACGGTCACCTTCATCGCCCCGACGTCCACCTCGACCTTGCGGTCAGCAGGCACGGCGTAGGGGTTGAGGATCTCGGAGTCCCCAGCCTTGGCGGCGGCCTTGGCTTTCGCCTTGTGATCCTCACGATGCTCGGCCTCTAGGGCCTGCTTCTTGATCTCTCGGATGCGGCCTACGTGGGGGAGTCCCATGTGATCCTCCTATCCCATCGCCAAACCACGCACCAGGGCACCGAGGATCTTGCCGAAGGCGTGGGACAGCTTGACCGTGAAGGCGCTGACTTCGTCTCGGTGATCCGCTTCGGCGTTCTGGAGAGCGGCCACGATGTCACTTGCGGTTGCCAGGTCAGCCCAGTCGATGACGGGGGCCTCACCAGCCAACAGCTTGTCGATGGCGTCCATGCCGATCTTGATGCCCTCGGGGCCGAACTTGTCGACGGACTCGGACAGGAGGGCCAGGACGTTCTGCTTCCAGCCCGTCTGACCAGCGGCCAGGTCGTCGAGTTCACCGGAGAGGGCTTTCACGCCTGCCTCGCCCAACACGGGGACGAGATCGTCGAGGAACTGCTTGAGGTCGAAGCTCATGGTCTACCTCCTACTGGCCAGGTGCCGGGGTTGCGGGTGTCGGGGGCGGTGCAGGGCACAGAGTTCCGGGTGCGGGAATGACGGGCGGCGTCTTCGGGGGCCGTTCGTCGGTGATCCCAGCGTTGTACTGAGCCATCGCCCGGTGGTACGGCGCACGGGTCTCGACCGTCAGGACGAGCTTGGCGGCCTTGGCACACTCGACCCCGACCCAGTTCCCGGCGTCACAGGTGCAGTGTTCCAACAGGAACGCCTTGAGGGTGGCGGCGGGCTGGAGCGCCATCTGCTCGGCGAGGTCCGTCTCCGCCTGGAAGACCGTCCGGTCACGCACGACGTGCTGGTTGCACGATCCCCCCATCAGGAAGGGCGACACCATCAGCAGTGCCAAGGCGATCATCAGTGTTCGGTTCATGATTCTCCTCCGTGAAGTCCATCAGGACAAGTTGCACACTACCCCTCGCTCGGGGGCTTCTTCTCTTCCTTGGGCGGGGCGGGCTTGGGCGTGTCGATGGTCAAGCCCTTCATGGTAATGGCCTGTCCGGCGTCAGCGGCAATCTTAGCCACCCGGACGTACTTGTCCAAGGCGGCGACACCGATGATGTAGCCCGTGGCCACGAACCCCTGCACGATGATGGCGGCCAACAGCAGCGCCACGGCTCCGGCTGGCATTGTCCCCCAGTGAGAGGCGATGACCAGTACCTCAACCGCTGTGGCACAGACGTAGGCCACCAGGAAGGCGACGAACTTCTTGGACTGGAGAGGGCTGGCTTCGTGGTCTGTACGTGTGGTCGTCATCTGTTTCCTCCCCTGCGGGTGCCACCGTACCTTCCGGTCGTGTGGATACCTGCGGTGTTCTGGGACGCCATGAAGGTGTCCTCTATGAACGTGCGGTCGTAGGGATCGTACCCGTCCACGCAGTTCGCTAGGAGGTGCAGCCGTTCCTGTTCCTCGGGGAGCATGTTGCCGATCTGCCGGTTGAAGGCAGCCCGTGCTTCAGGAATACGCCGGAGGAAGTCTGTGATGCTGTAGCCGGGTAGGACGGGGATGTTGTCCGGGTCGCCCTCGACCCCTTTCAGCATGTTCTGGCCGGTGTTGTTGTCCCACCAGTCGCCTTTGGGCGTTGTCATGAGGCACCTCTCTACTGATTGGTCCCTCATAGCCCGAAAACCGGGGGCCTAGTCGGGGTCAGGTTCTCCGAAGGGGAGCGAGGAGGGATTGACGACAGTGACGGGACCAACAGCGGGTGCGGTCTTGATGCGTTTGCGAGGCCGCTTGTCCTTGGCCTCCTGCTCCTTGATGGCGTCCAGCAGCTTACGCTTGGACCGGCCAAAGGGTTCCGGGTCGATCCCGATCTTGAGTGCCCGTTCCCGAAGCGCCCCCAGAGTGGGGAGATCAGATGTCCAGCCCCGTCCGCCGCCCCTTGTGTACGGCGCAATATGAAGCATCACCACCCCGTCATCGCTGACGAACAGGGACGTCTCACCCCTTCGAGTGATTTCCTGTGAGGCGGCAGCAGCCACCGCATGGGCCAGGGCGTTTGTCCGTAGTGCGTCCGCAGCCTCTGCTACCGCACTCTCCAGTTCAGCACGGGCTTCGGCGAGGCGATCATAGACCGTCTTCTCTCCCGCCTTGGACGGTGCCCGCAGGATGGACTCAGCCCAATCCTCCCGCAACGGTGTCGTGAATGGTTCTTTCTTTCGGGCCATGTAGTGCCTCCAAACCCTCCGGGTCTGAAACTTTTACCCGACTGCTCCGAACTTCGACCCCCCCGAATCTCGGGTTTTGATCTGAAACTTTGGCGGGTAGGGCTACTTCAAGGGCCGGACGAGTAGGTTAGTCGGAAACTGGAGGACAACATGCCGAAACATCCTGCTCTGAAAGATCGACCCCTTGTGTTTGTGGACGTAGAGACCACGGGACTGGACCCCCACAAGCATGAAATCCTGGAGGTGGCCGCCGTGTTGGCGTACCCGGACGGCGACACCCCCTCGTTCTACGAGGCCAAGATCAAGCCGGAACGGATCGAGGACGCCCACCCGAAGGCGTTGGAAGTCAATGGCTACACGGAGGAGGCG
>Ga0233437_1001155_pt1 | contig 51043 bp, 40 predicted proteins | sample SI_122_August201_FD_182714 | JGI IMG/M metagenome (GOLD analysis project Ga0233437, IMG submission 182714) | Seawater microbial communities from Saanich Inlet, British Columbia, Canada - SI_122_August2016_200_MG | ecosystem: Environmental > Aquatic > Marine > Inlet | place: Canada: British... | reverse complement strand
TTAGCCCAACAAGATTTAAAACTCAATTGGCAATGTCTTTTTTTGGTAAAATGGTAAAAGCAAGAAGAATCAACCTTCCTTCTTGCTTTTTTTGTTTGCCAACTGAGCCTTAAATCCTAATATGTTATGCAAGGATTTTATTCTTTTTCAAACTTCAGTCCAACAGGAATTTTTACTTCACCTTTTAGATAAGGATTAATATAAAGTTCTATTGTATCGGATTCATTTTCTGGTATTAGTATGTAAAAATCTAACAATGGTCCATTCCCATAACTTAATGGTTGTCCTGTAAATCGATTTTGTAGTTTTATGGTTGGTTTTTTATAATTAGGATTACTAATTGTGTATCTTTGAATTAATTCAAGTTTATTTCCTTTTTCAGTCCGTAACCTTGATAGAAAATAATATGAAGAACCTATACTATTTTTTAAATCAGCATTCTTAATGGTTACAGGGTTCTCGGCTGTATATCCATATGAAGGGTCTTCTGTTTTTTCAACTGAGGTAAAAAACTTTGGATTACTAACTAAACATCCAGTCAATAATAATCCAGTCAATATTATTGAAGTCAAGTTTGTAAGTCGCTTTTTCATTTCTTTACTATTAATTCATTTTGTATGATTTTTGTCTTAATTGTTGATTAACTTCAAAATTATTACTACACAATTCGCATTATTTTGTATTTGTACATTATAGTGTTTTTATAAATTAACCAATTAAAAATATTTTCTATAACGAAATAAATATTTAAATTTTTATCTGACAAATTTATATAAAATAATATACCTGTTTAATTCTGTTTTATATATTTCCAATATTCTTTAAAATACACTCGTAATCCACTATTTAATACCCTTTATACTTTTCAACATGCCCAAAAAGCAGGTAATCTTTTAGTAAAAATTCCAATAAAACCATATGAAACAGACATGATTGGTTTTAAGCACACAAGATAATGATTAATATGTTACATCCATTTTTCCTTATATTTTCTTATATGACTTATATGGTTCAACTTTTAAACAGATGAAATTTTTTTCTTTGTTATTTTTCCTTTGTAATATATTTATCAATTATTTTGAATTATTAGCTTACTTAAATACGCACACCAAATCCAAAACTGATTAGAAAATGACTATAATTTACTTCTGTTTTCGGCAAAACATCGCGATATGGATTTTCATTGAATGGGCCAATTTCAGCCTTGCCAACATATCTGTATTGAGCATTCAAATCAAAAAAGAATCGGGACTTTTTAGGAATTCTTAATCCGAAATCTATTAAAAATCCAACTTTTGTATGCTCATACTCAACATCAACACTTTCCATACCCGGGCTATAGCTACTTTCCCATGCCTTAGTGAAATATAGAGACGGCCCTATGCCGATTCTCACGAAATCATAATAATTGTATGAAAAGATTGGAGAGATATTAAAGACTGTATAATCTATGTATAAAATGTGTCCCCATGTTTCTATTTTGTAACCATGTGTACTGCCTAAGTGCGCCTTTCCTGCAACAATTCCAATTGAAAACGGAGGTTTCAGATAATATTTTACACCAAACATCCATGAAGGAATATATCTATCTGTAAAAGGATAATCCGTTCCTGAACTATTAAACCAGCCAGGCCCTCTGTGATCGTTAAATCCATTTGTAATCATTGCGTCTTCTATTTGTTTACATGGGCCACCTTTTGTCCAACCCATGTACATTGTGATTGAAAATTTCTTGATTTTTGGTAAACCTGAAGTCAAAGTTTTTTGAGCAGGTGAAGCAGTTATCATAAAACTGCTGATCATTAGCGTTAATAGTAATTTTTTCATAGCATTTAATTTTTAGGTTAATATTCAATGAACAGATACAAAGATAATGTCAGAAGGAAGCATATCAAAACGAAGATTCCAAAGTAATCAGGAATAATTAGTAGGATTCAATTATCCACCTATTTGGAAATTCATAAAAAGGAAGGTGCCTGCAAATTTTAATAATTATAACCAATAAATTAGTAATTTCTGCAAATTATTATTCTGTTATTATTAATTTCTGCAAAAATTTCTTACCTTTGAATTTTAAGTTCAAGTTATGGAATTACAAGCAATATTTTTTCAGCAGATAAAAGAAAAACTACCTTCCCATTTATCCCTGGTAGATGAAGTTTCGGAATTGTTACAAATAAGCTACGACAGTGCGTACAGAAGAATCAGAGAAGAAAAGGCACTATCCCTGGGTGAATTGAATAAACTGAGCCGGCATTTCGACCTTTCAATTGATGCTTTGTTTAATTTGAAAAGCCAGAATGTAGTTTTTAAACATTATCCCATTGTTCCACCTACAACCGGAGTGAAAGAATTATTAAAACTTATTCTGGGTGAACTCAGGAGAATTCAGTATATACCGGTTAAAGAAATTATTTATACTGCCAAAGACCCACCTATTTTTCACTATTTTCAGTTTCCTGAAATTGCGGCATTCAAAATGTTCTTTTGGGAAAAAACCATTTTTCAGTTTCCACAATTTGCCGATAAAAAGTTTTCTATAAACGATTACGATTCGGAAATCAAAACCCTGGGCGAGCAAATCCTTGCCGCTTCCATAAAAATTCCTACTATTGAAATCTGGAATGAAGATACATTCAACATAACGTTCAAACAAATTGAACATTATTGGGTATCAGGCCTGTTCGAGAAGAAAGAAGATATTATAATTTTATGTGACAAATTATATACATGGATCGAACACATCAAAAAGCAGGCTGAGTTGGGATTCAAGTTTTTATACGGAACTGAATCGAGTGGTGTTGAAAACTCCTATAGATTTTATGAAAATGAAGTTGTATTGAATGATAATACCATTTTCGTCGAAACAGATAAATTCACTTCAACATATTTAACTTACAACGTGTTGAATTTACTTATAACCAATGATAAAGTATTTTGCCAGGGTGTGAAATCCTATGTAAAAGGCATCATGAAAGAGTCTATTCTGATCAATTCTGTAAACGCTAAAGAACGAAACCGTTTTTTTAATAAATTACTCGAAAAAATAGCTCTGTTCAGGGAATCTATTCGTTAGCGTGAATAATTCATCGCGCAGAGACGCAAAGATTTGAATTGTAACAATTTAATGCCTTAGAAATTTTTCAATTCCTCCCCAAAATAATGGAGAATCTACATCCTGTAAATCATTATGTCCACCCTCTTTTATTGTTATCATATATTTTACTCCATTAAATGTATCGAACAACTTTTTTCCCATGTAATAAGGTATAACCTCATCTTTGTCTCCATGAATAATCAAAATTCTGGATTTTATATTCTTAATTTTTTCTATTGAATTATATGATTTACCGGCAATGAATCTTATAAAACCTAATCCCATGGCTGTTGCCATTTCTTTTCCTGAAGTCAAGGGAGTTACAAGTATTAAACTATTGAAATTTCTGTTTTGAGAGATGTGGATTGCAACAGTTGTACCAAGAGAACGACCAAAAATTGTTATATCTTTTTCATCATAGCCTAAACTATCTATTGCATAATTAACCGTTGATTCACCATCTATATAAATTCCTTTTTCATTTGGTTTTCCGGTGGACTTAGAGTATCCCCTGTAACTTACTAACAGGACATTTCGATTCATATCAAAAAGTTTCGTTGCATCATCAAAACGATGATAAATATTACCGGCATTTCCATGAAAATAAATTATCAAAGAACGATTTATATTATCATTATGGCGAAAGAGAAAAGCTTGTAGATTTTGATTATCTCTTGTTCGAATAGATCTTTCTGTAACATAATTGGGAATGTTTTGTTCAGGAATTTTACTTTCTTGATCGGGATAGAATGTGAATTTATCTCTTATCCCACAGTTGGATAAAGTAATTAGCATGATAATATATATTATTCTTTTGAATCTCATAACTATTCATTATTAGCATTTCAATAGTAATGGTCGGCTCTTCAATTGTGATTGGCAGCGTTTGAATTATGACTTCCACCGTTTCAATGCTAATGATCGGCAGCTTATAATTAAAAAAGTATTATGTTAAAGGTATTTATGAAATATTGATTCCTTTTATTTCCCCTATTTACTTTATACCCCCTATACCTTTAGTTTTTTAAAATTTCAAAGTACGTTTATTTCTCATAGAAAATTTTTTATTCCACAACCATTTTTTTCGTTACAGAGTTTTCATTTGCTTTTACAGTATAAAAATACATTCCCGGCTTGAGTAGTGAAGCATAAACAAAAAATTCTTTAATCCCGGCTTGAGCGTATCCTGCATCTTGTTGTGCAACAACTTGTCCCTGAATATTTGTAATTTCTAAGCTAAGGAAAGAAGCTTTTTTCAAATTAACATTAACAACGCACTTCTCGCTAAAAGGATTAGGATAATTCTGTGAAACATTATTAACAAGTATATTTTCTTCAGCAATCTCTATACCTATAAAATCTTCTTTTAGAATATTCATAAACATAATTCTGTTATTCAAATATGGATGTTGCTGCCCCCAAATAGCGGTACCGGGTTCATCGTCTAATTGACAAACCAAATATATATAACCATCGGAATTTGCAGCACACGAAGGAAATACACACTCATCATAAGAATGAGAAAGATCCGAAGTAAGGTGATAAAAATCGTCCCAGATATTACTTCCATTTTGTGATTTTCTTGCCCATAAATGTCTGTAGTTTTTTATCATGTTGTGATAACCTTCCGTCACAGAGGAATAAACCAGAAAAATCTGGTCCTGATTATCAATAACAAGTTGAGGCATACTTGACAATCCGATATAATAATAACCAATCTCATTTAAAAATTCCAAAGTACCGTTATTATCCATATCCTGTGACCATCCAATAAGATTGTAATTTTCAATAAGCTCTGAATCAGGATGTCCATAAGGATCAAGGGCATGAGGATCATTTGAAAACTCAGGCATATTTTCATTCCAGTATCCGATACCATCTACAAATGGGTACCAGTAACTTCCTTCTCCATCAGCATAAGCTTTAGTAATCCCAAATGCTACGTGTACTATTCCATCGTTATCAATAGCAACTGTATGAGATCCGTCAGCACAATAAAAAGTATCAGCAGGCATTCCAAAAACCCAAAACGGGTATGGATGTTCCCAAATAATTGTTTTTTCAAAAGTTTCGCCACCATCAGTTGATTTCATAAGAAAAAGATCGTACCAACTATCACCTACAACAAAAGCAACAATATCATCTTTTGGTTCAGCAAAAACATAAGTATCGCCCTCAAAACGAGAATATTCATTTTGTGTCATTTCGTCTAAAATTTCATTTTCCATTTGCCATGTATTACCACCATCAAGCGACATTGAATACAATAATGCTCCGTCCAATCCCATATAAGGAGTGCCACCGTGAGTAGATGGTAAAGTAAGCGACAGTGTATGAACCCGATTTCTGTCAACCCCACTGGTTATTGTCCTATTCCATAGAATATAACTTTGTCCTGCCGGGCCTGAAAAATTAGAAAAACTCCAATCTCCTACCCCTTTTTCATCTCTTGTAGAGATTATCAGGCCTTGTCCGCTTGTATGGGAAACGATAATTTCTCCGTTAGGTCCAAATGAAGAATATGACGGCCTTCCACATCGGACGTTTTCAATTCTTGTAGTTGGCCATTCATCCCAACTCGTACCATCAAAGTAATTATATCCTGCTCCTTTATCATCAAACATATTACCGGAATTCATTCCAATATTCCAGATAGCTCCAATAGTTTGGTCTTCATATAGGTAAATAGTGTTTTGCATACTGGCGTTTGATTGGTTATCGTAAATTGTTTCACCTATCTGATATTCCTCCGGTACGAAAGCTGATGATTTAACATAAGCGTTTTGTGGTTTTTCGAACTCTGTTTTCCATTCATTCGGAAACATATTCTTAACAGTCAGATCTTTTAAATGTTTTGGCGGATAAGCTCTGTTTTGCCCAAAAACAAACAAAACAAAACAAACAAAGAAGATAATAAAATTTAGCTTTTTCATAATGTGACGTTTAAGTTAATAATATACTTTCTTATGCAAATATAAAAAAAATACTCAAAAATTCAGTTAATTAGATTCAATCTTTTCTATCGCTGATTTTATCCTTCTTATTGCTTCTTCTTTTCCTAATAATTCAATAATCAAAAACAAATCAGGACCTTTATTTGATCCAACCAAGGAAAGACGAATAACGTTCATTACCTGCCCCATTCCTAAGTTCTTTTCGCTTAGATAATCTTTAATTACTTTTTCAATATTGGGAGCTACAAATTCATCTATGTTTTCAAGTCTTTCACTTAATTCTCTTAATATTTGAGGTGTATTTTCCTTCCATTTTTTCTTGACAATTTTAGCATCATAAGATTCAGGTGACTGGAAAAAGAAAAAGGATTGTTCCCAAAAATCTTCAACAAAATTTGCTCTTTCTTTAATTAAACCACAAATACGCTTCACAAAATTAAACTCTGTTTTTATTCCTTTATCTTCTAATATTTGCAAATATAATTTTGCTAACTCATCATCCGTTTTTGCAATTAAATATTGATGATTGAACCATTTTGCTTTTTCGGGATCGAAGCGGGAACCCGATTTACCTATGCGTTCCAGGCTAAACAATGATATCATCTCATCCATACTCATTATCTCTTTATCTTCTCCCGGGTTCCAACCCAACAAAGCCAGGATATTTATAAAAGCATCAGTAAAATAACCCGATTCGCGATAACCCGAATAAATTTCTCCTGTTTCGGGATTTTTCCATTCAATTGGAAAAACCGGAAAACCTCCTGCAATTCCATCCCTTTTACTAAGTTTACCCTTACCGCTGGGTTTCAAGGTCAAAGGCATGTGTGCAAACACAGGCAACTCATCTTCCCATCCCAAATACTTGTAAAGAAGAATATGTGTCGGTGTTGAATTGATCCATTCAGATCCTCTGATCACATGTGATATTTTCATTAAATGATCATCCACCACATTGGCAAGGTGATATGTAGGCATGCCATCCGATTTGTAAAGGATCTTATCATCAAGCTGAGAAGATTGAAAATCAATCTCTCCATATACAATATCTGATAAGTGAATTGTTTCGTTCTCAGGAACTTTAAGCCGGATAACGAAAGGTATTCCTTCTTCCATTAGGCGCTTCACTTCTTCTTTAGGCAGGCTTAACGAATTGCGCATTTCTCCTCTGGTTTCAGCATTATACTGCTGGTTTTCACTTTTCAATTCCTTTAGTCGCTCACGCATTGCATTAAGTTCTTCCGGAGTGTCAAAAGCATAATAAGCAAACCCTTTATCAATAAGTTCCTGAGCGTATTTATGATAAATCTCTTTTCGTTCAGATTGACGATAAGGCCCGTAAGGCCCTCCCACTCCTACCCCTTCATCAACTTCTAAATTGCACCATTTTAGTGATTCAATTATATAGTCTTCTGCACCGGGTACATAACGGGTTTGATCGGTATCTTCAATACGAAGCAAAAACTTTCCATTATTTTTCCTGGCAAATAGGTAATTGAAAAGCGTAGTTCTTACTCCTCCAATATGCAAAGGTCCTGTCGGACTTGGTGCAAATCTAACTCTTACATTTTCATTTCTCATATCAAAATCTTTTACTAAAACTCTTTACTTTTTTGAGTTTTATCAATAATTAAATTTTTGGCGAAATTAATAAAAAGCTTAGGTTTATGAAATTTCTATCTTTGCCGCTTAGAATATTTGTCATAAAAATATCGTTATAAAAAAATATTATACGTTTAAATGCTTGCATAAATAATCAAATGAACGACAATTACAATATACTAATCCGGAAACTTGATAAATTTATCAGGAAATACTATTCCAATCTGCTAATTAAAGGAGTTTTGTATTTTGTTTCCGTTTCTGTTTTGTTTTTTATTCTTATAAATGTTTTTGAATATTATGCTCATTTGGGAATAATTGCAAGAACAATATTGTTTTATTCATTTTTATCTATCAATTCTTTGATCCTGATAAAACTAATTATAATTCCTCTTTTTAATTTATATAAAATCGGGAAGATAATTTCTCACGAAAAAGCTGCAAAAATTATCGGGAATCACTTTGTTGATATTCAGGATAAACTGCTAAACACATTACAATTACACGAAAATCTTGATAATACTTCAAATAACGATCTTCTTCTTGCAGGTATTGATCAAAAAATATCAAAACTAAAACCTTTTTCTTTTACAAAAGCAATTGACCTTTCGAAGAATAAAAAGTATTTGAAATATGTTTTACCACCTGTTTTGATCCTTATTTTGGTTTTATTTGTTGCTCCGAAAGTGATTACCGAACCAACCAAACGAATTATTAAACATCAGGTGTATTTTGAAAAAGAAAAACCTTTCGATATTGTTGTTCAAAACGAAAAATTAGAAGTCGTTCAACAGGATGATTATATTCTTGACGTAAAAATAATTGGAGAAAATGTTCCCGAGGCTATTTTTATTAATTCACAAAATGCAAAACACAAACTCATAAAGTTATCGTCTATTCATTTTCAATACACTTTTAATAATGTTCAGAATAATATTGATTTCTTTCTTTCTGCAGATGAGGTAACTACACACGAATATTCATTGACTGTTCTTCCCAAGCCGGTTCTTCTCGATTTTGAAACAGAGATAATTTATCCAAAATATATTAACCGGAAAAATGAAACCTTAAATAACACAGGTGATTTGATAATTCCTCTCGGTACTGATGTTAGCTGGAAATTTTTCACCAAAGATGTTTCCAGAATTTCCGTTCGTTTTGTTGATAATACAATGGTTTTAGATAATAAATCATCAAATGTATTTTCGTGTTCTAAAAAGTTTTTCAACAATCAAAGCTATTCTATTTCAACCGAAAACGATTTTATTATTAACCTTGATTCATTGTTTTATACGGTAAGTGTTATTCCTGATAATTACCCGACAATTCTTATTGAAGAATTTCATGATTCCATTTATGATAAACGTCTTTATTTTAATGGTTTTATAAAAGATGATTATGGTTTTAATAAATTGAATTTCATTTATGGTTTTATTAATAATTCCGATTCTACAAATAATACTAATTCCATAATCGGTATTCCTATTATTAAAAATACTGATCAATATGAATTTTATCATTTTTTCGATCTTGATAAAATAAATGTATCGCCGGGCGATGAGGTTGAATATTATTTTGAAGTGTGGGACAACGATGCCATTAACGGAAGTAAAGTCACACGATCTCATAAAATGATTTTTATTGCTCCAAGTCTCGAAGAAATCGAAAAGTCAACAGAGAAAAGTAATACTGAAATCAAAGATCAACTTAAAGAAGCAATTGATGAAACAAAAAAACTGCAAAAAGAAATTGAAGATCTGAGTAAAAAACTTGTTGATAAGAAATCTCTCAATTGGCAGGATAAACAACAAATCAGTGATTTGCTTAACAAGCAAGATGAAATTAAAAATAAAATTGAAAATATTAACAAATTAAATTTAGATAAAAACCTTAAAGAACAACAATACAGGCAATTTGACGAAGAAATAGTAAAAAAACAAGAAGAATTATCAGAGTTATTTGAAAAAATAATGACTGACGAAATGAAAAAAATGTTCGAGGAATTACAAAAATTGCTTGAAGAAGTTGATAAAAACAAAGTAAATGAGATGCTCGAGCAAATGGAATTAACAAACGAAGATATTAAAGATCAGCTTGATAGAAATCTTGAGTTATTTAAACAAATTGAATTTGAACAAAAATTATCGGAAACAATAGAAAAGCTTGAAAAATTAGCCGAAGAACAGAAAGAATTATCTGAAAAAACAGAAGACAAAAAAAATGATATTGATAAATTGAAGGAAGGACAAGATGAAATTGACAATAAATTTGATGATTTCAAAAAAGATATTGATGAATTAAATGAAATGAATAATGAGCTTGAAGAACCAAATAAATTAGATAACACCGATAAAGAAGAAGAAGAAATACAGGAAGAACTTGATAATTCAAAAAATTCTCTTGAAAAAAACAGAAGGAAAAAAGCATCAGGCTCTCAAGGCAATGCTTCAAAAAAAATGGACAAACTTTCAAAAAGTTTATCGGAAATGCAAATGGATATGAATATGGAACAAATGGGTGAGGATATAAATGCTTTGAGGGAAATTCTTGAAAACATTCTCCAATTATCATTTGACCAGGAAGATTTGATTTTTGAAATAAATTCAACTCAAATTGCAGATCCCAAATATGTTAAATTAATTCAAAAACAAAACAGATTAAAAGATGATTTAAGCATGGTTGAAGATTCTTTATTTGCTTTGAGTAAAAGACAAATGAAAATTAAACCTTTTATTACAAAAGAAATTAATTCAATCGAACAGAATTTTGAAAAAGCAATTAAACAACTTAATAATCGAAGAGTACAATCAGCCGCAAGCCGTCAACAATATATATTAACTTCACTCAATAATTTATCATTATTGTTAGATGAAATTTTAAAACAAATGCAAAAAAGCTTTCAAAATCAATGCTCGGGACAAGGAAGCCAATGTAATAAACCCGGACAAGGAAAGCCTTCTGCAAAATCAATGAGGCAGATGCAAGAGCAACTTAATAAACAAATGCAACAACTAAAAGAGGGGATGTCACCTGGAAAAACAGGTCAAAAACCCGGACAAAAATCCATGAGCGAACAATTAGCAAGACTTGCTGCCGAGCAATCTGCTATCAGAAACCAAATGCAACAATATGCCGAGGAACTTAAAGCAGAAAATGGAGAGGGGAGTGGTGAGCTAAACAAAGTACTAAAAGATATGGAACAAACCGAAACCGATCTTGTAAACAAAATGATTTCTTTGCAAACATTGAAACGACAAGAAGAAATACTCACAAGATTGTTAAAATCGGAAAAAGCCGAACGAGAACGCGAGAAAGAAGAAAGACGAGAAAGCAATGAAGCGAAAACACAAGATTTCAGCAATCCGTCCAACTTTTTAAAATATCAAAATCTTAAATCAAAAGATGTGGAATTATTAAGAAAATCTTCTCTGTCTTTAAAATCTTTTTATAAAAAGAAAGTTTCGGGTTATCTTCATAATATTGAAAACCAAAAAAACAATTAAATCGTAGCAATGCACTTATTACATTGTCCAAGTTATTGTGGGTAGCCAAATACTTTCTCAAACCTGAACCATGACTTCATCAAAAATCAATTATTTTTCAGAGAATATTAATTATTCTTTAAGTGAAGAAAAAAAAATTTCCGAATGGCTGTACCTTATTGCAAAATCCGAGAATTTTAGTATTTCTGAGCTTAATTATATTTTTTGTGATGATAAATTTTTGTATTCATTAAATACTGAATATTTAAATCACGACACTTTAACTGATGTTATTTCTTTTAATTACTCAGAAGGAATGGGGCAAATAATAGGAGATATTTACATCAGTATTGAAAGAGTTTTTGAAAATGCAAAAACCTATAACAAAACAAACGAAAATGAACTTTTCCGTGTTATGGTACATGGATTATTACATTTGTTTGGTTATTCGGATTATTCTAAAACTGAAAAATCAGTTATGACAAAAAAAGAAGATTATTATCTATCTTTGCTCGAAAATAAAAAATAATTTTATAATTGTTTCACGTGAAACATCTTTAATATGTTCAAAGAGTACGACATAATAGTTGTTGGTGCAGGGCATGCCGGTTGTGAAGCTGCTGCTACTGCCGCAAATCTTGGCTCCCGGGTTTTGCTAATTACAATGAATATGTCTAATATGGCACAAATGTCTTGCAACCCTTCAATGGGTGGAATTGCAAAAGGGCAAATAGTTCGTGAAATTGATGCCTTGGGTGGATATTCCGGAATTGTTACTGATAAAACAATGATTCAATTCCGAATGCTAAATAAATCGAAAGGCCCTGCAATGTGGAGCCCTCGGTCTCAAAACGACAGAATTCTTTTCTCAATTGAATGGCGAGAAATGTTAGAAAAAACTCCTAACTTAGATTTCTGGCAAGATAATGTTATTTCAATATTAACAAAAGGAAAAACTATAAAAGGAGTCAAAACCGAGTTTGGACTCGAAATTTTTTCTAAATCTGTAATCCTTACTAACGGTACTTTTTTAAACGGAATAATTCATATTGGAGAAAAGAAATTTAAAGGAGGTAGGATAGGTGAGAACTCTTCTTTAGGACTTACTGAAAGTTTAACCAGATTAGGATTTGAATCATTTAGAATGAAAACCGGAACACCTGTTCGTGTTGATGGAAGAACAATTGATTTTTCTAAATTAACAGAGCAAAAGGGTGATGAAAATCCGAAAAAATTCTCTTTTACGAATACTCCTTTATTAATTACACAAAAAAGTTGTTACCTTGCATATACAAGCCTTGATGTTCATAATATTTTACGAACGGGTTTTGACAAATCACCAATGTTCGCAGGAAGGATTGAAGGAATAGGGCCAAGGTATTGCCCGTCGATTGAAGATAAAATTGAGCGTTTTTCAGGAAAAGATTCTCATCAATTATTTGTTGAACCAGAAGGTTGGAATACGGTTGAATATTATATTAATGGTTTTTCTTCTTCCTTACCTGAAAATATTCAGTTCAAAGCACTTCAAAAAATTCCGGGTTTTGAAAATGCAAAAATATTTCGACCCGGCTATGCAATTGAATATGATTATTTTCCTCCGGATCAACTTAAATATTCTTTAGAAACAAAATCTATCGAAAATTTATATTTTGCCGGTCAAATTAATGGAACAACCGGATATGAGGAAGCGGCAGCTCAAGGGTTAATGGCAGGGATTAATGCTCACTTAAAAAACAATAACAAACCTGAATTCATTTTAAAACGTTCAGAGGCTTATATCGGTGTTCTTATTGATGATCTAATCACCAAAGGAGTTGATGAACCTTATAGGATGTTTACATCCCGGGCAGAATATAGAATTTTATTAAGACAAGATAATGCGGATATTCGATTAATGCCAATTGCTCATAAATTAGGTTTAATTTCAGATCAAAGGTTTAATGAAGTAATACAAAAAAAAGAAATAATTAGCGAAATCCAAAGATTTACAAAAAAGGTCAGCGTAACTCCGGATCAAATAAACCCATTACTTGACAAAAATAATACAAGTCAAATTATCCAAAAACAAAAGATTTCAAGTTTATTATTAAGGCCTCAAATTTCGTTAAAGGAACTTATTTCATGTCTTCCTTTCTTTTCATCATTTATTAATTCTTTGGAGAATATTAATGAGGATATTCTTGAGGAAACAGAAATACTAATAAAATATGACGGTTATATTTCAAAAGAACAAGATATCGCTGACAAATTATCCAAGCTTGAAAATATTGAACTTCATGAAAATTTTAATTATAAAAAATTATTATCTCTCTCTTTTGAAGCAAGAGAAAAATTGTCGAGAATAAAACCAAAAACAATTGGCCAAGCTTCAAGAATAAGTGGAATTTCTCCTGCAGATATTTCTGTATTGATTGTTTATTTAGGAAGATAGAGATGTTTCACGTGAAACAATTGATACTATTTTTGTGAAATCAACATTAATAAATACAAATCAGTAAAATCATGTATCATAATAAATCAGTGTCCTATTTTTTATTTGCAGCGAAGCTGCTAATTGTTTTTTTTTGGATTTTTATCTTCTAAAAAATATAGTAGTCGAACTAAAAAAACTTTTATGGAAACTATAACATATTGCCCCATTTGTAATAATATTGAATTTTCAAATTTCTTGAAAACTAAAGATTATTTCTATTCGAAAAAAGAATTTACAATTCAAGAATGTCTTTCTTGTGGTTTTCGTTTTACAAATCCAAGGCCTCAAGAATCGGAATTAAATTCATATTATGATTCGGAAAACTATCTTTCTCATTCATCTCAAAAACGAGGTCTACTTCCTTATTTTTACAATTTAATTAAAAATTATTCGATCAGGAAAAAGTATAATTTCATAAAAAACCTTACTTCAGGAAATTCTATTTTAGATATAGGTTCCGGTTCCGGTGAATTTCTCAACTATTTTAAAAAAAATAATTGGCAAACGCTTGGTATTGAACCAAATGAATATGCTCGCAATTATTCAGCCACCACTTATTCTCTTGATATTCAAGATGAAACGCATATTTCAAAGATAAAAGATAATTCTTTTGATATTATTAGCTTATGGCACGTATTAGAACATGTGCCAAATCTAAATGAAAGAATAATTCAACTAAAAAGAATTCTTAAAGAGGATGGCGTGATAATAATTGCTGTTCCGATTTGCAATTCTTTTGATGCAAAACATTATAATAAATATTGGGCTGCTTATGATGTTCCAAGACATATATATCATTTTACTCAATCAAGTTTCGCCAAACTTATGGAGAAACACAAGCTATCCATTAAAAAAATTATTCCCCTTATTTTCGATTCATTTTATATTAGCATGGTTAGTGAAAAATATAAATTCGGTAGTTCAAAATTAATCAATTCGCTTTTAATTGGATTGCGTTCAAATTTATCAGCACATTTTGGCACAAAGGATTATTCCAGCCTAATATTTGTTATAAAAAAATAACAATCTATTTTAAAGGCATATAATAAACAAATACCCCTTTATAGTATATTGGTATATTTTTTCTACTTTTGTTTATTAGAAGGGCTGATTTTGCTCTTCTATTTAATGCGTTGAATTACTGTATATTATGAAGATATTTCAAAAAAAATACATCATTTTACTCTTTCTTTCGATATTATTCTTTTTTTCTTTAATATTTATTTTAATTTTTTCTAATTCAAATATCAACTATTTCACCACATTTTCGCGATTTGAAAATTCTTTTAATAAATATTCTGAAGAATTAGATTCTAAAATTAAATCAATTTCCGAATCTATTAGAAATGACCAAAATTATACGGATTTATATTCTATATATAATGGACAGTTCTTTTCAGAAAAAGGAATGATCTTTCTAATATATTCAAATGATACTTTACAATTTTGGTCTGATAACTCTTGCCCTGTTCCAAATTTTTATAATCAAAATGTTTTCTCACAAAGTATTCATCATTTTGAAAATGGTTGGTATTACATTTCCTCTCTACAATCTAACAACGTACACATTATTGGCCTATTACTAATAAAGAATGATTATCCCTATCAAAACGATTATCTTAAAAACGATTTTAATCCTGTATTAAATTTACCTGTTTCCGCTACTTTTTCCTTAAATAAATCAGATTATAATGTTTTCTCTACATCAGGTAATTTTATGTTCTCTGTTTCTTTTGATGATAATTCCTCTTTGTCTCTCCCCTACAATTTTCATGTTTTTCTATATTTTCTTAGCATAATTTTATTTGTACTTTTTGTATTCCATCTCCTAAAATCAATCAATTACTTATCAAATAATCCGACCATATTATTTCTTCTATTTTCAGGATTTTTAATTCTTTTTCGAGTCTTTCTAATTTATTTTAAATATCCAATCTCGAATTTCAATGTCGAATTATTTAGCCCTAAAATTTTTGCAACATCTTCTTTTCTACCATCATTAGGTGATTTTCTATTAAACTCGGCTTTTCTTCTAATATTTTCATCACTGTTTTATAAAATAAATTTTTCCAGCAGTTTATTCTCAAAACTAAAAAAATTCTTTTCCTTTTCACTTTCTTTGTTCTTCATTCTATTGTCGTTTATATTTCTATTGATAATTATATATTTCTCCAATTGCCTGGTTCTAAACTCTACTATTTCATTCAATTTAATTGATATTTTAAGTGTTTCTTTTTTTAGCATAATTGGTTTCTTTATTCTTGGTATTCTCTTTCTTTCATTTTTTCTATTATCTTCTAAACTATTATCTCTTTCATTTAATCTTATTACAAAAAATCAACAACTAATTTTTCTAATAATAATTTTACCACTTTTAGCATTTCTTGGGTTTTTTATTTTTAATATTCAATTTCCTACTTTAATATTTTTTATAATTTATGTTCATATTTCATATTTCTTTCAAAGAAATTCATCTAAATCTCTTTCCTTTTTGTCAATTTTTGTTTTTATTATAATCTTTACAATTTTTATAACCTATCTGTTGCATATTGAAAATAATATCAAAGAACATAGAAATCGGATTAAACTTGCAGAAAAATTAGTTCCTAAAAGAGATTATTTTGCTGAGTTTCTTTTCGAAGATATTCAACAAAATATCAATTCTGATACAAGTTTTCTTAGCTTACTAAATAAGCCTGAAAATAATGATAATATTGAATTATTAATCACTGATTATTTGACAAATAAATATTTTAATAATTACTTTAATAAATTCAATATATTAATAACAATTTGTTATCCTGACAAAATTTTATCCGTTCAACCCAATAATTTTTTGATTAATTGCGATACATTTTTTGATGACTTAATTGTTGATTATGGAGTTGAAACTGATGTTGAAAATTTTTATTATCAAAGTGATTTTTCGTCGAACAGAAATTATATCGCAATTTTTAAACCTAATGATTTTACATCAAATTTTTCACCAACAGTATTTATTGAATTCTTTTCTAAATACGTTCCAAAAGGTTTAGGCTACCCTGAATTATTGATTGATAAAAGTTTTGTTCTATCACCCGATCTGTCCAACTATTCATACGCTAAATATTTTGATAAAGATCTTTTTTATAAATTTGGGAAATTCTTTTATAATATTGATCTATCAAATTATCAATTTTCTTCAAAAGATTCTTCCTTTTTTGATTACGAAAATTATAATCATTATTTTCATCGGACTGATGACTCCTCGGTTCTAATCATTAGTAAACGTAACCCGACATTTCTTGATGTTATTGCTCCTTTTTCATATCTTCTAATTTTTAATATTCTATTTGTTTTAATATTTATATTAATTATAAATTTTCCTATCCAAAATATTTTTCGTTTTATTTCCCTTAGAAATAGAATTCAAATCTCTATTATTTCTGTTATTGCTTTATCCTTTATTGCAATAGGTTTTACTTCTTTGATATATCTCATTAAATTAAATAATGATAAAAATTATGAAATTTTATCTGAAAAATCGCACTCGGTATTAATTGAACTCGAACATAAACTTGCAAACGAAGAAACTCTAAGCGAAGATTTAAAACCATTTCTTTCAGAATTGCTTTATAAATTTTCATTGGTATTTTTCTCAGATATAAATATTTACAATACAAATGGTGAATTACTTGCTTCTTCACGTCCCGAAATATTTGATAACGGGCTTATTTCGGAACAAATGAATTCTCAGGCATATTATCAACTAAATTATAATCATAAATTACTATTTATTCATAACGAAAATATTTCAAATCAGGAATATCTTTCCGCATATCTTCCATTCAGGAATGCAAATAATAAATTAATAGCATATTTGAATCTTCCGTATTTTGCGAAGCAAACAGAATTAAAATCCGATATTTTTACATTTCTCGTTGCTTTTATAAATATCTACGTTATCCTGATCGCACTCTCAATTTTTATTGCCTTAATTATTTCGAGACATATAACTAAACCCCTACAAATTATAAGGGAAAAATTGGGTACATTAAATTTAACAAAAGCCAACGAAAAAATTATTTGGAATAAAAAAGATGAAATTGGAAGTCTTATTTTAGAATATAACCGCATGATTGACGAATTATCGGAAAGTGCAAATCTTTTAGCGAAATCTGAGAGGGAAGGGGCATGGCGTGACATGGCAAAACAAGTCGCTCACGAAATTAAGAATCCCTTGACTCCAATGAAATTAAGTGTGCAGTATCTAAAAAAAGCCTGGGACGAAAAAGCTTCTGATTTTTCAGATCGTCTTAAGCGATTTTCACAAACCTTAACCGAACAAATTGATACTTTATCACAAATCGCTACTGAATTTTCTGATTTTGCAAAAATGCCAATTTCAGATAATGAGCAAATAGATGTTTCTCAAATAATAAATTCTTCCATTTTATTATTCTCTGATTATCCAAAAATCATTATAAATTTTAAATCTCAAACAGATAAAAAATTCTTTATTAATGCTGATAAAAAACAAATTTTACGTGTTTTTAATAATCTTATAAAAAATTCTGTTCAAGCACTCAGACATATCGCAAAAGGGGAAATAAATATCTCCATTAAAAGTACTTCAGATAACATTATAGTAAAAATTTCGGATAATGGAATTGGAATACCAAAAAATCAAATTGATAAAATATTTACTCCAAGTTTTACAACCAAATCTTATGGCATGGGTATGGGCCTTGCTATTGTAAAAAATATTGTAAATAATTCAGGGGGAAATATTTATTTTGAATCAGTTGAAGATGTAGGAACTACTTTTACTATTAGTTTTCCGGTTTCAAAATAACATATTGCAGCTTCGCTGCAAACAGAAAACAGGACGCAGATTTCTTATGATAATTATGATTTTACTGATTAACTTTGATTTAAAGTAATAACAAATCATCTATATTTGCGTTTAAATCTACAAATTTGATAATTTGAGACCTTTTAAACAATTAGCCGGACAAACTGCAATTTATGGTCTCCCAAGTATTTTAGGCCGAACTTTAGGTTATTTATTAGTACCGATTTACACAAGGGTTTTCAATCAAAATGATTATGGTACAATAATACTTTTGTATTCTTATGTTTCTTTTCTTCTCGTTATTTTAACTTATGGGTTGGAAACTGCATTTTTTAGGTTTTCGCAAACTAAGAAAAACAATAACATTGTATTTAGTACTGCTTTTATCTCTTTGATAATAACCACATTAATTTTTGGTTTTCTATCAATCCTATTTTCTCAAAACATAGCAAATGTAATTTTATATCCCGACAATAAAGATTATGTGATTTGGTTTTCGTTGATTATTTCATTTGATGTTCTCTCGGCAATTCCTTTTGCCAAACTCCGGGCCGATAACAAACCAAAACGTTTTGCAATAATAAAATTTACAAATATTTCGATCAATATAATTCTAAACCTGTTTTTCATTCTACTTTGTCCATTTATTCTTGCCAATTATAATGATTCTTCTTTGGCATCATTTATTAAACTATTTTTCATTTCCGGAAATCTAATTTCTTATGTTTTTATATCAAATTTAATTGCAAGCTTTATAACTATTCTTCTTTTATCTTCGGATTTCCTTATACTGAAATTTCAATTTAATTTCGTTTTATGGCGACAAATGATAATTTATGCCTTACCTTTACTTATTGCCGGCCTCGCCGGAATAATGAACGAAACTCTTGATCGTATTCTTCTTCGATACTTACTACCCTCAGATATATCCGAAGCTCAAGTAGGGATATATGGTGCATGTTATAAAATTGCAATTCTTATGTCACTTTTTATTCAGGCTTTTCGTTATGCTGCCGAACCATTTTTCTTTTCCCACGCAAAAGAAAAAGATGCTAAAATTCTTTATGCACAAATTATGAATTATTTTGTAATAACAGTTTCTTTCATTTTTTTAATTACAATGCTGTATATTGATATTATCATTCTTTTAATTGGAAAAGAGTTCAGAGTTGGTGTTGGGATTATTCCTATTCTGCTACTGGCAAATCTTTTCCTCGGAATTTATTACAATCTTTCGGTTTGGTTTAAATTAACAAACAATACAAAATTTGGTGCTTTTCTTTCTATTTTTGGAGCAATTATAACTATTTCACTAAATTTCTATTTGATCCCGATTATTGGATTTATGGGGTCTGCCTGGGCAACTTTGGCTTGCTATTTCTCAATGACGATAGTATCCTATTTTCTTGGGCAAAAATATTATCGAATAAATTATAATCTATTAAAAATTACGGGATATATTTTTCTCTCTGTTTGTCTATTTTTCCTTAGTAAACTTTTCAATTTTGAATTACAAAGTATTCGTCTGATTTTTAATTCTATTATTCTACTTGTTTTTGTTGCTATTGTTTTTTTCATTGAAAAAAATGGTTTAATAAAAATGAAAGGTTAAATTTTAAAAAACTAATGATCTAAGCCCCTTTGATATCCTAATGCAATTTTAATAGAACATCCACGATTCAACGGGGCTTATACCCTTCAAGATATTTTTGATTTAAGAAATAGTATAAACACTTACCTAATTTTTTATATTTTTGTCCGGTTAAAAATTTTTTATATGAATATCAGAATAATAAATAAATCGAAACACGATTTACCATCTTATGAAACCGAAGCTTCAGCAGGCGTAGATCTACGTTCTGATCTCACTGAAGCAATTGTTATTAAACCTCTTGAACGGTTTTTAGTACCAACCGGTTTGTTCATTGAATTACCAATTGGCTACGAAGCACAAGTAAGGCCCAGAAGCGGCCTGGCAATAAAAAAAGGAATTACTGTTCTAAATTCTCCCGGTACAATCGATGCTGATTATCGTGGTGAAATTAAAGTTATTCTGATCAATCTCTCTAACGAAGATTTTGTTATTAACGATGGCGAACGAATTGCTCAAATGATAATATCTTCACATGAAAAAGCCCAATGGGATGAAGTTAAAGAATTAATTGAAACCGAAAGAGGTTCAGGTGGTTTTGGACATACAGGTTCTTAAATGAATAAGAAACGAGAAACAAGAAACAAGAAAAAATCATCAGCGTAAATCTGCGTAATCTGCGGGAAACAAATTATAAACAAATGAAAAGATACTATTCCTCAATACTTTTTTTAACAATAATTATTTTATTTACAGCCTGTAAAACTCAGCAAAAAGCTTCCAAAAACTCAAAAAAAAATCAGGTTTCCACAGCTAAATATAATACAGATATTTTTGTTAATGCCAATAAAGAAAAAATTCTTGGAAATATAGATAAAGCAGAAGAATTGTTTTTGCAGTGCATTGAAAAAGATCCATACGATGCTGCATCACTTTTCGAATTATCGAAAATTTCTTCAACGAAAAACAATTTTGATGAAGCTTTGCAATATGCAGAAAAAGCATCGGAAATTTCTCCGAAAAATATTTGGTATCAATTATATCTTGCTTCCCTTTATAAAAGAAATAACGAATTTTTAAAAGCGGCAGAAATTTACGACAATCAAATTAGTTCTGATCCTGATAATATTGATAATTATCAAAACCTCGCATTTTCATATATTTATGCAGTCAAATATGATAAAGCTATTAAAACTTATAATATTCTTGAAGATAAAATAGGTATTACAGAAGAAATCTCAACTCAAAAACAAAAGTTGTATCTTTTACAGAATAAACCCGAAAAAGCAATTGAGGAAATTGAAATATTGTGTAATAATTTTCCTACCGAAAGCAGATATTATGAAATGCTGGCGGAATTATGCCTCTCTAACAATCTTCCGGATAAAGCCCTCGAATCCTATAAAAAAATATTAGAAATTGATCCCGAAAATCCTTATATTCATATTTCATTGTCTGATTTTTATCGTAAAAACGGTGATAAGGAAAAATCTTATGAGGAATTAAAAATCGGGTTTGCAAATCCAAATCTCGACATCGAATCAAAAATTCAAATTCTTCTTACATTTTATTCTATTTCAGATCTATATAACGACCACAAAGATCAGGCCTTTGCTTTGGCCGAAATTTTGGTTGAAGCCCATCCCGATAATCCTAAAGCCCACTCAATTAAATCTGATTTTCTATACAGATCAAAAGATTTTGAAGCTGCACAAAAAGAATTACGATTTGTTTTATCTCTCGACAGTAATAATTATATCGTCTGGGAACAATTGCTTTTTACGGAATCTGAATTAAATGATTATGAATCAATGAAAACGGAAAGTAAAATTGCCATCAGTTTGTTTCCGGAACAACCTCTTTTATATCTTTTTAACGGTTTGGCAAATTTCCAATTGAAAGATTATACGAAATCAGAAAAATCTTTAAAACGCGGTGTCGATTTCGTTGTTGGAAATGATGCTCTGTTAGTACAGTTTTACATGTATCTTGGCGATATTTATCATAATCTCAACGATGATATGGAATCGGATAAATATTATGAAAAAGTTTTACAAATCGAACCCGATAATTCTTTAGTTTTAAACAATTATGCATATTATCTTTCGGAGAGAGGCGAAAAACTTGAGTTAGCCGAACAAATGTCGAAAAAATCTATTGAACTTGATCCTGGTAATTCTTCTAATCAGGATACTTACGGTTGGATACTTTATAAACTTAATAAACTGGATGAGGCGAAAATCTGGATAGAAAAATCAATTCAAAGCGGTTCAGAAAATAGTGCTGTTGTTCTTGAACATTATGGCGATATTTTATATAAATTGGGAGATCACGATGAAGCAATAAAATATTGGAAAAAAGCTAAAGAAATAGGTAAAGCTTCGGATTTTTTAGACAAAAAAATTAAAGACGGTAAATTATATGAATAGACTTTTGGGACTTAAATATTATTTTCTTTTTTCGTTTTTATTAATAATTATTCTTTTTTCATCCTGTCGTTCGACACGAAGCATTATTAAAGAACCTATTAAAGAATACGGTGCTGATTATTTATTTGAAGAACTAAAAAATAATGAATTACAATTTGATTGGTTTTCGGCAAAATTTTCTCTTAAAGTAATTAACGATAAATCAAAGTTATCGTTAAATGGGCAGATTCGCATAAAAAAAGATAGTCTGATTTGGGTTTCATTTTCTCCGGCTCTCGGAATAGAAGTAATGAGAATATTGATAACCAATGATTCTATAAAATTATTAAACCGCATCGCTAATACTTATTTTATAAGCGATTATAAATATGTAAATAATTTTCTTGAGACAAATATCGACTATGATATTTTGCAATCTTTTATAATTGGTAACGATTTTTCTTACTATGAAAATGGAAAATTCAAAGCCTCTATTGATGGTATGGATTATAGATTGGTTACCGCAGGAAGGCAAAAACTTAAAAAATATATAAAAAGAGCTGATGAACCTCTAAATATTTTTATTCAACATATTTGGCTTGATCCTATAAATTTTAAAATTAAGCATGTTTCGTTAAAAGAAATAAAAAAACAAAATAAAAAAATTGATGCAGAATATGAGGATTTTGTATCAATTGATAAACAACTTTTTCCTACAACAGTAACTTATAAAATTCTTGCTGATAATAAAATTGATGTTTTTCTTAACTTTTCTAAAATTTCTTTAAAACATGATTTAAAATTCCCATTTAGAATTCCTTCAAAATATAGCAGAATTAAATAAATTTACAACTTATATTTGAATGCAGATATTTCTAAAAATACATATTAAACATCTTTTTCTAATAATATTAGTTTTCTTTTTTTTGTTTTCATTTTCTCAAAATGATAAAACAAAACTTGAAAAAGATAAAAAGAAAATTGAAGATGAAATAAGTTTTACTAATAATCTCATAAATAAAACTAAGAAAAATAAGCAGGTCTCAATAAATCAATTAGTTATTATTAATAATAAAATCAAAAAAAGAAAGCAACTAATTTCTGTCCTTAAAAATGAAATTGCATCTATCAATAATAAAATTGCATTTAATAATAATAAAATCAAAAAATTATCAGGTGAATTATCGGCATTAAAAAAAGAATATGCCAGGATGATTTATTTTTCCTTTAAAAACAAAAATTCTTACGATAGAATAATGTTTGTTTTTTCTTCAAAAGATTTTAATCAGGCTTATCAGCGACTGAAATATTTTCAACAATATAGTTCTTATAGAAAACTTCAGGCTTCATTAATAAAATCGACTCGGGAAGAAATAAATAATAAAACAGAGGATTTAAAAATTCAAAAAGGAAAAAAAACAAAGATACAGCTTCAGGAACAAAAAGAGAAAAACACACTTACTCAAGACAAAAAAGATCAAAACGAAACCATTAAAAAACTAAAACAAAAAGAAAAAAAACTAAGAAAAGATTTACGCGCTAAACAAAAAGCAGCCAATAAATTACAAAAAACAATTGAAAATATTATTGCTGCCGAGATGAAAAAAGTAGCTGAAATGAAAAAAGCTTCCGGGAAAAAAACAAGCCCAAAAACATACGCAACTACTCCTGAAGATATTGAATTATCAAAAACATTTTCATCTAATAAAGGTAAACTTCCCTGGCCAACTGAAAGCGGAATTATTTCAGGTACTTTTGGTGAACATCCTCACCCTGTTCTGAAAAGAATTAAAACTAAAAACAACGGAATTGATATTTTAACCAACGAAGGCGAAAAAGTCAGAGCGGTTTTTGATGGAGTAGTTTCAAATATTCTCCTTATTCCTAATTTGAATACAGTTGTGATCATCAAACATGGAGAATATTTAACAGTTTATTCAAATCTGAGTAAAGTTTATGTTGAAAGAGGTGACAGGGTGAAAACCAAACAAAACATTGGAATTATTCACACCAATAAATCGGAATCAAAATCAGAACTACATTTTGAAATCTGGAAAGGAAAACAAAAACAAAATCCTGCTTATTGGATTAAAAAGTAATTGAGTTCAGAATTTATTACAAACCCTTCTTTTCTTTCCACATTTTGTTAAAAGACTTTGGTTGAACAAGTGGTAATTCACGTTTTGGCCCCCAGATATTTTTCATAAAAGTTTTCATAAAAAAGTTTTTCATACCTCCGTTACTCATATCCAAAAAACTGCGCTTTTTCATCACTTTTTTATAGCCATACATCGAAAGTCTTTCAATGCTTTTTGTGTGTTTATTTCTTACAAAATAATTTCTGTTATATAAAAGTAAATCATGGAGAGGTATTCTGACCGGACAAACATCTGTGCATTTTCCGCACAACGAAGAAGCAAAACTCAAATGTTTATAATCTTTTATTCCACTCATAAAAGGGCTGATCACCGCTCCAATTGGACCGCTGTAAGTAGTACCGTAAGTGTGGCCGCCAATATTTTTATAAACCGGACAGGCATTTAAACATGCACCGCATCTTATACAATTCAATGCAACCCTTTGAATTTTTTGCTTTAATAATTCTGTTCTATTATTATCAAGCAAAATTACATACATTTCTTCAGGCCCATCGACTTCATTTTCCTGTTTTGGCCCTGAAATTATTGAGTTATAAACCGTAATATTTTGCCCTGTTCCATTGGTCGCAAGTAAAGGCCAAAATAAATCAAGATCATCAATTGACGGAATAACTTTTTCAATTCCGACAATAACAATATGAATTTTTGGGAAAGAAATCGACATCAAACCGTTACCCTCATTTTCGGTTAAGCCTATTGCACCAATATCTGAAATAATAAAATTTGCACCTGTTACACCAACATCAGCTTCGATAAATTTTTCTCTTAACAATTCTCTGACAAAAGCTGTTATTTCTTCTGGAGTACTATTTATATCGGTACCAAATTTCTCATTAAATAATTTTGCAATATTTTCTTTTGATTTGTGCATTGCCGGAGTTACAATGTGATAAGGTTTTTCATCGGCAATCTGAACAATATATTCACCAAGATCAGTTTCCAATGATTCTATCTTTTTCTTCTTCAAGGCATCGTTAAATTCAATTTCTTCTGTTGTCATCGACTTTGATTTTACAACAGTCTTAGCCCAGTGTTTTTTTAATATTAAAAGTATTTCTTTTATGGCATCTTTTGCTTCCGGTGCCCAGATCACTTTACCGCCTCTTGCCGTAAATTTTCCTTCAAATTCAATTAAATATTCATCAAGCTCATTAATTGCTTTTTGTTTTAAAGCTTCAGCCCTTTTTTTTGCAAGCTCTAAATTTACATATTGCTTCTTACCTTTAATTACGGCATTTTCGTAACGTGCCATATTAAATTTAATAATTTTCCTATGATCTTTATCAAAGGCTTTTTTTTGGGCTTTTTTCGTAAATTCTTTTAAAACTTCCGACATACATGCAAATCTAAATAATTTTTGAAATCTTTTCCACTCTTTTTTTATGTCTGCCTTCTTCAAATTCGGTATTAAAAAATAATTCTACCATTTTTAAGGCCGTTTCTTCATCAACAAATCTTCCTGGCAAAGAAATAATATTTGCATCATTATGCATTCTTGTAAGTTTCGCCTGTTCTTCTGTCCAACATAATGCTGCCCTAACATTCGGATATTTATTTGCTGTCATTTGTGCTCCGTTTCCGCTTCCGCAAATAATTATTCCAATCTCATAATTTCTATCATTAATTGCCTTTGCAAGCGGATGAATAATATCTGGATAATCTACACTATCTTCAGAATTAGTACCATAATCTTTTAAGTTATAACCTATTTTTGATAATTTCTTTTTTAGAAATTCTTTCAATTTATATCCGCCGTGATCACTTCCTATTACTATTATTTTGTCTTTTTCAAACATTGTTGATAAGTTTTATTTTTCAAAATTACTCAAAAAATATTACATTATTAATATTAAAGTAATTGATAAATATTCAATTTTTATAAAATAATTATATTTTACTAATACTCAAAACAATGTTTTTTCTAACAAAATATTGTTAATTTCTTATTAAAATTGTTATCAATTTTTTATAAAAAAAATACTTTTCAACAAATTGTTAATTTTATTGAGGGTTTTTAAAAAAAATATAAAAATATTACAAATTATCAAAAGAAATTACTATGATTTCAACAATTACTATTATCAACTTACGAAAAATTTAATTAACAAAGCTTTCAAATTTGATAATGTTAATAATAATTTAAATTCTTAAAATAAATGTAATTATTATAATAATTAGTGTGTATAAAATGTTAATAAATTGATATTTTTTAAAAAGCAAATAATTATTGATAATTTTATTAAGACAATTAACAAGATTAATAATAAGAATAATTTCTTTTAAATAAATATTAATATTAATAAAAACGAAAAATAGAAATAAGCGATAAGAAATTTTGTTTTAATTTCGGTGCTGATTTGAAATATACAAAAATGATAGAAAAACTAAAGAAAGAAAAGAATGCCGTTTTACTGGCTCATTATTATCAAATACCGGAGATTCAAGATATTGCCGATTATATTGGCGACAGTCTCGGTTTGGCACAAAAAGCTTCTGAAACTAAAAACGATATGATTGTTTTTGCGGGCGTGCATTTTATGGCAGAAACTGCAAAAATATTAAATCCTAAAACAAAAGTAATACTTCCGGATTTGGAAGCAGGATGTTCGTTGGCTGATTCATGTCCGGCTGATGATTTTAAAAAATTTAAAGAAAAATATCCCGATCATATAGTTATTTCGTATATAAATTGTTCGGCTGCAATAAAAACAATGTCTGATGTCATTTGTACTTCCGGTAATGCAGTTCAAATAGTTAAATCATTTCCAAAAGAGCAAAAAATTATTTTCGCACCTGACAAAAACCTTGGGGCTTATGTAAATCAGATTACAGGCCGAAATATGGTTTTATGGGATGGAACTTGCGAGGTTCACGATATTTTAACAACTGAAGCCATAATAAATTTAAAAATTGCAAATACTGATGCCAAACTTGTTGCTCACCCCGAATGTAAAGCAGCAGTTTTAGAACTTGCAGATTTTGTTGGTTCAACTACTGCGATGCTAAAATTTACAAGAACAGATAAAGCTAATCGTTTTATTATTGCATCCGAAACCGGCATACTTCATCAGATGAAAAAAGAATCACCTGATAAAGAATTTATTATTGTTCCAACTGACGAAACTTGTTCATGCAACGATTGTCCATATATGAAAAAAAATACAATGGAAAATTTGTATTTATCAATGAAAAACGAAACACCTGAAATTATTTTATCAGACGAAACCATTGAAAAAGCAAAAATCCCGATAATTAGAATGCTTGAAATTTCAAGAAAATTAAATTTGATTAAATAGTTTATTTTAAGTAATAATTTTTACAAATAATGATTAAAGATAATTTCAATAAATATCTTTTAGAAGTTGAAAACAAGGTAAATAATACCCTGAAAAATACTCCGACACAAAGAAAACTCTTTAAGCAAGGATATTCATTTTCAAACACAAATTCGTTTGAGCAGCTAAAAATTTGGGATTATATCTGGAATAATTCATCAGATTATTGGATTAAGATTCAATCATTTCTTTTTTGTGAATCTCAAATTAAAAACAAAGATTTTCTGATCTATTCCTGGAAAACTATAAAACACTGGCAAAAGCAAGTTGATAATTGGGGACATTGTGATGCTTTATCGAAAATTTGCACAAAAATTCTTGAACTGATTCCCGAGGAAGTATTAGAGCAACTTAAACTTTGGAACAAATCTGAAAACCCATGGGACAAAAGACAATCACTTGTTAGTCTTTTATATTTCAGCAGAACAAAAAAAATAATATTACCATTCGAGACGATAATTTATTTTATTAATAGATTGTTAGTTGATAAAGAATATTATGTACAAAAAGCCGTAGGTTGGTCATTAAAAGAATTGTATAATGTTTACCCGAAAGAAACTCTGATTTATTTAGAAGAAAATATTAAAAATATTTCATCAATAGCATTTTCTCCAGCAACTGAAAAACTTAAAAAGCATGAAAAGGAGAAATTGAAAAAATTAAGAAAATAAATTATTTACGATTTTTGATTTTCAATTTACTATTGAAGCTGGTATAAAAAAATAAATAAAAAGCCACAGATTTACAGATTAAAAAATTATAAATTTTTGAGGTAGAAAAAAATGTAAACCAAGAAATGAAACGGCAAAATTTTTTATAAGTTTATCATATTTATTGTAATATTGTATTCGAAAAATAAATAAAAAACATAAAAAATAATATCATGACTTTAATTTTAAATAGAAAAAATGTAATCTCGGTTCTTGATATGAAGGACTGCATGGATGTTGTTGAAAAAGCATTCGAAGAACTTGCAAAAGGAACTGCCGTTCTGCCTCTTAGAACTCCAATTACCCCGCCTGACGGACTTTCGCTTTATATGCCGGCTTATCTAAAAGAAATGAAAGCATTAGCCTGCAAAGTTGTAACGGTTTATAAAAATAACCCAAAGAAATTTAATATGCCTGTTGTAATTGGAAAGGTTTTAGTACAAGACCCGGAAACCGGTGATGTAGTTTGTATAATGGATGGAGGTTATTTAACGGCTGTTCGCACCGGTGCGGTCAGTGGGGTTGCAACCAAATATCTTGCACGTAAAGATAAAAACCAGGTGGCCGGAATTTTTGGAACAGGTGTTCAGGCACAAATGCAATTATGGGCTGTTTCAATTGCTCGGGAACTTTCAAAAGCAATAGTTTATGATATTTCAGATGAATCAACAAATGCTTTTATAAAAGAGATGAGCGAGAAATTAAATCTCGAAATTATTAAAGCTGAAACTCCTGATCAGGTTTTGGAAGCCGATATAATTTGTACGGCAACATCTTCAGCAACACCGATCTTTGATGGAAAAAAAGTAAAAAAAGGAACACATATCAATGGAATAGGCAGCCACACACCAAATGCACGTGAGTTGGATTCGGAAATAATTATACGATCACGTTTTATCGGTGATTCAAAAGAAGCCTGTTTTAGCGAAGCAGGAGATATTATTCTTCCTGTAAAAGAAGGCGTTATTGATGAATCTCATTTTTGTGGTGAATTGGGTGATGTAATAATCGGAAAAGTCGAATCAAGAATAAATGAAGAAGAAATTACAATTTTTAAATCAAACGGACTTGCTATTCAGGATGTTGCCACCGCTAAATTAATTTACGATAAAGCAATTGAAACAAATACGGGGGTAAATGTTGAAATTTAATAATAATCCCTAAAATCTTTCTTTTTTGTCAGTTTTAGGTCTTGCAACATTGAAGATTTAACGCTGAGAGTAAAATTCCAACTTTTCCTGAATCCCATTGGGATCCATGTAAATCTCATTTCCCAGCAATGAAGATCACGGTAAATATTGAAAGTGGTTGCAGTTAATTTTGCTTGTTTAAAATCATAACCCGAATTAAAACCTACCCTCCATTTTGGCGTAACATTAACTTCTCCGCTGAACCACATAGTTTGCACTAATGTTTTATTCATAATCTTGTGATTATAAATATAATCAAGATTGTTTGAGTAATTCAAATTATATCTAATATTTAATTTCCACGGAATACTCCAGTCAACATAATTATCCGGATTTTCGTTTATATCTTTCAATTCCTGTTCACTACCTTTCTTTGATACTTTTTTCTTATCAGTTTTTTTTGAACTCAAATTCCACGACAAACCAACACTCCAGGCAGTATTATCAAGCCGAAGCAATCTATGATTAACATCCCACTCAAATTTATTAAGATTTTTAGTACCGGCTGAATCTAAAACATAAGGATCCCAAGAACTTGAATAAGTAATATTTAACTTTTTAAATAAAGTTGTTCTTCCACTCACTCTGACTTTTGACCATTTTAATGAATCGGCAGCAATATTATATGAAGTAGATATTGAAAAATTTTCAATCAATTTGATCTTTTTATAACCGGTAATCGTATCTTTACGAGAGCGTACTTTAATTTCAAGATTATTGCTGATTCCGAAATTAACACTACCTGATTTCCCGTGTGGTGCCCCACCAAAAATAAAACGATCATGAATAGAATATTGTATGCTATCTGTATGTTCGTCATTGGTGTAATGATATTTATAATAATCCCATCCGGCTGCTCCAAAATCAGGCCTGAACGAAAAACCAATTGTAGGAGAAATAACATGACGAATTGCTTTAATCGGGCCTTTTTTAAAACCCAACATTCCGTAAATCCTTGTGCTTACGGATGAAGAAAAATTAAAATCATATTCATTATTAAAACCGGGAATTGTATCAGTTTTTACATAACCAACCGTAGTATCACTCTCAGTAAACAAAGTATCGTTAACCCAATATTTATCAAGTTTTTCAAAATACATCCGATCAGTAAGAGTAATTGAATTGGTCATATTAAAATATTTCAAAATTTTCAATGGGCTACTGACCGAAACATTGTGTTTAAAACCATTTTGCATTTGTGAATACATTTCGGGTTTAAAAAGCAATGAATCATAAGTTGAGATATAATTTTTCGCATTCATCGAATAATTAACACTAACATTATCATACCATTTAAGCTGGCCTATTTTTTCTTTTTTTCTAAATGGATAAAATCTATTCACCGAAAATGAAACCTGAGGCAAGGTCATCGAAACCGTTTTATCAATAGTATTTTGCGAATGGCTTAAATCAACAGTTAAAAAATATTTTTGATTCCAGTTTTTCTGATACGCAATGCTTGATTGAAATGTGTTTGTAAGATATTGCTGTGTTGAAGTAGGATTAAATTTATTATATTTATTACTTACAATATTTACGTTTGCTGAAAAATTACTGTTTGGCCGGGCTTTTGGATCCTGCCGGTGTGACCAACGTATTGAAAAGTCACGGTTTTTGCTATAATCAGGTGAACCTTTATCACCTAAAGCTGTAATTCCATAATTAAAATTAAACGATCCTCTATATCTATATCTCTTTGAATACCGAAATAAAGGTTTAATAGCCCAACTGCCCCTGGTATAAATATCGCCGGTAAGTTTAAAATCCAAATAGTCGCTTATTGCCCAATAATATCCACCACCTTCAAAGAAAAAACCCCTGTTGGTTGACTCGCCCGGCGCAGGAATAATAATTCCCGATCTCTGCCCTTTTTTATTTGGAAACATCCCGAAAGGAACAAATAAAGGAGTTGGAACATCTGCAATTACCAGATATGCCGGGCCTGTTATAATTTTATCATTTGGTATTACTTTTGATTTTTTATATCGAAATTCGAAGTGAGGATGATCTTTATTATCGCAGGTTGTATAACTTCCCAAGCTGATATTTATATTCCCGTCTTCAAGTTTTTTAATTTTTTCACCATGAATATAACCTTCACCTTCGTGGGTTACAACATGTTTTATCAGGCCTTTTTTTGTATCAAAATTATATCTCATTGATTCGGCATCAAATTCCTGTCCGCCTTCTGAAAAAACCGGTGCCCCTTGAATTTTTCCGGTTGAATCGGGAACCCCCCTTGCAAAAACAATATTTGTTTTAAAATCAATTACAATATAAGCGGCTTTTAAATTAATGTCCTGATAAGAAATTTCCGCATTACCATATAAAAACACTTTTTGATTTTTTGCATTGAGTCGAATTGAATCGCTTGCGTGATAATCAACCTTAGCTTTGAGAGGTTTTTCTTTTTTTTGCTCAACTATAGTATCATTTGTAATTGTATCTGTATGAGAAATTAAAGTATCATATACAAAATCCGGGATTGTGTCTTGAGCAAATGATTCTACTGAAAAAATTATACAAACGATTAAAACTAAAGCCTTAAAAATCAATATTGGTTTTAAATTCGACAATGATTAAATTTTTCTATTAATTAATTATTTTGTAAAGTTCATGATTTGAAATCCATACGGACAAGTTTAGAAATTTCAGTATTTTATGAACTGTTACAATATTTTTTAAAAAACATCAAGTATTATACCTAAAACTCTATTTAATAAAAATTTTATATCTTTGAATTTTTACAAATATGATTAAACGTCAAAATTAATTAAAAAATTATTTGGTGAAACTATATAACTTCAATTTTAGTATTCTTTGTTTAATATTGATTATACCTTTGATGGTTTTTTCACAGGAAAGGAATAAAATCACAAAAGTTGTTATTGATGCCGGTCATGGCGGATATGATCCGGGAGCATTGGGAGCACATTGTAAAGAAAAAAATATAGCACTTGCAATTGCCTTGAAAACCGGTGAATACATCAAAAAAAACCTGAAAGATGTTAAAGTAGTTTACACTCGTAAAACAGATAAATTTGTCGAACTTCACAAACGTGCTCAAATTGCCAATGATTCAAAAGCCGATTTTTTCATATCAATTCATTGTAATTCCCTCAATTCAAATAAAGTTCATGGAGCAGAAACTTATGTAATGGGTTTACACAAAAACGAAGCAAATCTTGCAGTTGCAAAAAAAGAAAATGCATCGATTCTATATGAAGATAATTATAATGCACAATATGAGGGTTTTAATCCTAATTCACCTGAAGCAAATGTTATTTTTTCTCTTTATCAAAATGCTTATTTAGATCAAAGCCTTAATCTTGCACAAAAAGTTCAAAAACAATTTAAAACCAAAGTTGGATTAAAAGACAGGGGTGTTTTACAAGCAGGCTTTTGGGTTCTCTATAAAACAACTATGCCAGGAATTTTAATAGAAACCGGATATCTCAGCCATGACGGAAATGAAAAATTTTTAATGTCAAAAGACGGTCAAACTTACATTGCTTCCGCAATTTACAGAGCTTTTAAAGAGTATAAAATTGAATTTGAAAAAGAAAATAAAAACCTTTTATTAAATAATGTGATTAAAAAAGAAAAAACCGATGATATTCGTTTTAGAGTACAATTTGCTTCTTATAAAAGAAAAAAACCCGTAGATTCGAAAAAATTTTCTAAATTGAGAGATGTAAGATATTATTTTCATAAAGGATTATATAAATACACGGTGGGCAATGAATTAAGTGTTAATGAAGCTGAAAAACTTCAATCGGAATTGAGAAATAAAGGTTTTAAAGATGCCTTTGTTGTTGCATTTATAAATGAAAATAGAATTTCAACAAAAAATGCAATTGAAAAATTGAAAAAATAAATTAACTTTGTAAAAACATATAAAAACATTTGTTTTGAAAATATCTCGTGAATTAATAGTCGGAATAATATTTATAGTTACAGTTGGCCTCTTTTTTTGGGGGTTTAATTTTTTAAAAGGTACTGATATTTTCAAAAAGCAAAGAGAATTTTATGTTGAATACGATGCAGTTAATGGTTTAACAAAAGCGAACCCTGTTGTAATTAACGGTTTAAAAGTCGGACAAGTAAAGGATTTATATTTTGCTCCCGATAATTCAGGAGGTATTATCGTAATTTTAGTATTAAATAATGATTTTCCTATTCCAAAAAATTCAATAGCAAGAATTTACAGTTCCGATTTGATGGGATCCAAGGCAATAGATCTTCGATTAGGAAACTCGAAAATCCTTGCGCAAAGCGGTGATACATTAGGTGCTAAAGTCGAAGCCAGCCTAAAAGAAGAAGTAAATGCACAAGTTCAGCCACTTAAGAAAAAAGCAGAAGATCTTATGGGATCAATAGATTCGGTTGTAACTGTTATTCAAGCAGTTTTTAATGAAAATGCCCGTAAAAATCTTGAAAATAGTTTTGAGAGCATAAAAAATACCTTGCTTTCTCTTCAAAATACTACCTATAATATTGACACTTTGGTAATTTCAGAAAAAAATAGATTATCATCAATAATAAATAATATTGACGACATAACTACAAACCTTAAAGCAAATAATGATAATATTAGCAATATTTTAGCAAATTTTTCTACATTAAGTGATACATTAGCTAAGGCCGAAATTCCAAAAACTTTTATCAATGCTAACAGGTCTATAGAAAAATTTTCTCAAATTCTTGAAAAAATAAATAGTGGTGAAGGGTCATTGGGTTTGCTACTTCATAACGACAGCCTCTATATTGATTTACAAAAATCTGCCTCCGACTTGAATAAACTTCTTGAGGATATACGATTAAATCCGAAAAAATACGTTCGTTTTTCAGTGTTTTAAGCTTTCTAATTAGTATTCATCCATAAACTTATAAAAAGACACGAATTACACAAATTAACACGAATCAAATTAGTGTAAATTAGTGTCTAAAAATTTACTGACGCAGATCACCGCAGAAAAACGCTGAAAAGTACTGATAAAAATCATATAAAATCCGCGATAATCTGCGTCAAAAACCCCAGAGTATCAGCGTCTAATCATTTTTCCACTTAAAGATTTCCGATTTATTTTTTGGCCTGAATTCATCTAACCACTTAAAACCCTTTAAAATTTTTTCTTCTTCCGGAAGATCATCTTCAGGAAATAATGTTTCATCGGGTTTCTCTAAATATAAAATATTTTTAACTTTATTATCTTTTAAATAAATTATCATATAGCTTGAAACCGATTTATTTATTCCAATTAATTCTCTTTCTTTGTTTTCGCCTTCATCAATTATATAATAAATAGTTTCGGCATTCCCCGAAACAAATATTTTTTGCAACTCATTATCTTTGAAATATCCAATCATGTTTTTCCCTTTGATTTGATTAAAACCCAAAGAGTCGTTTTGCGAGATTATAAAAGCAGAGTTATAAAGTATCAAAGAATCAGCCGTTTTATTTGTAATTGCAATTTTTATTGAATCTGCTGTCAATTGATTTTCTTCAGACCAGATCACCGGATCATTGTAGAAATTTATAGTTGAATCAACAAAATCATAAATAAGTGAATCGCATAAACCCTGCAAATTTTTTCTATAAAACTTAGCTTTATAATAGGCAAACAATTTTTTTGTCGTTTGTGTACTATCAAATGTAATTATCAAACTATCAGCATGTAAAAAAAGGGAGTCGTTTTTGTCAATAAGAATTGCTTCCGCACTGTCAGTAAGATATGCGAATTCTTTTTTATCATTATATCGCAAATAATTACCTTTGGCGACTGTATTTTGAACCGTGTCGGTAATTATGATATTATTAAACGCTTCACCAAATCCCGATAATTTGTCATAAAAAACAGTATCGGCTTTAATGGTTTGCTCTTTATTGATAATGACAACATTCTTTTTGAGCAGTGTAACATCTGTTTTTGTATTATACCAGCCGTCTTCACAATAAACATATTTGTTTTCACCTATTATATTTGTAGGCCCCTGAAAATATGCCGTCTCCGTAAGAGTATTATACATCAGGCTATCAGATGTCATTACATAATCGGGGTTTATTAAAACTACGCTATCCTTAAAAAAGAATTCTTTTTGTTTCGTAAAATAATATCCTATCAAACTTGTCAGTTGATTGTCTTTATTAATAATTTTTCCACCTAAAAAATAATTGGCAACCTTTGACTTTCGGTAATAGATCAAATCATTTGTTGTGAGAGTGGTTTGATTATCAATGAGTGTAACATTATCGTGAAGCTCGGCAATCCTTGTGTTTCCGTTGTAATTTAAGAGATCGCTGTAAATATCCAGAGTATCACCCGATTTGATATGAACATGCCCGAAAGCATCAATATTGTTTTCTTTTTTATTCAGATAGGCGCTATCGCAAAAAAGATAAGCACTATCAAGTTCAAATTCAGCATTGCCGATAATTCTTTCAATATCTTCACCAAGGTTTTTATCGTTTTTCCAAAAATCTGCTTTTATAAGTTTTATTATTGAGCTTTGTTGACAATTGGCATCACCAATAAAAACAAACAAAAAAAACAGGATGCTAAATTTAAAAAAATGTTTTTTTAAGGTGATTTTCATATTATGTTAAAATGACAAATATATTATTTATGGCAAAAGTACTGAAATTTGTTATTTTTGTTTTTTACTAAAAACGTAAATTTCTTTATGAATAACAGCAATGAATCGAAGAATATTGTTTATAATTATACATTTGAATATTCAAACGGTGAAAAGCACGAATTTTTAATTGAATTAGATAAAAAAACTCTTTTACTGGTTCCACGGAAAAAGCAATCATATCCAGCCTGGACAAAATTAATTAATTTCAAATGTTCAAATTGCCCATTAAATATTGAAGATCACGATTATTGTCCGCTTGCTATAAATCTAATAGATGTTTTAAAAGTATTTAAAAACGATTCTTCTTTTGAAGATGTAAAACTAATAGTAAAAACTAATGACCGTAAGACAATAATAAACACTACTTTTCAAGACGGGATCAGCTCTTTATTAGGTTTATACATGACAACAAGCGGTTGTCCGGTTTTAGGGAAACTTAAACCTATGGTGAAATTTCATACACCTGTTCCAACTTTAGACGAAACAATAATTAAATCAATTTCCATTTATTTACTTGCACAATTCTTTATTAAAAAACATGGTAAAAAACCCGATTGGGATCTTAAAAATCTCGTAAAAATCTATCAGGAAATTCAAATCGTAAATCGTTGTGTGATCAAAAAAATTTCTTCTCATATCGAAAAAGACGCCAGCCTAAACGCTTTGGTAATTCTTAATGATTTCGCCGATTTTATTCCTTTTTCCATAAATTTAGATGAACTCAACGAAATAGAGGATGTTTTCTCCGCATATTTTAATTAAATCTGCATTATTCATAAAATCTCTCGCAAATCTGCAAAGAATAAATAAATTAGCAATAAGTGTTTAAAGTATTCAATTTCATAATATAAAAAATATTGCAGGTATTAAATTGTTTCAATTTAAATCTTTGCGGCTTTGAGTCTTTGCGTGATGAATTATCTAATATTCTTTATCAAAACTGTTTTAATATCTTTGCAAAAAAATATTTAAAAAATGGGAAAAGTATTAGGAATTGGAAATGCACTGGTCGATATAATGACAAAATTGGAAAATGATGAATTATTGAATGATTTTTCATTACCAAAAGGAAGTATGCAACTTGTAGATAATGAATCGGTGAAAAAAGTTATGAGCGGAACCGAACATCTTGAAAAGAAAATTTCATCAGGTGGCTCGGCGGCGAATACTATTCATGGGCTTGCAAAGCTAAACATAGAAACAGGTTTTATGGGAAAAGTTGGTAATGATGAATTTGGACAGTTTTTTGAAAACGACCTGAAAGAAAGCGGAATAAGTCCAAAATTATATAAATCAAAAAATAACTCCGGTCATGCTGTTGCATTAATCAGCCCTGACTCTGAACGAACTTTTGCAACTTTTCTTGGTGCTGCGGTCGAACTTTCGGCTGAGGATCTATCGTCATCGCATTTTAAAGATTTCGATTATTTCCATATCGAAGGTTACCTCGTTCAAAATCACGATTTGATTGAAAAAGCCCTTAAACTTGCAAAAGATAACAATTTAAAAGTATCGCTTGACCTTGCCAGTTATAATGTGGTTGAGGAAAACCTTGAATTTTTAAAATCAATAGTTGAAAAATATGTTGATATTATTTTTGCCAACGAAGAAGAAGCTAAGGCATTTACCGGTAAAGAGCCGGTTGAAGCATTAAACATACTCGCTGAAAAATGCGAAATAGCAATCGTAAAAATTGGCAGCAAAGGCTCGTTAATTAAAAATGGAAATGATATTTTTGAAATTGGGATTATTGAAGTAAACCCAAAAGATACAACCGGAGCCGGTGACCTTTATGCCTCGGGTTTTCTTTTTGGGCTTGTAAAAGGCTTTTCTTTACAAAGATGCGGTGAAATAGCTTCCATACTTTCAGGAAAAGTAATTGAAGTTATTGGAGCAAAAATGGATAATGATTGCTGGGAAGATGTTCACAAAATGATAAAAATCACCGAATCAGGAAAATAAATACATTTTATTTTTTTATCGACATAAGTTTTTGTTCGCTCATTTCTTCTGCATATTTGCTATATCCATTTGTTTTTATAAAATTAATATTTGCATGCCTGTCCGAACGAAAAATTGATGAAATTAATTTTGCCAGAAAATTATTGAATTTTTTGCATTCATTAGTTGGCATTATTTTACAATTTGCACAACTCAAATATTTATTTTCGACGCAACAACTTCGAATTTTGCACCATTTTGCTTTTACATATTTTTCACATCCCGGACATTTTCCTTTTAAATATTTCTTACAGGCTCCGCAATATAAACCGCAATAAGCAATAAGTTTCTCATTTTTAACAATGTCTTTCATACGTATAAATTTTAATTTTCATCGGTCATAAGTTTATTTCCTGAAATCATTAGTTTTTTAATACGAATTTACTAATTTTATTGAATAATTGAATAAATAATTTTAGACTATGAAGTTACGATTTATTTTCACAGTATTTTTGTTATCAATTATTCTTATTTTTTGTAATCAAAAAACTACATTCAACAAACAAGAAATCAAAGATAAAATTATGGCCGTATTGAGCGATCAGGAAAAAAGCTGGAATAATGGTAATATTGAAAAGTATATGGACGGATATTATCGTTCAGATTCTTTAAGGTTTGCCTCCGGCAGTCATGTTTCTTATGGCTGGAAAAAAACATTAGAAGGATACAAAAAAGGCTACCCCAACAAATCAATTATGGGAAAGCTAATATTCTCGGACATTGATATTAAGGTGGTTTCAAAAAGTGATGTCTTGGTTTTTGGAAGATGGAAATTGCAAAGAGAAAACGATAGCCCGGGAGGACTATTTACTCTATTTTTTCAAAAAACAAAAGATGGCTGGCGTATCATTCATGATCACACCTCTTCATCAAAATAATTTTTGGTTTACCCGGTTTTTAAGAATTTGATTTAATTATTTAAAATACTTACCTATTACGTTAAGTAAAATATCTTTTTTTACGGGTTTTGATAAAAACTCATTTGCACCTAAACCAAGGACTTTTTCTTTTTGTCCAATCCAGGCATAAGCCGTTTGAGCAATAATGGGTAAATCAGGCCTTATTTTGCGGATTTCTTTTATTGCATCGAGGCCGGTCATTCTTGGCAATTTCAAATCCATCAAAATAATATCAACATTCGGATTGTTTTTACAAAATTCAACTGCTTGCACTCCATCTGTTGCTATTTCTACCTCAGCTTGTGTAAGTTTCAATAAGGTACTAAAAAACATATAATTATGCTCAATGTCTTCAACAATTAGTATTAGTTTTCCTTGCCAGTTTGGATACTTACCAGAATTTGCCATACCATTTTAATTTAAAAATTTAACTTCTTATTCCTTGAATTTATCAAGGATAATTCATTTTTTTCAAAAGTAATAAAAATTATTAAATGAATCATAAGAAAAGAAAAAATTTTCAGAGTCAATAAAAAAATTTCAAATTAGCAATAACATGAAACTAAAAACGGTCAATGTTATTTAGGCATGGTCAAGGATACAACCAGAAACTTAAAACCCATCTATTGCATTCAAATCCTTAAAAGCAATTTTTAATCGTTCGATTACAGATTTTTCGCCCTCGCGTAACCATTTTCTTGGGTCATAATATTTTTTATTGGGTTTATCTTCTCCTTCAGGATTACCAATTTGACCCTGTAAAAAATCATTATATTTTTCGGAATAATTTTTTACACCATCCCAAAAAGCCCATTGAGTATCAGTGTCAATATTCATTTTGATAACACCATAAGAAATTGCTTCACGAATTTTTTCCTGTGGTGAACCCGATCCACCGTGAAACACAAAACTTACCGGGTTTTTGGAAGTGTTAAATTTTTCTTGAATGAATTTTTGAGAATTATTTAAAATTACAGGTTCTAATTTTACATTTCCCGGTTTGTAAACACCATGAACATTTCCAAAAGCAGCAGCAATTGTAAATCTATGACTGATTTTGCTTAATTCTCCATAAGCATAAGCAACTTCCTCAGGTTGAGTGTAAAGCCTTGAGCTATCAATATCAGTATTATCAACACCATCTTCTTCTCCTCCGGTTATTCCAAGTTCAATTTCAAGTGTCATACCTATTTTGCTCATCCTTTGAAGATATTTTTTACATATGTCAATATTTTCTTCAATTGGTTCTGCCGAGAGATCAAGCATGTGAGAACTAAATAATGGCTTACCATATTCTTCGAAATGTTTTTCGCCTGCATCCAATAATGCATCTATCCATGGAAGGAGTTTTTTAGAAGCATGATCTGTATGAAGAATAACAGGAATTCCATAAAATTCGGCAAGTTGATGAACATGCTTTGCCCCTGAAATTGCACCCTGAACTTGCGCGATTTCACCACTTAAGGCCTTGCCTGCATAAAATGCAGCTCCCCCACTTGAAAATTGAATAATAATGGGTGAGTTTACATCTTTTGCTGCTTCTAAAGTAGCATTTATTGAATCCGTACCAACAACGTTTACGGCAGGTAAAGCAAATTTATTTTCTTTTGCAATTTTGAATATTTTTTGAATATCATCTCCGGCAACAAATCCCGGTTTAATTGTATTTGAAATTTTTTCTGACATAAGGTAAAATTTAAATATGATAATTTTTAATAAAAAAAATAAAATCCAAAATTAGACATTTTTTATTCTTATAGTTGAGACTGGTAAAAAAAAGCCACAGACCTGTCCGCCGTAATACTATGGAAGGCTGGTTCACAAATTATTTTTCTGCTTTTGATTGATATGATTTATTAACTTTGCAGCCTAATTGGCTCCGTAGTTCAACTGGATAGAATATCTGACTTCGGATCAGAGGGTTGGGGGTTCGAGTCCCTCCGGAGTCACACTAAAAAGTTCCCAGTCAGCAGTTGGCAATCGACAGTTTACTTTCTATAAAGTCTTTATATTTGCACAAATTTCAAACCTAATAGATGAAAAAAACAATTAATATTTCGGATGCTCCCAAACCAATTGCTCCTTATAGTCAGGCAATTCTCGCTAACGGAACTTTATATGTTTCAGGGCAAATTGCCATTGATCCTTACACCAGTAATTTGAATAATGATAGTATAAAAACACAGACTCAGCAAATAATGAGTAATATTAAAGTTATTCTTAAAGAAACCGGAATGGATTTTTCAAACATTGTAAAGTGTTCCATTTTTCTTTCTTCAATGGATATTTATGGAGAGGTGAATGAAATTTACGGAAATTATTTTCCTGAAAACCCGCCTGCAAGAGAAGCTTTTGCAGTTACGGGATTACCAAAAAATGTAGATGTAAAAATTTCTTGTATTGCTGTGGAGTAGGGAATAGTAGGAAGACCGAAGTCGGAAGTCGGGAGTCAGAAGATGGAAGTTTGGTCTTCGGTCTTCCGACTTCGGTCTTCTGACTTATTATAATAAAGTGAGAAATAATAATTAACCATATACCAATTTAACCATGAAACATTTTAAACACACAATAGCCACACTAATTATTTTCCTATTCATCAACAACACAAAAGCTGATGAAGGAATGTGGATTCCGATTTTACTTGAAACACTTAATGAATCGGAGATGCAGGATATGGGAATGAAAATTTCGGCAGATGATATTTATAGCATTAACCATTCGAGTATGAAAGATGCAATCGTATTATTCGGAAGAGGTTGCACAGGAGAAATTATCTCCGATCAGGGTTTGCTCCTGACTAATCATCATTGTGGTTATGGTGCGATTCAACGACATAGTTCAATTGAACATGATTATCTTACTGATGGATTTTGGGCAATGGACAAATCCGAAGAACTTTCAAATCCTGGTTTGACAGTTACAATGTTAGTAAGAATGGAAGATGTTACTGACAAAATCCTTGAAAACGTTGACAATTATTTAACTGAAGCCGAACGAGATTCAATTATTTCAGTGAATTCAAAAAAAGTAGAGGAAGAAGCAATTGAAGGAACCGACTACAAAGCAAATGTCAAAGCTTTTTATTATGGCAATGAATTTTATCTGATAGTTTCTGAAGTATTTGAAGATATTCGCCTTGTTGGTGCGCCACCTTCAAACATTGGTAAATTCGGTGGCGACACCGATAACTGGATGTGGCCGAGACATACCGGCGATTTTTCTGTTTTCAGAATTTATGTAAACGAAGAAAATCAACCCGCAGAATATTCTACCGATAATGTTCCCTACAAACCTAAATATCATTTACCTATTTCTTTGGAAGGCGTTGAAGAAGGTGATTTCACTTTTGTTTTCGGTTATCCGGGCCGAACACAGGAATATCTTCCGGGCTGTGCCGTCGAACTAATTACAGAAATAGAAAATCCCGTTAGGATAAAATTAAGAGAGAAAAGACTTGAAATAATTGAAAGTGCCAGAAATAAAAGCGATTTGGTTAGAATTCAGTATGCTTCTAAATCTGCCGGAATTGCAAACGGGTGGAAAAAAATGATTGGTGAAAGCCGTGGAATCAACAAACTAGATGCTTTAAATAAAAAAAGTCAATCTGAATCTGAATTCATCGAATGGGCAAATGCAAATCCGAAAAGAAAGAAAAAGTATGGAAATCTGATAAATAGATTCGAAGAAATATACTCTGACTTAAAACCTTTAAGGCTTTCTTTCGATTATTGGTTAGAAGCCGGCCGTGGTATTGAAATAGTCCGCTACGCCCAATCATTTGATAATCTCGTGAATATCAGCAAAGACAAACAATCCACAAAAGCTAATGTTGAAAAATCTGTTGAAAGTTTGAAAAATTCATCTAAAAATTATTTTAAAGACTATTATCTGCCGATTGACAAAGCAATTTTTATAGAAATGCTTAGTGCTTATCAAAACAATCTTGAAAAAAAATATCTTCCATCAATTTTCCAATTTATTGAAAAAGAATTCGATAATAATTTTTCGGAATATGCTGATTATGTTTTTGAAAAATCATTTATGACTTCTGATATTAAAGTCGATAAATTTCTCAATAATTATAAAACATCAAAATATAAAAAAATATTAAAAGATCCTGCTTATCATTTATCAGAAAGTATTTTCGATTATTATTTAGAAGCTTTAAAGCCTGAACTTGCAAAATATAGTACCGAATTAGATAGCCTTCAAAGAATTTATATGAAAGCAATAATGGAAAAAGATTCTGAAAACCGCTTTTATCCTGACGCAAATTCAACTATAAGAATTCATTATGGAAATGTTTCCGGATATAAGCCAAACGATGCAGTTACTTACCATTATTTCACAACACTTAGCGGGATCATGGAAAAAGAAGATCCTGAAATTTACGATTATGTTGTTGAAGAAAAACTTAAAGAGCTTTATAATAATAAAGATTACGGACAATATGTTGATAAAGACAAAAGCATGCACGTTTGTTTTATTGCAACAAATCACTCTACCGGTGGCAATTCGGGTAGCCCGGTCTTAAATGCCGATGGTCAATTGATTGGTATTAACTTTGATAGAAACTGGGAAGGAACAATGAGCGACCTGATGTACGATCCCGGTCAATGCAGAAATATTTCATTGGATATTCGCTATTGTTTGTTTTTGATTGACAAATTTGCCGGAGCAAAACATTTGATAGACGAGATGACAATTGTTAAATAATAAACGAAGGCTCTAAGCCCCGTTGAGTTGTTGTAGTTCAATTTTTAATCACATTAGGGATTTCAACTGGGCTTAGACCCTGCAACATAAATTTGTATAATAGTTTATTTATTTAAAAAACAGGCAAATATCTAAATCGAATTTTAATATTTTAAAAAAATTTTGTTTGTTTTCTATTTAATTTGTTTCTTTGCAGCGTTTAATAATAAAAAATTTAATTATGTCTGATATCGCAACAAGAGTAAAAGCTATCATAGTTGATAAGCTTGGCGTAGATGATGGTGAAGTAACACCAGAAGCAAGTTTCACCAATGATTTAGGTGCAGATTCACTTGACACTGTAGAACTAATAATGGAATTTGAAAAGGAATTTAGCATTGCTATTCCCGATGATCAAGCTGAGAAGATCGGCACAGTAGGTGATGCAATCTCCTACATTGAAGATAATACTAAATAGTAAAAATTTATTTGCATGAAGTTAAGACGAGTTGTAGTAACAGGTCTTGGCGCTCTAACTCCATTAGGTAAAAACGTCGATGAATTATGGACTAATTTGCTAAATGGAGTTAGTGGTGCAGGTAAAATAACCCATTTTGATACTTCAAAATTCAAAACTCATTTTGCTTGCGAAGTAAAGGGTTATGATGCCAAAGATTATTTTGATCGTAAGGAAGCAAGAAAATTAGATATATATGCTCAATATGGAATAATTGCTGCTGATAGTGCGATTAAAGATGCAGGTTTCGATCTGGAGAAAATTGATGGTGATAGAGTTGGGGTTATTTGGGCCTCAGGTATTGGTGGAATAAATACTTTCACCAATGAAATGGTTTCTTTTGCTGAAGGTGATGGAACACCACGATTCAACCCGTTTTTTATTCCCAAAATGATAGCAGATATTGCAGCTGGCCATATTTCTATTAAATATGGTTTTAGGGGACCTAATTTTGCAACGGTTTCTGCTTGTGCTTCTTCAGCCAATTCATTAGTTGACGCATTCAATTACATAAGATTAAACAAAGCTGATATATTCGTTGCCGGAGGCTCAGAAGCTTCAATATGCGAAGGTGGTATTGGTGGTTTTAATGCAATGCATGCAATTTCTACAAGAAACGATGATCCGAAAACAGCTTCAAGGCCTTTTGATTTAGATAGAGATGGCTTTGTTTTAGGTGAAGGAGGTTGTGGGCTTATTTTCGAAGAACTTGAACACGCATTAAAAAGAGGTGCAAAAATTTATGCTGAAGTTGCGGGTGGAGGCCTCTCTGCCGATGCCTATCACATGACATCCCCTCATCCGGAAGGATTAGGTGCTCAAAAATGCATGAAATATGCTATTGATGATGCCAATCTTAAACTTGAAGATATTGACCATATTAATACTCATGGAACATCAACTCCTTTGGGAGATATTTCTGAGCCGATTGCAATTGTTAATCTTTTTGGTGATCATGCTAATAAAATAAATATTAATTCAACAAAATCCATGACAGGGCACATGCTTGGAGCTGCTGGAGCTATTGAAGCAATTGCAACGATTTTAACTGTTAAAAATGATATAGTTCCTCCAACAATAAATCATTTTACGGATGATCCGAAAATTGACAATAAATTAAATTTTACTTTTTGGAAACCTCAGGAAAGAATTATTAATGTTGCTTTAAGTAACACTTTTGGTTTTGGTGGCCATAATGCTTCCATTATTTTCAAAAAGTTAAAAAACTAAATAATAGTTTCTCGCTTGAATTTATTCAGGTTTATAAAAATTCATTTTTCTTCGGAAAAACAATTATTTTTTTCAATAAAAAATATCTTCGGTTATTATCCCCGAAACATCTATCTGTATAAACTTGCATTTCGTCATAAATCAGTTTCCTCAGAAATTATTAATGGAATAAAAATTTGTAACGAACGCTTAGAATATCTTGGTGATGCTGTTTTAAGTAGTATTGTTGCCGATTTTCTTTTTAAAAGATTTCCATTCAAAGACGAAGGTTTTCTTACGGAGATGAGATCAAAAATTGTCAACAGATCGCAACTTAACAAACTTTCCAGAAAATTAGGCCTTGATAAGTTTATTTTGGCAAAAGTGGATGTTGGAAGCAGAAATAATTCAATTAAAGGAAATGCTTTTGAGGCTTTTATAGGAGCAATGTACTTGGATAAGGGATATTCATTTACAAAAAAAACCCTTATAAATTATGTAATCAATGTTCATTTTGATATTGATAAAATAGAAACAATTGATATTAATTATAAAAGCAAACTTCTTGAATGGACTCAAAAAGAAAAAAAATCATTAGATTTTAAAATGATCAATGAAGTTGGAACCGGCTTTTCAAAACAATATATTGTTGAAGTTCATGTTGACGACAAACCACTTGCTAAAGGCCAGGGTTTTTCAATTAAAGCTGCCGAACAAAGTGCAGCCGAAAAAGCCTTTATCATTCTGAATCCTGAAGTAGAAAAGTAGAAATTTTTTGTAGTTGCTAATTGAGTGTTTTTTTACATAAATTCCGAAGTCTCAGAATCGAAATAATTATTACTCACTCTATTCGACATAATGCCATTATTTTTGATTTTTGATTGAAATCTAAAATCATCAATCAAAAATTAAAAATTTTCCCTACCTTTGTCATTAAGATGGCAATATTAAAATCAAAATTCGATTTTGAATACTACACAATGATAGGTGTTTCGTGTCATTTAAAAGATTATAGGCTTACTTATTATTTAAATAAATTCCTGGATGTCGAGTTAAAAAAATCAAAAGATTTTCCAATCAAAAGAGAGAAAGACAAGAAAGATTTTCTCTTTTCATTTTTTATTTTTACGGACAAGAGCAATGAAATTTCATATTATTTAATTTCAAATCATAACCCCGAATCCAAACTAATTCCTTCACAAAAGCAAACAGACTACTTTCTTATTGCTAAAGATTTAATTAACAAAGAAAATGAGATAGAGATTATTAATAAAATCAAAACAATTCCCTATGTTTTAACTGCCTATAAAATTGAATTGCAGAAAATTCGATTCATAAATAATTTGCTCAACGATCTTGAAATTCATGTCGCTAATATTACATCAAAAACAAAAATCTTATTAAAAACAAAACTTAGAAATAAAAAAGTGTAGTTTTTCTTTTAAAATCTCTATATTTATGCCTTTAAAATATATGATAATAAATTTCAGAAATATTAATTTAAATATAAGTCATGAAAATATCTAAAATCGGTTTAACTTATCATCAAATTGGTCGTGGACAGGCAATTATATCGATATTATTTAAATATGGGTTTGGTGAATTTGTATCAAAAGGTGGTTTCGGAAGACATTTTGTTTCTAAAAAACGATTAGCGAAAATTGAAACTCATTCAAGAAATGAAAGAATTCGACTTGCAATTGAAGAATTGGGGCCGACTTTTATCAAATTTGGGCAAATTGTAGCAGACAGGCCTGATTTGGTTTCTAAAGACTTGCGTGACGAATTAAAAAAACTACAAGACGATGCTCATCCCATGTCCGATGAAATTGCCGTTAACGAAATAGAGAAACAACTTAAGAAACCAATCGACGAGGTTTTTAAATCTTTTAATAAAACACACATTGCTTCAGCTTCAATTGCTCAGGCTTATGAAGGTGTTTTAAAAACCGGACAGAAAGTTGCCTTAAAAGTACAACGCCCGGGAATTGAAAAAATCATTAAACTCGATTTGTCTTTGATGGAATTTTTTGCAAAAAAAATCCAGAATAACCATCCCGATTTTCAAGCTCTTGATATTGTTGGAGTTGTTGGAGAATTTGGTAAATCAATTAATAAAGAAATTGATTTTAAAAACGAAGCTGCAAATATGTTGAGGTTTGCACATAATTTTAAAGGTGATAAAACCATTTATGTTCCAAAAGTTTTTATGGAACATTCCAGCAATAAATTACTTGTCGAAGAATTTATTGATGGATTAAAAGTTGATGATATTGAAGGGCTTAAAAAAGCAGGTGATGATCCTGTTGAAATTGCTCACCGAGGCTCAAAACTAATGTTTAAACAAATCTTTACAAATGGATTCTTTCATGCTGATCCGCATTCAGGAAATATTTTTATAAAAGAAAATAACGTAATTGTTTTTATTGATTTCGGAATGATGGGAACTTTGCGGCCTTATCACATGGATTTTCTCGGGAAATATGTTTTGGGATATATTCAACGCGATGCAACAAGACTTACCGAAGCATTATTGTTATTGTCAGGAAAAAGGCATTACGACCGTGTCGATGAATTGGAATTTGAAATTTCGGATATGTTAAAACATTATCAATATCTATCGATGAAGGAAATGAATTTTGGTGATGTAATGAATAAATCAATCGATATTATTGTTGATTTCGGATTATCAATACCTCCTACTATTTATCTTTTGCTCAAAGCTTTAATAACCATTCAGGGTGTTGCCGAAAAATTAAACCCCAAAATTGATATTGCAAAAGAAATGGAACCTTTTGCTAAAGACTTGTTAAAAAGTCAGTTCAACCCGGCGAGGTTTAGTAAGCAAATTTTTTCAACAGTTGGCGATTATGTTGACCTGATACGTGACCTTCCAAAAGAAATTTCCGAAATTATTTATAAAACCAAAGAAGGAAAACTCAAAATGCAAATAGAATTTCAGGGGCTTGATATGCTTTTACAAAAATTGGATCATATCAGTAAACGAATTTCTATTTCTATAGTTCTATCTGCATTAATAGTTGGAGCAGCAATTGTTTCTCAATGGGAGCACATGAAATGGGTTGGAACCGTAATATTTTTATTATCAGGTGTTTTTGGGTTTTGGCTGTTGATAAAATTATGGAGAAATCAGAAGTTTGACAGGGATAAATAACTTTTAATATTTTAATGAAATGTGAGAAGCTCCGCTTTTAGCTGGAAATCAAAAAGGACGATTAGCAGAAGTTTTACGAATACTAAAGCAGAAATATACGCAATGTTCTGTTTATATACAATTTGGCATAAATATTTTAATTATATAAGAAATATAGGTACACAAGAAATGAAAAAATTTATTCTCTTACTAGCACTTAGTTTTTATATCGTTAATTCATTCTCCCAAGAGAATCAGATAGGCCTATTAACTTATAATGGAAATATTGTTTACATGGATAATTATACAAGATCCTGGGTAACTCTATATTTTGAAGGAGACACTGTACAAGTTGTAAATTATGATCCAAGATTTTTCATAATAGATAAAGAAAGTCTCGTACAATTCATGAAATATCCAATTCCAGAAGATTTGTATGATAACTCAATGGAAGAATCTGCAGAATTTAAATTACTGCAGCATTTCTTAGACTATGAGAAAAAATACTTTGAAAAGGAATTATTTAAAACTGACTTAGCAATAAAACAGCAATTCCTAAAAAATATCTTCGGAAAGAATTTTCTTCTTTGGCATTTTAAAGTGCCTGAAAATAATAAGGGTATAGAGTATGAGGTCAAATATCAACTCTATCTAAGTTTCACAATGAATGACCAGGTAGGATTGATCAATTTAACTTCTGAAAGTGAGAATGAATATGAAGCTAAGCTTGAGTATTTAAAAAAACTAACAAATAGAGTAGTTGTCTATGGATCCTGGATAAGTATAGAAGGGATATATGATAAAATAGATTCATGGAATTCAAACAAACCTATAATAATATCAGATTCAAAGAAAGGATTATCATTAAATATACCCTCTTGGCTTAATCAATGTGAGACTTTCTCTGACAATTATTGGCTATTTAATTTTCCTGATTCTGCTAATATTAAAAACGCATTAGCCCTAATATTTATAGAGAAGGATGAGTATAAAGATCTTCAAGAATTTAATATACAATTCTTATCAACTGATAATATTCTTGAAGTAATACCAGATGAATATAAAATTACACAACTGGATATGTCTTCAATGATAATCGCTAAGAATGGATCAGCCATATATCATTGCCATTATAATTCTTTTGAGACAAGAGATTACTTCGTATGGTTAAGTTTTACTGCCACACCATCGACTTATAAATTCAACATTGACAAATACTTAAATATTATTTACCAAATCAAAGTGATTGATTAATATTGATTAAAACTACATGCGCTGACATAGCTAAAGACAATGGCAAAACGGTGAACAACAATAAAGTAAAAAATAAGATAAACTTTTTGTTAAGATAGATAGGGGACAACTTGCAAAGAGTTTATCTCCTGAGAAATCTAATAATCTGTGGCATTTTTTTATCTACGCATAATTAAATCGCAGCTTCAAATTGCCGTAAAAATTTAATATCGTTTTCAAAAAACAATCTTAGATCTTTAATTTGATATTTTAACATTGTAATGCGTTCAATTCCCATCCCGAATGCAAATCCGGTGTATTCTTTACTGTCGATATTGCAATTATCCAAAACATTAGGGTCAACCATACCACAACCGAGAATTTCAACCCAACCGGTGTATTTACAAATATTGCATCCTTTACCACCGCAAATATTACACGAAATATCCATTTCTGCCGATGGTTCGGTGAACGGGAAATATGATGGCCTGAAACGGGTTTTGGTTTTTTCGCCGAAAAGTTCTTTGGCAAAATAAAACAAAAATTGTTTACTGTAAAGATTATCGCAGGAAGGAAAACATCCGGAAGTCAAATTTGATTTCTTAGGATATTCATTTCAACCACGAACAACAAAATCCAAGATAACCAAAGGGCTATTTTTAGGATTTGACTGTGCCATAAGTATAAGTTCATGCAAGCGTATAGCTGATAAACTAGGAGAATTACAAGTAGAAAGGATGACCTTTAAAAGCGTAGTAGGTATTGCCCAAAAATTGAATCCAATGATTCGGGGGTGGATACAATACTATGGTAAATATAGAATGTCATCACTACACAAGGTATTCAGATTGTTAAATC
>Ga0233437_1001152_pt1 | contig 51352 bp, 96 predicted proteins | sample SI_122_August201_FD_182714 | JGI IMG/M metagenome (GOLD analysis project Ga0233437, IMG submission 182714) | Seawater microbial communities from Saanich Inlet, British Columbia, Canada - SI_122_August2016_200_MG | ecosystem: Environmental > Aquatic > Marine > Inlet | place: Canada: British... | reverse complement strand
TAGTCAAAAAAATTATAAAGTTTTTAAGAAAAAGTGAATAAAGTGATTGACAAGCGAAAGTAAAAGTGTATAATACTGTCTATCGATGAGAAGAACAAATGAAAAAGAGCTTTTCATCACCCTCCTCCGAAACTGGGGAGAGAATGGCATATCTATGATGGCATATGTTGTTCTATTTTTTCCCCAGTTTTTTATTTTAGGGGTTGACAAGCGAAAGCTTCGAGCGTATATTATAGTGTGCTTCGGAGTGGTGTGATATATTTTTTAAAAAAGATTAAAGAAAAAAGAAGGATTTACCGATACTATATTATAAAGTAGTTAGTAATAGATTTTTGAACAGAGAAATATTAAGGAATTAACAAGAGATGACTATCTCAGCCAGACAATCAGTTGAACAAATATTATGTAGTAGCCGAATTGCATTGGTTGCGTATCCTACAAGATCCGCCTTTGTGGGCCAATGCAATGATATGCTCTGGTCTAATCGTCCTGAAAATAAAGGACACGACCCAGGGTAGTCGCTTTTGAATCTATAGTTTTCCTCGTTCAAAAGCGGCTTCAAAAAGAAGTCGCTTTTTTTTATGCTCTTTTTTAATAAAATAATACCTTATGGTGCAATCGGCAGCACATCAGACTTTGAATCTGAAAATTTTGGTTCGAGTCCAAATAGGGTAGTTTATTCCCTCGTAGCTCAATTGGAAGAGCGGCATGCTGTTAACATGTTGGTTGTAGGTTCGAGTCCTGCCAAGGGAGTTTGAGTTGTTGCATAATTAGCAACTACTCATTAGATCTTTATAAAGTTAATAGGGGCCACAATGGTGGCACACACTGTGTTAAGTTTTTGTAAATTATACACGGAGAATTTCATTTGGGGTGGTCGTCTATCTGGCGTTTTGGATAGGCATAGCACCGAATCCCTTCGGGATTATAGTGCTTCTAGCACCGAATGAGATCTTCGTGTTTTTAGGAAGTGTAGCTCAGTTGGCAGAGCATCGTGCTGATAACGCGAAGGTCACAGGATCGTTTCCTGTCACTTCTATTAAAGGATATATTTATATTTTTTCCGATATATAGATATAGTTATATAAAGGAGAAGTTATGAATAGTGTTTTAGAAATATTAGCCAACAGGATCAGCAGGAAAGCAATACTATTAATGACAGCAATGATATTAATATATATGATAGTAGTGACTCCTACAGTAGTTCATGCAGTAATAGCCATAGGAGTTATAGCATGTTTATCATTAATAGGAGTTCTTTTACAGTATAGTATAGATCGTAAAAGAGCTGAAGCAGGCAAAAAACAAGAAGATTAAATATTTAAGCAGGTTGAATGTGAGAAAGTTATCGCATATGAAGCCGTTGGTCGGAGGTTCGAATCCTTCTCTCTCCATTCACGGAGAGATAGCTCAGTTTGGTAGAGCAACGTAAACCACTTTTTCCTCCTACGCATCTGCTTATTAAAATTTAGAAGTGTGGTGATGGGCAGGAGTACAGTCTCTTGTTGGATCAGTCAACCATCCTAGGAAACAGTTTACTGTTATTGATCTGGGGTCGAGTCCCAGTCACATTTCTTTTTTACACCCGATTATTTCAGCGGCTAGAATGTCTCTCTTACAAGGAGAAGGTCAGTGGTTCGAGTCCACTATCGGGTATATCGCGTATTGGTGTAATGGAAGCACGTCTCCCTGTCGAGGAGAGGGCAGCAGATCGATACTGCTATACGTGACTAGGTTTTTTAACAAGGAGTTAAATGTAAAGGAATTATACCAAATTCTATCCTATTCAAAAAATAAAGGTAGCTTAGCTATCTGTAAAAAAATAAATAGAGGAGTTCGATTACTTTCGTAGAATAGATATATAGATATTAATTCTATTCTAGGAGAGTAAAAAATGTATAAATACATATGCCCTAATTGTAATGAAAATTTTGAAACAAAAGATAAAAGAAGTAAATTTTGCTCAAGAGCTTGTGCAGCAAGTTTTAATAATAAAGGTAGAATATTAACTGTAGAGCAAAAGAAAAAAGTATCTGAAGCATTAAAAAAATATTATAAAAAGAATCCCAATAAGAAGACATCTCATAAACAAGCATTACGTCAGGGTATATTATCTCAAAAAGGTAAACATAAAAATCCTCAAAATCTTTTAGATTTAAGCAAAAGGACTATCTCTAAAATTATGAGAAGAGTTGGAGAAGGATGTTCTAATTGCGAATGGAATGAATGTGTATGTGATATTCATCATATAAATGGACGAAAAATAAAAGATGCTGATAATCATAATAATTTGTCTTATTTATGTCCTAATTGTCATAGAAAAGTTCATAATAATCTTATAAGTAAAAAAGATTTAATTACTTTAACAGATTATGTGGGAGATAGATGGAAAGAATATTATTATGGATAATTTGAATAAGGAAGTGCGTCAGAGTTGGAGAGCTGAGGAAGTCTGTAAAACTTTCGTTTAACCGCTGAGTAGGTTCGAATCCTATCACTTCCATTGTTGGTGAGTTGGCAGAGTCTGGTTTATTGCACTGCTTTGCTAAAGCAGAGAGCCTAGAAATAGGTTTCATAGGTTCAAATCCTATACTCACCGTTTGAAATTATTGGTAGGTAGCATCCATGGGGATAATTGGTCTTGAAAACCATGCCAGCTGAAAGGTTGAGAGTTCGATTCTTTTACCTACCGCTGTTCACAGAGATATAGCTCAATAGGAAGAGCGGGACTTTCATACGGTCTGTCAGTTGGGAGTTCGAATCTCCCTATCTCTATTATAAAATAAGCTGTGGTAGACAAAACGGTAAAGTCACTACTCTTTCAAGGTAGAATTTGCGGGTTCGACCCCCGTCCACAGTATTTTAGAAGGTCCTATCATCTAGTGGCTTAGGATACTGCCCTCTCAAGGCGGCAACAGGGGTTCAAATCCCCTTAGGACTATTTTTTTAAAGGATAATTATAATAATAACTATAATAAGATTATATAAATTATAATTATTATTAAGGAGAGTAAAAATGCCAGAGCCAATTACTAAAGTCGATTTTATTAATAAGTATATTGACAAGAAAAAAGAAGAGATAGTAGAAGCAGAATTAACTATCAGAGTATTGGAAAAATTATTATCAGATTTGGGATATGGAATTATCCCTGATGAGCCACAAGAGTAATTTTGTAAGAAGTTCTACCTATTTTTCCTTACACCGAATCGTTATAAACCTATGTGTAGCACCGAATTAGGTAAAGTAGGGTTAATCATTTTTCCGAAAAAAGAAAAAACTTTTAGAAAATAGAGAAAAAGAACTTGAAAGCGAAAGAGAATATGTTATAGTATTAACATAACAACGTTGGTTGTTTAATTCTTTTACAAATTAATAGAGAGAATATAAAAAAGATATACGGGTTGAAGCAATAGAGTTATCGCTCTAAAATCGAAAACCACTCTACCGCGTCCACGCATCCGTATTTTTAATATTTGCATGTGGGTTGATTGACGTTGGTTATCGATAATGACTAATTGAAAAGCATATGAGGATCGAATAAGTGATTTAGGAAAGATCTAATTTCAAGCTAAACGCCAAGCTGATGATTAGAGGGAAGACTAAAGAACTTTAAGAGAACCCAGGTTGAAACATACTATTTGGGCTTTGCTTCTAAATTTCCCTTGTTTCAAAACTTTTCCTGACGCACCGCCATGAGCGGGCTATAAATGGAATACCCAATATCTTCCACGCATCCACAGGCGTTTTATCTGAGGTAGTTTAGGTATAAAACGTGGGTCCTTTGAGACTCTTGACGATAGGTGAGATCCCTATCCCTTAGACCATTATGTTCGGGTCCTCTAATAAACCAATTGGAATACTTCGGTATTTCGATTAGTTAAGAGACAATTGGAAAGACGATTTATCGTAAAGCCCTTTTGCAATGTAGGTGTAATTCCTATCCCGTACACCAATAAATAATATTCAGGTCGTCTGATCAAGGCACTCCCCACTTCGGAGGGGAGAAACGTAGGTGTGATTCCTACCCTGAATACCAATATAATATTCGGTAGTTTACATGTAAAACAGTTGCCAATTCCCCCCCGAAGAGGCAGAAGCTGGTTAGGTTTGATTCCTGCCCCGAATACCATTTTTATTCTCTTTATACAAAAAATTATCGCGGGGTAGAGCAGTCTGGTAGCTCGTTAGGCTCATAACCTAAAGGTCGTGGCGTTCGAATCCCACTCCCGCTAAATCTTCACTACAACGAGTTTATAATGTCTTTTACGTCATTAAAAGCTTGTTGTAGTATTTTGTCATTAGAAACTAAGTCAGGTATAACTATTAGATTAATATTTTTATTAGTCGCTATTTTAAGTTTATCAGCATCTCTTGTTTGTATTTTATCTAATTTAGTTTGTCCGTAGATAGGTTTGAAATGGACTATTCCATTCCATTCAATCGCTAATTTTAGACTAGGAATAGCGACATCTACCTCGTATCCATTTAACATTATTTTATCATTAGCTAAGATATTAAGATTAGGAAATTCTTTAACTAATAAGTTATAGAACTTTGCTTCGATCTTAGATCTTCTTGATTTACGTTTTAATTTATTATTATAAGTAGCAGCACAAGACTTGTTGCAAAACGAATGTTTAGTTTTATTTATTTGAGAAGGAATTCTATATACTTCTTTCTGACAATTAGAGCATATTACTTTTACAATCGTTTTATGGTATTCGTGTCTACATTCTTGAGAACAAAAGAATAATTCTTGTTTTCTTGCTTTTGCAGGATGGTAATACGTTTTTGGTTTTTTGCAAAAAATATTACAATGATCACAATTGTATGTGTAATATTTAGAAATTAATGTTATTTTTGCCATCTTGTATCTCCTATATAAATTCTTTATACTTATATATTCAACATAGATAGCAGAACTCCTTTTTATTTTTTAGTAAATCTTTTTTATGCTATTAACTCTCCGAAGTGTTACTTGGCCGCACACTTGCTTTGGGAGCAAGAAGTTTCAGTTCAAATCTGGACGGAGAGAGTTAAGATTTATCTTTCAAAGTGAAAGAGAAGTCGATAAGATCCTATAAGCTAACACCGAATCACGGAGTGATTATAGTGTTATCCTAACACCGAATAGGAGAATTATATGATGTCTCAGGGTAATGTCAAATGGTTTGATAAGAAAAAAGGTTATGGCTTTGTAGAACATGAAGGAAGCGATATTTATCTTCATCATTCCGAAATTTTAAGTAAGTATGTACCTGAAACAAATGACCTGATCAGCTTCGATATAGTCGGAGGAGAGAAGGGTCGTAAAGCACAAAATATAACTAAAGTGGGTTGATAGAGAGTAAGTTATCGTATCCTAAACGAGAGGTTGCAGGTTCGAGTCCTGTCAGGTAAGCTTAGGCTTACTTGTAGCTCAATTGGCAGAGCGCTAAATCCTTATTTTCACCCACGTATCCATTTTAGTTGTTTATAATAGCACTTACATCAAGTGCTATCATGGCATTGGAAATAAAAAAGTTTGCAATGCAAAGGAGGAATTCTCCCATTTATGTCGAATATATAAATAGTAAGTTATTTATATAGGAGACATATTGTGGAGAATCTATATGTTTTAGAATCTGGGAGAAGAAGAAAAGCAGAGAAACATGTCTGTGAACAATGTGAGAAAGAGTTTTTAAGAAGGAAGAATGCTCCTAGTCCTAAAAAGTATTGTAGTAAAAAATGTCATGAGGTAAGTAGAAAAAATAGAATTATAGTTAAATGCACTAATTGTGGAAAAAATGTTGAAAAAAAGATATCACAATTAAAAAAAGCTAAGCATGGGTTTTATTTTTGCAATAGAGATTGTAAGGAAGAAGCTCAAAAATTGGGAGGAAAATGCCCACAAATAAGACCTGCTCATTTTGGAACAGGGACAGGAGTTCATAGCTATAGATCAGCAATGAAAGAAGAGATTAAAGCAGGATGTATAGATTGTTTTAATAAAACAGAATATCTCCTAGTAGTTCATCATAAAGATGGTGATAGGCAAAATAACAAAAAAGAAAATTTAGAAGTGGTTTGTAGAAACTGTCATATAAAAAGACACCTTTATTTGAAAAATGGTGAATGGTGTTTTTGGTCGTCATCTCTTACTCCAAGAGAAATGCTGATCAGTTTATAAATAACCTGGGGAGGCATGTTCCAAGGGGGCGAAAATCTTTTGCAAGGATTTTGTGTCGGGTTCGATTCCCGTCCTCTCCACTAAACAGGTTGATTGTAGAAAAGTTATCGTAAGTTCGAATCTTATCCTGCCCTTCTTTCATGGGCAGGTAGGCCGTGGGGCCACCTTTTTTACTACCACGCATCTGTTTTTCACTGAATTAGCTCAACTGGCAGAGCACTGCTTTTGTAAAGCAGAGGTTGTGGGTTCGAAGCCCTCATTCAGTATTTCGGAGTTATAGCTGAGTTGGTTTAGCGCGAGGTTGAAGACCTTGAGACGTTGGTTCGAATCCAATTAGCTCCATTGTTGCACCTTTAGCTTAGCCTGGCCTAAAGCGAAAAGCTCATAACTTTTAGATCCTTGGTCCGAATCCAAGAAGGTGCATTTTTTAGGGTCTGTAGCTCAGTTGGTTTTAGAGCATTCGCCTTTTAAGCGAGAGGTCGTGAGTTCGAATCTCACCAGACCCATTTGTATTCTAAAAAATAAATAAAAAGAAGGATTTTTCATCTAAGCTACAGAATATATCTTTATAAGTCGATAATAACTTATAGGAGATATATAATGAGTAAAAGAGAATGTAGAAAATGTGGAGATCACATACCTAACTGGGTAAAAATTGATGGAAAAAATAGGAATTTGAAAGGAAGAAAATTTTGTTTAAAGTGCTCTCCCTTCAGAAGTCATAATACAAAATCTGACGATCCAAGTAGACCTTCTAAGAAAAAAGTTCCATATTCTTGCTGGAGTGAAGAGGCAAAGCAAAAAGGACGAGAAAATATATACAAAAGAGGATGGACTAGGAAAAAAGAGATAGTATCTTTAGCTGGAGGAGAATGTCAAAGGTGTGGTTATAATAAGAATATTAAAGTTTTAACATTTCATCACAGAGATCCATCTCAAAAAATATTTGGACTTAGTGTTAATAATTTATGGTCCAAAAAATGGGAAGTCATCTTAGAAGAATTCAAAAAATGTGATATGTATTGTCAAAATTGCCATATGGAGATACATGATGAAATAAATATGGCAAATCCAAATTATTATAGAAATATATTCAATTTTTAAGCCTCTGTAACTCAGTCTGGCTAGAGTGCTTGGTTCTTACCCAAGTGGTCGTTGGTTCGAATCCAGCCAGGGGTATTAAGTAATAGGGATGTGGGCTTTGAAGCAGCCATCATTTAAAGAGTAGAGGCACACGTATATAGGTAGAGTCTTGGGATACTTAGGTTGAAGAGATTGCTCATAATTGTATACGGTAAATGGAGATCTTCTTTTGGCGTAGTAGCACACCTATTATTTTATGTCCAATGTAGCTCAATTGGAAGAGCATCTCGTTGTGGTCGAGAGGGTTGCGAGTTCAAATCTCGTCATTGGTCCTTTTTAAATTGGTAATATATATTTTTTTTATTAAAGGTATGTTACCAATTATTTCGAATATATAAGTATTAAGTTATTTATACAGGAGATATAAAATGGGACAAAAAACAAGTCCGATCTGGCAAATGGATAAGCAATCATTTCAAACACTAGTAAAAAGTCATATGACTTATACTAGTATTTTAAAAGCATTTGGTTATTCAGGAAAAGGTGGATCTGGAATAACATTAAGACAGAGAATTAAAGAGGAAGATATAGATTGTTCTCATATCCAAAAAAATAATAGTGGAAAAAAATTTCCTAATAGAAAAGCAATTCCTCTAGAAGAAGTAATGATAAAAAATTCTACTTATAGTAGAAAATCCTTAAAAAAAAGACTTCTTAGAGATGATATGTTAAAAAATAGATGTTCGATTTGTGGGTTAGATCCTTTATGGGAAAATAAAAAATTAGTATTAGTTTTGGATCATATAAATGGAGTTAATAATGATCATAGATTAGAAAATTTAAGAATGTTATGTCCTAATTGTAATAGTCAGACTCCTACTTTTGCTGGAAAAACTTTAAGAAAAAAATATAATTGTAAGAATTGTGGTATTAGTATAACTAGAACATCTAAATATGGTATATGTTGTAAATGCTCATCTTTAGGTCAAAGAAAAATTAAAAATAGGCCATCCAAAGAACAGTTACTAAAAGAAGTAGAAGCAACTAATTATTGTACTGTTGGAAGAAAGTATGGAGTTAGTGATAATTGTATTAGAAAATGGTTAAAATAACAGATGGTCACATGTCCGAGCGGCTAAGGAGGCAGGTTGCAACCCTGTTAATCCCGAAAGGGGCGTGGGTTCGAGTCCCACTGTGACCTTTCAAAACTATGTACGAGGGTTCGAATCCCTCCATGACCTTTAAAACCAGTCGCTCACTTTTTCAGTTTGGTAGGTTATGACGAAATACAAAATACATCTAATTTTTGAGAATACAGCACTGAGTGGAGGTAATAATAAACTTATTGCTGTGAAAGAAGGATCAAACATCTATGAATACATCTCTAAGTGGGATCGTGTTTTAAATGATGTCTTTGGAGAGATTCAGATGTGTGGTCCAAGTGAACTACTGAAGGAATTTTTTGTTCTAGAAGATGACTATGATGTAGGTGAGATATCATGAAGACTATCAAAAGACATCTCATTCTCCTATGGGCAGCAATGAAAGAAGGAGAAATAGGCATGAGGGAACGTATGAAACAAGGTATTTCACTCGAAGAGAAAGTTTTCGGAGAAAAGAAATGACTGAAGAAGAAATCAGGATCGCTAATAAAACAGCAAGAAGTGCAGGAGCTGTAGGTAAGAATGCATTACTACCTCGAATCATAACAGGTAAAATGCCTTACAAAGGAGCCAAGATTCTTGACTTTGGATCTGGGCCTAGAATGGTTCAAACTATTAACCTGAAGGAACAAGGTTATAATGTAGATGCATATGACTTTGGATCTAATTACAATCCTGAACTACATATCGATAGAAGTCCTGAGATGATAGGTAGTTATGATATAGTCATGGCTTCTAATGTCATTAATACCCTGGCAAGTGTTGAGGCAGTGAAGGAAACTCTTCATCAGATCAACTGGTTCCTTGGGACAAAAGGTGTAGCACTGATTAACTATCCTACAAGTCCAAGAAAATGTAAAGGTCTGGATCTAAAAGAAATGCTGAAGTTGATGACTAGAGAGTTCACAAGTGTTATGGTAGAAAATCATAGTGGAACTCGAGTATATTATTGTTATAAGATGAGTCAAGAGCAGTTCTTAGAAGAAGAAAGAATGATCCAAGATATAAAGAACTTAAGGAACTCATGATAAGAAAAGTCCCATTAGGAAAACAGGTTAGGTCCGCTATTTATGTTCATAGGGACTATGAAAGTAAAGTTATTCCAGATCAGGTCTTGGAAGTTGCGAAAGCAATAGTGATTATAAACAACTTTGATTATGATGTAGTGAAGTGGGACAAGCATACTAACAAGGTCTCCTTCATATATAGCCCTAATTTTAGAGGCAAGTTTGAGCCTGAAATTGAGTCGGTGATCACTGTGGATCTTAAGAAGGGTACTTACAGACAAAGGAAGTATGTTGATGGAACTTTTCCTAATAGCAATTGTCCTATTTATCATCACACCTGGTTAATGGTTCCTGATGACTATCCTGATAGTATTTTTGTTTCTCGCGGAAAGATAAGAAGTGCTGAGATAGAAGAAGTGATAAGCAAGCACCGAATAGATAAAAGAAAGATAGGTTTTAAGAAGTATTGGACAAATATCTTCATACCGTTATTGCTTCGAGAGAGGGCAATGGGTCATGGAGCAGTAATATAAGCGGGTGTAACTCAATTGGTAGAGCGTCTGGTTTCATAAATATTAAAAGCACCGTTGGTGTTAATTGGCAACACGCGAGCCTTCCAAGCTTGAGTTCTCAGATCGTACCTGGGACGGTGCATTTATTTTGGCTATATATAAAATTTATTAAAGGTATATAGCCTTTTATGTCGAATATATAAGTATTAAGTTATTTATATAGGAGATATAATGAGAAAAAGAACAAGTCCCATTTGGGCTACATCTAAAGAAGAATTATCACGAATCGTTAAAAATAGTGGTAGTTTAGCACAAGTATTAAGAGAAATTAATTTAGATCCATATGGAACTGGTAGCCGTTATAGGTCATTAAAGCAGAGATTATTAGATGATAAAATTGATTTCTCTCATATCTCTTTGGGAAAAATGTGTAATTTAGGTAAGAAATTTCCTGGTAAAGCTATTCCTTTAGAAGAAGTAATGGTTAAAAATTCTACTTACAGTAGGGGGCATCTTAAAAAAAGATTGATAAAAGATAAGATATTAGAAAATAAATGTGTTCTTTGTGGTCAATTACCAGAATATAATGGTAAAGAACTTGTAATGGTATTAGATCATGTCAATGGAGTAAGGAATGATCATCGGGAAGAGAATCTAAGATTATTATGTCCCAACTGTAATAGTCAAGAACCTACTTTTGCTGGGAAAAGAAATAAAAAATATTATTATTGTGAAAAATGTAATAATGAAATAACAAAACAATCTAAATCAAAACTATGCAAAAGTTGTTATGGTAAAAAATACTCTTCTAGAAAAGTTAAAAATAGACCTTCTAAAGAACAATTATTAAAAATGATAAAAGAAACAAGTTATTGTGCCGTTGGCAGAAAATATGGAGTTTCTGACAAAGCGGTAAGAAAATGGTTAATATAAGCCACGTATCTATGGTCCAACGGCAAGACACTATCCTGCCACGATAGAAATGAGAGTTCGAATCTCTCTAGATACTTTTGAAATTAGACATAGCTAGACATAGATCCTAGACATGTATTTATCCCGCGGGTGTGGGCAAATTGGCAAAGTCGCCTGGTTTAGGTCCAGGAGTTTTGAGAGTTCGAGTCTCTCCACCCGTATTAACCAGTCGATCAGTTTTTCAGTTTAGTAAGATGTAGATTATGTTATTAGACGAGGTGTATCATGAAACGCAAGCTAGAGATGGACGACATTAGAATAGGTATGTATGTGACTGTTTCTCGAGGTAAGATGGATCAGAGAGTATTTCCAACACCGAATGGGCCTGAGATCCAGTATAGAGAGAAGGACCACTACAATGGTAAAATTTTAGAAGTTGTAGCACTTGATATGCCTTATATGGTGTTTACTTGTCATGAGACAAGAGGTAAAAGAAATGACACTATTGACCTAAGGAATGTAGAGATTATGCGTTTGTCTTCAGAATATATTCATTCTCTTCTTCCTAAGTTCGAGATGAAAGAAGATCTTTTCTGGGAAGATATTTCTGATGGTTCGATAGAGAATGCTAACACAACTATCGAAGAGATTTTTAAGGATCTATAAAATGACTGAAGAAATAAAATGCATCATTATTTTTCTATCTTATTGTGGCTGTTTCGGGGTATTGGGATATCTCTTAGGAGCTGCTATAGAAGATCTATAGCACTGAATACGCACTCATAGCTCAGTCTGGACAGAGCACAACTCTTCTAAAGTTGGGGCCGTAGGTTCAAATCCTACTGGGTGTATTCTATTTACTTGTAGAAAGTCATATCTTATTGCAAGAAAATAAAAAAAAGTTATAAGTTTTCCACATTCTATTAAGATTAAGTGAGTCTCATAAAACCTTATGTTATAGGGTCTTATGAGAGTATCCACAATCTTATCCACAATTTTTTCACTATTCGAGTGGTTTTTTCTTGCTCTCGCTTTCACTTTTAAGTATAGTTAATAGTGTCATGACAGACGTAGTAGTTTAAATGATAATGTTAATTAAATTTTAAAGTGTGGCATAAAGCCACGGAGGTTAGTAAAATGAGCAATGGTATAGTGGGTACGGAAGCCTCACAGCAAAGAACTGGTAGTGAGATCTATTTCCAGACCTACCAGGAATTGCTGAGGCAGAAAGATAAGATCGATAGAGAGATCTTAAAAATGCAGAGCAAGTTCTTAAAGGCCATATCGCGAAATGGGACAATCCCCCAAAGCAGAGCAACTTATGTTTCTAGGTTAGAGAATCATAGAACTCTAGCCTTAGCGATACGTGCATGTATGGTTCCCGATAAAGAGATGACGATGAAGAACATTCTCAAATCTCTTGAAAAGAAGAATTTGTATCATACAGACAGTAAGTATTTCTACACAATGGTAAACAATAAACTTAACCGTGACCCACATATTTTCAAAATGAGTCGCGGTGTTTTTATGTACGTGCCGAGTAGTAGAAAAAGAAAAGCTATTGAAGATAGACGAGTAAAGCAGGTAGTATCAAAAGTAGTTTAATTTTAAAAGATTACTTTCCAATGCCTAGCTTCTTTTTTAGTTGCTAGGCATTTTTTTTTATCATTCCGTAGAAATTTTCCTTGAAATAGAAAGCAAAATAGGTATAATTCTATTCGTGAAATATAAGTTTTTATTCAGTTCTAATCAAGGAGGCCATAAAGAATATGAATAACAAGAAGGAAAAGAATCATAAGTTACTGTGCGAGAAGGTTTTAAATCAATCTTGGTCATCAGTAGAAAAATACATCCCTGAGATCGAAGCAGCTTTAGACAAGGAACGTTGGAGTGAGAAGGATCTCATTTTGATAAGAATAGCAGCTATTGCCTTCCTCCAAAGAGCAAAAATGGAGAAGGCAGACAGTTTATCTTTATTCGAAGTAGACTTATATCAGGAAAAATCTCCATGTGGACATAGAACAAAGGCGGAGTGTCCATGTGAAAGAATTGCCTGTTTAATGATAGACTCCTGAAGCTTAATTGGATCAAGCGTCAGATTCCTAATCTGTTGATAGTGTAGGTTCGAGTCCTATCAGGAGTATTTCCTCGCAAGTTCTTAACATGCCCTTGTAGCTCAGTCAGGATAGAGCACTACACTACGAATGTAGGTGTCGGAGGTCCGAATCCTTCCAGGGGTATTATAGGTTGGTGGTGTAATGGTAGCATACGACTCTCCAAAAGTTGAGATTAGGGTTCGACTCCCTACCTTCCTGTTTTTCCAAAATAAATAAAGGGTTTTGGAGACTATTGTAGAAATTAATCCTAGTAAGTTATTTTATTAGGATCTGCGATATGTCTACAAAAGAATGGAGAGAGGCAAATAAAGAAAGTATTCGAGCTTCTCGAAGAAAATGGTATAACAAGAATAAAAAGCATGCTAGATCAAAAGTTATTGAAAGAAGAGAAAAATTAAGAACATGGTTTAAAGATTACAAAAAAACTCTATACTGCAACAATTGTCCTGAGTCGAGATGGTATGTTTTAGATTTTCATCATAGAGATCCAGAAACAAAAGAAATTAGTATATCATATGTTATTAATTGGGGATGGAGTAAAAAGAGGATCATGAAAGAGGTAGAGAAATGCGACTGTCTTTGTGCAAACTGCCATAGAGAACTGCATTATTTAGAGAGACAATAGTTACCTATCTTAACACTTTCACTTTTTTCACTTTTGTCTTTACAGAAGAAACATTCTGTGATACAATACGCCCACGTATGCTAATTGGCAAAGCAACGACACTTAAAATGTCGTGATTGGTGGTTCAACTCCACTCGTGGGTATTTAGGCCCAGGTGGGCAAATTGGCAAAGTCGTCAGTTTCAAACACTGAAGTTTTGAGGGTTCGACTCCCTCCCTGGGTATTATAAGCTTATGTGGCGGAATTGGCAGACGCGCTAGTTTAAGGTACTAGTTCCCTAGTGGAGTGGAGGTTCGAATCCTCTCATGAGTATTTTAAAAACCAGTCATTGAGTTTTTCAGTTTGGTAGGTTATAATGCTAACACTGAATGGAGAAAAAATGATAGATAGAGACATTACAAAAGAAGAACTATATAATCTTTTAGGAATAGAAGGTTCTGCTACTAATGCACAGATATTTACAATGTGTAGAGAATTTCAAGATAGTCTTATAGATCAAGATATAAATATTACCAATATAGGTGATATTTATTGGTGGATAAGAGAATCAAGAGATAAGCTATTAAAGGCTGGTTGAAATGAAGAATGAAAAAGTATATATAAGTAGAGACGAAGGTGATGATCATATATGGGTATGGAGAAAACCTACTCGTGGGTTGTGGTCTCCTAAAAAAGTAAAAGATTGTGAGATAGTGATGTATCATAGAGAAGATAGATCATTAGAGAATACTAATTCTTATCTTGCTTCTGATTTTAAAAAGAAATTTGGTATAACTATTCACCAGAAAACAAAAAAGTGTGTGACGCTTCCCCAGCTCCTTCTTGACAATGAAGATTATAAAGAAATATCCAATAACCCTAAACGGAAGAAGTAAGCTTATTGCTTTTTCTTAAATTGTCTTTAGCCCAAAGAGGTTGAAGATTATTTAATGACCAACAATACTTAAATTCTACATCATCTGTAGAATTATATCTGAAAAATGATTTAGGAATAATATGATCTATATGAATATCTCCTTTTAATAGTCTTTCCCAAGTCATTCCTGACTGAAATAAACTTTCTAAATGTCTTTTAAGATCCTCAGAAGTATATCCAACTAAACTTTCCCAGTGTCTACCATCTTTACTTAAATTATTATCTCTTAGATATCTATTAAGAGCAGAACTCACACATCTGCCTATCCTAAATGTTATATCTTCTTTATATCTTTTATTTCTGTATCTATTGCCACTTTCTATAATTTTCTTTTTATTGTTTTGATAATATTCCTGACTATGCTGTTTTATCTTTTCTTTATTTTTCTGTCGATAGTCCTTGCTACTATCTTTTATTTTTTCTTTATTCCCTATCTTATATTTATTAGTATTCTCTAAGATTTTTTCTTTATTTTTCTCATAATACTCTTTTTTTTGTTCTCTATTGTAACTCTCTTTCTTTTTTCGTAAAATCTCTTCTTTGTGTCTTTTATGATACTCTCTACAGTATTTTTTATGTTTTTCTTTATCTCTCATTATATATCTCCATAAAAAAAGAGTAAATCTCAATTTCAAACCTCACTAAGAAACCAAGAAATACTCTTATAATATCTATTTTAGACAATACTTCAATGTGAGGTTTAAGTATTATCTATTATATATTCGACATTCTGGTAAAATAACCTTTTATAAATAAACCAGTCGCTGAGTTTTTTAGTTTGGTAGAGTGTAAGATTAATTTTTAACTAAAGGAATAAGATTATGGCTACAAAACCTACATGGTCTCCACCAAATATAAAAGCAACAGCAACAGTAACAAAAACAGAAAGAGTAATAGTAGTTATTCTATGGATAGCTCTTATATGGGGAGTTATAGAAGTAGTGGAATGGGGAATAGCAGATAGTAAAAAATATCCTAACGCTAACCTTCATTCATCAAAAACAGAAATTAAGAAACCATCTATTGAATATTCATCAAAAAAAATAAAGAATGAAATAGATAAATTTAAGATAGCAAAAAAAACAGAGAATTACTATGATGCTTATTCTACGGCTCGATGGATTGCAAGTATGTATCTTGACAATAAGAATAAGGAGGAGTATAGTCGTTGGAAAGATATATCTGAAGAGTGTTACGAACTATACAAAAATAGGAAGAAGTAACAAAACCAGTCGCTGAGTTTTTCAGTTTGGTAGGATGAACGTAGTATAAATTAATAGTATTTTGATGGAGGTCAAAACATGTCGAATGCCGTAGAAACACGTAAATTAGTTGCCCATGAAAAACTGCTTATAGACGTTATTAAACGTCAAGCAGGTTCTCTTAAGAAAGCAATTCTTGAGGGAACAATGAACTCTGTAGAAGCAGGTGCTACAGAAATTGACATTAATTTCTTGGCAGAAAAGAGTCAAGATAAAGACAATCCATCACCTGCATTCCTATCTATATATGACGATGGTATCGGCATCAGAACAAAACAAGAGTTGATTAACCATTTTGAAACCTTTGGTCAGCCACACGAAGCAAATGAAAATGTTATATGGAAACAATTTCGTATGGGTCGTGGTCAAATGTTTGCCTTTGGTAAGAATACTTGGAGAACAGCAACATTTAAGATGCTTGTTGATGTCGATGAAATGGAATTAGATTATCATCTACAAGATGGTCTTGAACATGCCGATGGTTGTAAGATTGATATTGAATTGTATAAGAATCCTTTGGATAACTATACAATCTCTTCTGTAAAATCATTACACGAAGAAGTTAAAGAGCAGGTAAGATATGTTAAGATACCTGTTAAGTTTAATGATGAAGTAGTATCTGTAGACCCTGCCACACTGAATTGGGATTATGAAGATGAACATGCTTATTATAAGTTTTCTGATACCTCACAGTTGAAGATTTATAATCTTGGTGTGTATGTTATGTCAAGAACGATTCGTGATGCAGGTGTCGGTGGTATTATTGTTTCAAAGACAATGTTGAAAGTTAATTTTGCAAGAAATGATGTTGATTCAACCTGCCCTGTCTATCAGGAAATAAATCAGATTGTCTTGCAGAATAAGATTAAAAAGGCAACAAAGCAGTATAAGTCAGCATCGTCAGAGGAACGTTATAGCACGTTGTGTGGTTTGAGGGATGCTGAACAGAGTGCCTATCAATATGAAGGAAAACGTATATTACCTCTATCTAATGGTAAATGGATTTCATGGAAAATGTTTATGAAAGATGGTAGACCATGGTGCTTTGCACCGAATGGCAACATGGTAGCAGACAAGTCTATGCAATCTAATAAGGCTGTGTGTTTCGATGAAACAATACTTGAAGAAATGGGCTATGATGGTCCGATAAATGAATTTTTCGATTGGTTGTGGCGTGATATAGTCGATGGAGCCTATTATCCTGAAAGCAAAATAGAGGAATTGCTAACACTGAAACGTCAGTTTGTTCTATTCGATGAAAAGGATAGAGATAAGATTTCTAATGATTATGGTGTTACTTCTTTGTCGGAATCTTTTTCTGAATCTTACCACTATATTCCTTATGGCAAATTGAAAAAGACTGAAAAACGTATTGTCGATGTTCTGATGGGATTAGGTTGTTGGGATGGCAGACGTATAAAAATCGGAGTAAGTGATGTAGCAAGTGCTTGGACCGATGGCTCTTCTTATATTGCTCTTGACAGGGATTGGCTAAAGAGCATTAGTGTGTCAAATGTTGGTTCTTGTTTAAGTATGTTTACTACTCTCTGTCATGAAATGGCTCACGATAATAATTCAGCAGGAACACATAACCATGGGCCTGAATTCTATGAAAAATACTATGATATAACAAAAAAGGGTTATTGGCAGAATCCTTTATATCATGCTTATAAGTTTGCAGATACGATGGATAAGCAGAGAATCGAAGAGAATCGAAGAGAAGAAGATGCTAAAGTTATGAAAATGAAAGAAGATTTGCAGAAAGTATAGACTAAATCAGGTAGAGAGCAGGAGTTATGAAAATATCTCCTGTTTTCTACTTTTATACTTGACAGTGAAAGTGATTATTGTATAATAGGAAACCAGTCGATCAATTTTTCAGAATAGTATAGTGTTGTTAAGTTAAAAAGGAAATAGATATGCCGTTACTTATGTTATTAGGTTTAATAGTTTTAGCAGTGGTTCTTTACTTATGGTTAAAGAAGAGTCCGAAGTTTGATAAGTTCTGTAAAGATCTTCTTAGTGACAATGCTGTTGAAGTTCCAGCAAAGAACAAGATTAAAGATATTACTAGCACCGAAAAGGACCTTAGTAAACAGGTCGAACAAAATGCAAAGCAAGCAGAACAGCTTGAAAAAGAATCAGATGGTATAAATGATTTTCTTGGTAAAAGGGGTGTTGTCGAAGATGCCAAGAAAAAGGAGGATAGCTAATAAAATAAACTATGGAGGTTTGTTGTAGCAAATGAAGTATTAAATTAATAAAATTTTGATGGAGAAAAAGTTATGAGTACGAAACAAATTATCACGTTGGTAGCAGTAGGTATTGTTGTGTTGTTAGGCATTGGAATCTTTTCAAAATGTGTTGGAGTTATTAAAATCACAGAGCAGGTTGTTGTACAGCCTTATGTCGGTGAGGCAAGGGTTCAGACTGGTTCAGGTCTTTATATAAAAGGCTGGGCAGATGTTTGGGCTTACGATCGTTATATGGAACTTACCTATAATGACGAAAAAGGTGAAGGGGATATGGATAAGGAATCTATTAAAGTAACGTTTAATGATGGTTCTACCGCAGATATTAGTGCATTTGTGGTTATCGAAATTCCTACTGTTGAGGCTGATATGTTGGCATTCCATAAAATGATGAATGGAAATCCATTGCTGATTAAGAATAAGGTAAAAGCTCATTTGATCGAATGTATGAAATCTACTGCTCCTTTAATGTCGTCTACAGAGCATCAGGTATCTCGTAAGTCTGAATATTCAAGAACAGTTGAAAATCAGCTTACTGATGGTGTCTATGATATGAAGCAGATTAAAAAAGTTCTGGAAGATCGCGTTGATGAACTTGGTAAGCCTGTTTCAGTAGCAGCTACAGAAATTTTACTTGATGAGAATCAGAAGCCTGTAATTGCAAAGAAGTCTCCTCTTACTGTAGATTATAAGTTAAGGATTACACAGTTCTCTATTAAAGGAACTAAGTATGACCCTGAAACTTTGAAACAGTTCTCGGCTAAGAAAGAACAGTTTTTGGCAGCAGAACAAAGTAAGGCAGAACGTGAAGCAATGGTTCAAGAGGCTTTGAAGATCGAAGCAGAAGGTCTTAAGGATAAGGCTCAAGCAGAAGCAGAAGCTAACGTTGCTATGGCAACAGCAGTTATTGCGGCTGAATTAAAAGCTAATGTAATGTTGCAGACTAAGGTTGAAGCAGAAACAAAGGCAGCTATGTTGCTTTCTGTTGCTGAAACTGATAAAAAGACTTTACTTTTGGCAGAATCAGCTATTTTTGAGCAGGCAGAGATTAAAGCGGCTACAGCAGAAGAGCTTAAGAAAGCAATGATTGCACAAGCCGAAGGTAAGAAAGAAGCTATTGAGTTGTCAGGTGATATTACCGAACTTGAAGAGGCTATGATTCGTGCTGAAGTTGATAAGGTTATAGCTTGGGCTGAAGGTCTTTCTAAGTTCCAAGTTCCTCAGACAATGATTTTCGGTGGCTCAGGTGGTTCAGAAGCAGACCTTACTAACTCTTTGTTTCAAATGAGACTTATGCAAGGTGGTGGTTTGATGGATGAAGTTTCTATCAACAACTCAAAGATTCAACGTAAGGTTGCAAGACCTGCAACTAAATAACAACACCCCATGACCTCCATGGGTACTATAGCCTCCTTATTGTAATGATAAGGGGGCTTTTTTTAAAACCAGTCGATCAGTTTTTCAGTTTAGTAGGTTGTAAAGACTAACTTATTTGGAGAAATAACATGCTGAAAAAGAAACCTGTCGGAATTATCCTTTGGAGTGGAAAATCATTATTAGATGGCGAACGGATTGCAGTAGTCGCTACTGGAATTTTTAGTAAATCAGAAAATGGTAAAACTGGTGATATGATTCAGACATATATTATTCGTAGAGATATACACCCTATGCTTGCTCGTAGAATGGGTGAAGATAAAAGTATTTGTGGTAATTGTAAGCATAAAGAGCAAAGCACTTGCTATGTAAATCTTTGTCATGGGCCTATTGGAGTATTTCATGCTCTTATTGATGGTAGTTATAGAGACTTTCAAGATGGGGATTTAGAGCTTTTTAAAAATCGTGATATTAGAATAGGTTCTTATGGCGACCCTGCAGCAGTACCTTATGAAATATGGGAAAATATTTGCAATGCTTCTAAGGGTTTTACAGGATATACACACCAATGGAATAATAAAAAAACAGATCAGAGATTGAAAAATATCTGTATGGCAAGTGTTGATAGTATTGTTGGTTATAATAAAGAATATGAAAAAGCTAAGGTATTAGGATGGCGTACTTTTAGAGTTTTTGCAGATGATAAAGGTGTATCTGTATATGATGCAAAAACAGATAGTGAAATAGTTTGTCCTGCAAGTAAAGAGGCTGGAGTTTTAACTACCTGCGAAAAATGTAATCTTTGTTGTGGTTTGGATAAAATCAATGCTAAAGATATTATTATAAATCACCATTCAGATAGTGAGGTTATGGGTTCGATGTGGCGTAGAGATAGGTTTATATCTATTATGAAAAAGATTAAGTATAAAAAAGGTTGGCGTAGAGATTATGCTGGAGAACGTAAGGTTTTTAGAAAAACATGTAAGTTTTGACCTAAACCAGTCGATCAGTTTTTCAGTTTAGTAGTTTGTAAGGATAACTTTTTCGGAGAAAATTAAATGGCTAAGAAAATAGAAAACTGTGGAACCTTATATGTTCACTGTCATGAATGTAATGAGCTTATAGTAAAATGCCATCACTATAAAGTGGCATATGCAGCAGAAAAAGCTCATAGAGAGCAATGTCCTAACAGCCAGATAACAGTAGGTAAGAAAAAATACTTTGATGAATGGTATCCCGATATTGTCTTAGAGTCTAACAAAGTTCTTATCATTATCAACAATGGAGCTGCTCAAATAGAGTATAAACCTGATAATATAGAAATAGAGATCAGGGATTATGATATTGAAGTCTCTGAGGATATTCCTGATTGTAAAAAGGATGAAGATGGTGATTGGTATCAGGAAATGATTTTCCCTGCAACATAATTCCCATCATAGCAAAAACCAGTCGATCAGTTTTTCAGTTGTGTATAATGTGAAAGTAAAGTATAATAGGAGCTTAAAATGGAAATGACTAACTTATATAAAGAAGATGTATCGAGTGCAGCTTGGGTTTATATTACAAAAGACTTGGGCTTGCCTGATGATACAGATGAAATTTGTATTAAACATATTAGTCATATTACGGAAACTCAAAGACAAGAGAAAAAGGAGTTAAATAATGCCAGCAACAGTAACAGAACATAAGAAGTGTATCTGTGTAGAGTTCGGAGATACTAACAATAATAAGTTTTGGGAATATACCTTATATTCCGATGGCTCCGCTACCTCAAATTGGGGTAGAGTAGGACAGAATCCAACACCAAGACCGACCACTCCTGCCAAAGCTTATAAAAAGTGGGGCGAAAAGACGAACCAAAACAATAAGCCTGATAAACGTTACACCGAAATCAAAGCTGTTGATACAGGTGGTTCTGTTTCTGTATCGGGTAGTTCTGTTAAAAGTGCAGCACTGAAAGACATTGCAAGAAAGCAAATTAAAAGTAAGAATCCTCTTACACAAGACCTTGTTGATTATTGTGCGGCTGTTAATATCCATACAATTATGAAACAGTCGGGTGGTCAGATTACTTTTGATGCAAGTTCAGCACAGTTTAAGACTCCACTAGGAGTTATAGCACCTGATCAAGTTTCAGATGCAAGAGACTTGCTTGTTAAGATTTCTGACTTTGTTAGTGCTAATGATTTTACTAACAGAGATTTCAACAGCACTCTTAACTCATATCTACGTCTTATTCCTCATGATGTAGGAATGACTAAGATTACTCCAAAGTTAGTATTTCCTAACACTCAATCAATCCTTGCTGAAAATGATTTGCTTGATGGTTTGGACACATCGTTTATTGATGTTACAACTAAGCCGAAAAAGAAAACCTCAAAGAAGAAAGACAGCACACCACAAGTATTTAATGTGGAGTTGGAACTTGTTGAAGATAAAAAGCTAATCTCTTATGTGAGAAATCTTTATCAGAAAACAAGAAAGTCGATGCATCAGTCTAACAGTTTATCAGTTCATGCTGTTTATACTGTTAAAATTGCAAATATGGCAAATGCTTTTGACAAGTATGGTGCTAAACTTCCTGACATTAGGCAGTTATGGCATGGAACTAAGGCAAGTAACCTCTTGTCTATTCTTAAGGGTGGGCTTATTATCCCATCGTCAAGTTCGGGACATGTAACAGGTCGTATGTATGGTGATGGTGTTTATGCATCGTCTGTAAGCACAAAAGCTTTGAACTATGCAACGAACTTTTGGGGTTCGGGTGGTTCAACTGACAGAACATTTATGTTCTTACTTGATATGGCTATGGGTAAATATTATGATGCTGATACTTGGGGTGGTAATTTCCCAAGGCGTGGCACTGATTCAACTTGGGCTAGGGCTGGTAGAGCATTGAAAAATGACGAAATGATTGTCTATCGTCTTGACCAAGTAAACCTTACTCACCTTGTAGAGTTTAGACAAAGAAGATGATCAGGCGACAAAACCAGTCGATCAGTTTTTCAGTTTAGTAAGTTAATGAGTCATAACAATAATATAATTTTTGGAGAAACAAGTATGTGTAATGTATTGGTAGCAAATGCTATTGTAGAACTTCTTGAACAGAATATTCTGGATGGTGAGATTTTTACTGCTTATGATTTAACATCAGCAGTAAGAAGTACCACCGCTGATAATGTTCGTCATAATGATGTGCGTGGCATCGTTGATAACGAATTTATCACAAATCAGATGGCAGGATATGATAGAGAGCTTCGCACTCTTGACCTGTCTGACAGTCCTCAGGCTTTCGTGTATTTTCCTGATACAAAATCAGCAAATGATCATCCTCTCGTAGATGATTCAGGTGTTTCGGTTTCACAGCCAACATCACAACCTCTTGCATCAGCAGTAGCTACTGCTCCTGTTGTTACTTTGGGTGATGATGAAGTCGCTACGACAAAAGAGGGAAGAGTTCAGATTCCTCGTGATTTAACCTCACAGGTAACACCGAATGGTGGAAGTATTGATGTGCTTATTAACGGCACATTGAAATGTGCTACAAAAGACGCTCGTGGTGATATTCGTATCTGTCTAAGACAGTTCGGTATTAAAGATAGTAAGGTAAAAGTTACTGTCGATACACAGGCTAACACGATTAACGTAGAAACTATATAGTTTCTATACACAGAAGGTCGTCATATAGTAGTAGGGGCAGGCTTCGGCTTGCCCCTTATCATTTCAAAAACCAGTCCATCAGTTTTTCAGTTTGGTAGGTTGTAAGACCAACTTATTTGGAGAAATAAAATGCCTGAACGTAAACTATGTAAATATCCAATGTCAAAATTCTATATCTATGAGGATGAAGTTCCTGTTGGAGATAGGATTAGCACTCCTGATGACTGTGAGAACTGTATGGAAGAGAATTGTGATGATAGGCATTGTCTTATAAGTGGAAAGCATGAAGATAAGTTTCCTATTCCTCATCCTTGCCCTGATGAATAATTTTGGAGAAATAAAATGAAAGTAGAATTTTATCTATCAATGATTTTAGAAGATGAGAGAGAAGATAATAATACTATTGAAGCAGTTAGTCTTAAACATGTCTCTCAAATGAGTTTTATTCCACAGATAGGAATGATAGTTCTTATAGGCAAAGGTGAAGATGAACTCTCTCAACATGAAGTTAAAGAAGTAATGTGGGTAGAATGTGATGATTGTTTATATGTTACACTTGACATTTTTCAGACAGATATTGAAGAGAATGAAACTTACGAAAGTGGTTGGGAATATTTTGATGGGTTGAAGAAGAGATTCGTAGAAAACGATGGTTGGGAAATCACGGAAGTTAGAGGTGTTAGAGCATAAACCCAGTCGATTAGTTTTTTAGTTTGGTAGGTTGTAAATGATAACACTGAATGGAGAAATATAATGAATTTTGGTACAGATGTTAATATAGGTACATTAAGAAATGTAGAGGGTGATGCAACAACTCCTCAAACTACTCATGCAAAAGAAATAGCACTGATTCCTCATTGCTGTAATAATGGAGTTAATGGGAATGGAATAGGAGTTATGGGAGCAGGAGTAGCTTTGGCTCTTAGGAAAAAATGGCCTCAGGTATATACTGAATATAAAATAATGGAGAACAGAGATAGGGGAGGTCTTACAAATAGACTTGGAGATAATAGTTATGCCAAGATAGGTAACCACCTTGTGGTTGTTAATATGATAGCACAGAATGGAATTGCCTCAGAAAGTAATTCAATACCTCTTAAATATGAAGCACTCATAAGTTGCATGAGAAATATTGTCGATTATGTGAGAATGATACAAAAACAGACTTCTAATCCTGTTGTTATTCATTGCCCAAAATTTGGTAGTGATTTAGCAGGTGGAGATTGGAACTTTATCATGGAACTTATCAAAGAGATATGGTTGGAAAATGGTATTGATGTTGTTGTTTATGAGTGGGTGGGATGATTAAAACCAGTCGATCAGTTTTTCAGTTTGGTAGATTGTAATGATAACTTTTTCGGAGAAAAGAAAATGGCTGTTAAAGAATTAAAATTCACTTGCGTAATATGTGGGACAAACATTCTTGAGTGTGTTATGGAAGATGGAAGTTCAAGCATTGTTACTACTATAAATGATGATGGTTGTTTTGATTATGATGATGAAGCTGTTGAAGCTGATTTGGATTTCTATCAATGTGACCATTGTGGAGCGCATATCGTTGATACTAATGGTATGGATATACAAGATGATGATTTGATTGTTGAGTATATTAAAGATAATTGTAAACAGGAGTAAAAACCAGTCTATCAGTTTTTCAGTTTGGTAGTTTGTAATGATAACTTTTTCGGAGAAATGAAAATGGATTCAATATATCGCACAATAGATTTTTATAGAGAGACATGGAGAGAACTCACATTGTTTGGCAGATATACAATTTTTCCTATACTTGTTATTATCTTTCCTGTTTTTTGGTTTGTAGCTTTATGTGTGAAAGAATAGGAGAATAAAAATGTTGTGTGGATATTGTGGAAAACAAATATTATGTTTACGATGTGATGAAACAGAATACTCACAAGAAGTTTTGGGAAAATCGTTGTCTTGTTTGCGATCATATATGGGAATCTAATTCTTGCACCGAACCTTGTTCTGAGTGTGGAGAAGAAAATGATATTTATTCAGAAGAAGTGAGTGAAGAAAGATATATTGAATTATTAAAGAAAGAATAACATGGGTACAAATTATTATCAAAGAACGGACATATGCGATTGTTGCAACAGGTACAAAGAAAGACATATCGGTAAGAATAGTCATGGCTGGACATTCAATTTCAGAGGATATAAACATGTTGAAGATGTCCCTAAGATTGCCTCTTTTGAAGATTGGAAGAGAGAGCTAATAGCCGAAGGTGAAATCTTTGATGAGTATGGTAGGAAGCTTACCTTTGATGAGTTTGTTGAGCTTGTTGAATCTAAAAAGACTGCACCGAACAGTCATTTTGATTATTGTGAAAAGCAAAGTTATGATAAGGTGTATATGGACTATTGGAAAGATGATGAGGGCTTTTCATTTACAGGTGGAGAGTTTAGTTAGAAACCAGTCTATGAGTTTTTCAGTTTGGTAGGTTGTAAGGTAATGACAACCTATTCAAGGGAGATTCAAATGAGTGATTCAATCGTAGTAACACCAACAGAAGCAGGTCAGATAGTAAAAGACTATAAGGGTAGTCAGTTTTTTACTGTTACATTCACCAAAAGAACAACAGGTGAAACAAGAGTTATGAACTGTCGTAAGGGTGTTAAGAAAGATGTTAAAGGTGTCGGTCATAAGTATAACGTGGCTGATAAAGGTCTTATCTGCGTTCGTGATGTTAAAATCCGAAAATTTAGAATGATTGCTCTTGAGAGTATTCAAGAGATTGAGTTAGCAGGTCAGAACTATAAAGTTGCTCCTAAATAAGTTGTCAATATGACACGCCCTGATGAACTCACCGTTCATCGGGGTCTTTTTTATTAAAAACCAGTCGATCATTTTTTCAGTTTGGTAGATTGTAATGATAACTTTTTGGGAGAAAAGAAATGAGCGACTTTGAAATAAGAAGTAAACTTAGAGATGTTTACATGGAATTGAGTGAAAAACATGATTTCCATTGTGAATGTTATCTTGATATTATCATTTCCGATAGATTACGAAGCTGTAACGGATATATCGAAATCAAAAGAGCTACTGCAACAGGTGAAATACTTAGTGCTAGAGTCACAATGTCAAGGGCTTTGTTGGTAGAGTTTGGTTGGGATAGGTTTGAAAAGACATTTAGACACGAAATTGCTCACCTTGCTGATAGGATTATCTTTAATGGTAAGAAACATGGTCGTTCTTTTAAGGTGCTTTGTGAGAGATTTGGTGGCTCTATGAACCCTCGTATGGCTGGTTATCAGTATTCTAAATGTGCTGATACAGCTTATGTAAAACCTATCACTAAATGGGTTTACACTTGCCCTTGTGGATATGAAAAGAAAATGGCTAAAAGAATGGCTACAAAAAAAAGAGGTAGCTCAAATTATCGTTGTGGTCAGTGTAGAACTCACAGCTTAGATACTTGGAAAGAAACAAGAGTGGCATAAAACCAGTCGATCATTTTTTCAGTTTGGTAGATTGTAATGATAACTAATAGATAATCAGATTGTAAGGAGTAAACAATGATAGACAATATAAAGATTATCAAACAGTTGGAAGCAGATAAAGTTCCAATACCCGAAACCGAACACGCGATAGGATATAACTGCGGAACAGCCAATGCTCTTGTTCGACTTCAAGAGGCAGAGGAAATGCCAACAGTAACACAAGAGCAGTTGGATGCTTGGGTAGGCAATCAGGGTTATGCAGACAAGAGGGATGAGTGGATGCTTAAAACCCTAACGGAAATTGCTAACGGTGAATATACCGCAGAGCAGTTAAACAATGATATTGTTGAATATGGAGGTTAATAATGGCTAAAGATAAATCTTTTATATGTATATATGAGTGTAGAATGGGTGAAACAGAGATTAGGTGGCATCACTTGGCAGAAGGTGAAAGTGTTGAAGCTGTTGCAAAAGAACATGCAGTTGAGCATGAGAATGGCCTTGATACTGATAGTAGCCCTATCGGTGGTGCTTGTGGTCAGTATTTTACAGAGTTAATGGACGTAAAAGAAATAACACCTATTCAAAAGGAATTCTTAAATAGTATTGGTATTCACTAAAACCAGTCCATCAGTTTTTCAGTTTGGTAGTTTGTAAATACTAACACCGAATGGGAGATTAAAAATGAGTGCTAAAAGAGAATTTAATTTATTCCCAAAACATTTAAATTCATTAGAAGATGATAGAGAAGATATTCTTTGTTTTTCAATGTGGGAAATATCAAGAGATACTGATGATGATGGTGAAATAGGTTTATCAATAGATTTTACTATTGATAGTAGCCAGCATGATGATGACAAACCAGAAGTTGTTTATGATATATATAGAACTTGGAAAAGAACAGGCAAACCTAATAAAGAAAAGATAGATACTATACCAATAGCTTATTGCATAAATGATACTGATGAGATAAGAGATTTAGCAGATTGGCTTCATGAGCAAGCTGATAAGATTGATGAACAAAAAGAATCATTAAAAAACGAATAGGAGATAAATAATGGCAAGAAAAATGGAAGTTGAAGTAAAGGTTAAGTTGATAATTAATGCAGATGATAATGTTGCTCTGCAAACTGTCCTTGATGAAATGGATTATGATTTCACTGATACTACTACACAAGCCGTTATCGAAGATACTGAAATACTTGGCTATGAAGTAATTGATAGCAAATAGTTAAAACCAGTCTATCAGTTTTTCAGTTTGGTAAGTTGTAAGGTAACACCGAATCAAAGGAGATTAAAAAATGGCTACACCGAAAACATTTGCAGGCAAGTTTCCATTCTCATCTGTAAAACAGAACACAGAGAGTGAAATCGTTGCAAAGAATATTATGGTTATTCTTAGCAGAACTGGTGATACATTCCGCCCATTGTCTTGGGAAGATTACAAAGAAGAAAGATTGAAAGATAAAAATTTCACTGAATGTGAAAAGGGTTACTTTAATAAAGTAATTGATTATTTTAAGAGTGAAGCTACAGCAAGATTATTCTCTAATGACTGGAAAGAACTGTAAACATATTAATAGTTAACTATGAATAAGGAGAAAGTGATGCCCGATCCCAATGATTTAAACAACTATGAACGAGATGAAGTAGAAGCAGCGTTTTAATTAGTATAGAAAACCAGTCCATCAGTTTTTCAGTTTGGTAAGTTGTAAGGTAATACTAACACCGAATCAAGGAGTTAAAAAATGTCGAATAAAAGAAACCAAAATCAGGCAATTTTAAATATTATAACTCCTAAACCACTTCCTAATCAAATAGTCTTATCAAAACAATATAAAACTAGAAATGGTTGTAGGGTTATTGGTCTCGATATTAAACTCAAAAACTCTTGCGGGGAGATGGTAACATATCCTGTAAAAGGTACAATCATACTTAGAGAGAAACCTCGCAAAACAGAATATATGATATGGTCTATTAATGGTGTTGTAGATGTTGTCTGGGGAAATCATAGCGAACATGATTTAGTAGAGGAAAAGTAAAGTCGGCTAAAACCAGTCCATCAGTTTTTTAGTTTGGTAGAGTGTAAGGTAATACTAACACCGAATGGAGAAAAACATGAGAGTATTAAACAAAAGACAAAAAACAGCGATTAAAAAGTGGTTCGATGAGAATTGGAACGGTGCAGGAAGTCTTTACTCAATAGACCAAATGCCCGTTGAAATGCAACAAAAGGTGCAGGCAATGAACGACCACGAAACATTCTGGTCAAATGCTGATAGGTTTATCAGTGATCTGGCAAGTGATAATGTTCATAAAAAGAAAAACCCTTGGGATTAAAATTCTGTTTGACATTTTTTTTAGCCTCCTGTTCTTGTGTAGGGACAGGAGGCACTCCTTTGTACATAGAAACCAGTCCATCAGTTTTTCAGTTTGGTAGATTGTAAGTTACTAACACCGAATAGGAGTTAAAAATGAAAACTGAACAAGTACATATAAGCAGAATAAGTGCAGGAGATGTTATCTTCCACGATAATAAAGAAAGAACGGTTTGTGAAAAAGATATAAAAAGAGATGATTTCGTGGGGATCACTTTGTTTGGTGATTGTTATAGACTTGGCAGGGTTCTTGTTACAAGAGTTTTATACACAAGAGTTTTACCCACATAAAACCAGTCCATCAGTTTTTCAGTTTTGTAGATTGTAAGTTACTAACATCGAATCAAAGGAGTTAAAAATGGATACTATTAAAGTAAAAGTAGAAAAGAATTATGGCAGGAGTTTAATCTATCCTGATTGTGCAGTTGCAAGAGCTTTCACTGATTTGACTAACACTAAAACTCTTACTAAAGAACATCTAAAGACAATCAAAGCTTTAGGTTATGAAGTAGAAGTTACTCAAGAGCCTATAGTATTGTAGAGTAAAAACCATTCTATCAGTTTTTCAGTTTGGTAGACTGTAAGGTAATGATAACTATTTATGGAGAAACAAAATGAATGACTTGGTGAACTGGGACAGACCTGAAAAGGGTATAGCAAGAGCGTTTGCTATGGTATTTGCAGCAGTGGTTTATAAGGTGTATTTGTGTATGCCTAGCCACAGTTGTCTTTGTTTGAAGCTCGGACTAATAACAGGAGTTTTGAAAAGGACAACAAAAGTTATTGCGATTGATAATAATCCTGATAACTGGATGAGAATTGAAAGATTCTTAAAAAAGCATTTCGATAATTATATTTTCTTTCGAGGTGAAGTTAGTAATTTTCCGATGATGGAAACTATGCAAGCCAGTAATTTTCCAAAAATTGATTTCGCTTTCTTTGACCTTTGTGAAAATTTTAATGGTACAATCGCTCATTGGCTCTATAAGAATAGAGAAGCGTTTACAGGTGATTGCCGATTTGGTTTGACAGTTACAGCACCGACTCGCTTAAAACATTGGGAAAAGGTTGTTCAGTCAGTCGCTATTGATATGTGTTACACCGATGTTCTTGAAGATTTGATGGTTGAAACAAAGAACAATCTCGCAAAAGATATTGTTGGTTTGCCTATCGAAGTAAAATCAAACAGGCAGCAAGTGAAAAAGAATAGAGCAGCGGAAAGAACAAATGTTATTAGAAGCATTAAAGCCGCTTGTAATGCTTTTATGATGGCGATGAATAATGTTGATATGGTTATTAATAGAGTTTACCGCTATAAAGAGGGTAACGATGGTAAAAAGCATACTGAAATGGTTTTTGTTGATTTCCGTTTTTGTGAGCTTGTCGAAGGCGATGATATTATTGTCGATTGCGTAAAGCAGTATGATAAAAGAGTTGGCTATAATGCTCAGATTCTGCGGTATGGTAGGATTTACAGCAGTAAGAAAAAGACTGCTAAAGCGCCAACAACATTTGCAAATGCTTATGCTATTGCTCGGCATATGGGTATCTTTGGAAACTTTACAAGTATCTATGATATGAAAAGCTCGTCAAGAGCACATATTAAGATTAATGCCAAGAAGTCAGGTCTTGACCCCGATCAGGTATCAGATAAAATCGAAAAAAGACTGCAAACATTAGGGCTGGAAGCGTAAAGCGTAGGGGGGGGCTTGTTCCCCCCTATTTTTTAAAACCAGTCCATCAGTTTTTCAGTTTGGTAGATTGTAATGATAACTATAACACTGAATCAAAAGGAGCTTAAAATGGATAACAAGGTAAAAGTAACAGCAAGGCAGATAAACGAAGCCGCACAAAGTTTAGAAAGTACAGGTGGCTACAGTAACCTTGCTAAACATTACAGGCATCAAGCACTCATCTCTGCAACAACAGGTAAAGGGGTTGCACTGATTGAAAAAGATTCTGCACTGCATAATCTTATAAAAGATAATGCAAAACAGTTGGCAATGGTATAAAACCAGTCCATCAGTTTTTCAGTTTGGTAGATTGTAATGCTATTCTATAAGGAGTAAAGATATGCCAACGTATGAAGTTAAAAATGTAAAGAGTTTTCGTGGTATGGAGGGATATGGTTTTGAATGTTCTCTATATAAAGATGGTAAAAGAATTGGAACAGTAACAGATACAGCAGATGGAGGTATGCTTAATTTCTATTTTAATGATAGAAGTGAAGAAAAAATCCTTGATGATTTCTGTAAAACTTTGCCAAAATGGGGTTCGGAGTATGGCAATACAGAATATGACACTGATGCAGATATATTTGTTAATAATCTTGTTAATAAGTTTGAAGAAGATAAGAGGTGGAAAAAGAAGTGTAAAACCAAAACTATTGTTAAGGTTACACCAAATGACAGTTTAAAGAAAAAAGAGATTTGGGAATATAAAAGAGATTTCCAAACAGTAACACCTGAAATTAGACAGAATATTGTTAAGCAATACCCCGATGCAAATGTTGAGTTTATAAACGAAAGATACCTATAACACTGATAAAGCAAGAGCCACTTGAGGAGTGGTTCTTGCTATCTTTCAAAACCAGTCTATAAGTTTTTCAGTTTGGTAGAGTGTAAACTATAACACTGAATGGAGATAAAAAAATGGCAAGACTAATGGTAAACGATATGTATAATATCCTAATGATGGATATGCAACTAAGACCAGCAATGGTTGTTGATTTTGGCATTGAAAAAAATGGCAGTTTTAAACACTCATTGTTGCAATCAGCAGTAAGAGCAGGTGCAACAGTTGATGAACTTGATGAAGCACTTGGTAACGGTGAGAAAATCACAGCACTTGTTAAAAAATACACCAAACAGAATGTTGTTTTTAAAACATCTTATGATTGATAGTAAAAACCAGTCGATGAGTTTTTCAGTTTGGTAGAGTGTAATGCTAACACTGAATGGAAAATAAAATGGCAAAGAAAAACAAAAACCAAAAGAGAAAAGCAAAACTCAAAGCAAGAGGAAAAAGTCAAAAACAACATCAAGAGTGTGTTTCTTCTGTTGTTATTGATTATAAAAAGATAGTAAGAGCTTTTCCTGATGTTCAAAAAAGACAAGCATATATTAGTGCTTTATGTCAAGAATTTTAACAGACTTGGGAGTTTAAAATGGAAATCAAAGGCATTGAAACAATAAAAGAGCTAACAGAAGTTATAGCAGGTTTGGTTCGTGAGGGATTGACATTTGTAGCTCGTAAAAATAAAGGTGTTTGGAATATAGAACTAACAGGAGGTCACTAATGGATACAGAAACAGTACAGGCTTTCAAAGACATTATCAAACGTGTATCAGATGATGCAGTTGATGAAATGGTAGAGGACGGAGTAGAGCTTAACTCCGTAACCTATATGGAAAAGATGGCAGTTAAGTTTGAACGATATGCAGAGTTGCTTTCCTGATAGATCTTTTTTTTAAATGTTCAAAAAGCAGTCCATCAGTTTTTCAGTTTGGTAGATTGTAAGAACGAAACTTAATCAAGGGAGTAAAAAAATGAAGACAGCACAAGAAATCAGAAATTTCATCTCACAGTGTTATGGTTCAGACAAACCATATATTAAACACAGCTTATCTAAAAGGCTTGTATTTACTGATAGTGTAAGAGTTATCAGAGAAATGGCAGAATGTTTTTGGTTGATAGATGCCATTGCAAGTTATCAGCATAAACTGATAAAAGAGTCTTTTCAAGTGTGGAAATTCTCTTGCAATACTACATTGCATCATGGTACAATAACTTGTGAAGATGGAAACGGAAACGAATTGGTACGGCAGGAAATCGAATACACAAACTTTCCACTTGATGAATTGACCTTGTGGGCAGAGCTTGGTGGTTATGGTTCAGAAGAAAATTGGAACGAAGCTATGGTTTTAATGGTTCCGTCCGAACGATAATAGTAACTAATCTTTTAGCTTTGGCTTGTTGTAAAATGGTGCGGGAGTCCTTTCTCCCTTAGTGCAGTAACGGCAAATAGTTCGTGTTTTATAACTTGAGTTTTCTAAAAGATAATAATAAGCTAGGGAATAGATAACAGGGGTTATCGTTTTATTCCCTAGTACTTTTTTTTAAGAATCAAAAACCAGTCGATCAGTTTTTCAGTTTTGTAGATTGTAAGGTTGCAATGGCCAACCAAAAACAAAAACTTATTTTTAGGGAATCAAAAATGGCAAAAGTAAAAAGAACAAATTCAGCAACATCAGCATTAGGTGGATTATTGGATACAATTAAAACGGTTGCATCAGTCGAATTAAAAGATAATCCCGAAGCACTGGCAGAAGTAAATAAAATGGTTGCAGATACGAAAGATAGTAATTTTATGACAATGGCTGAACATGCTGATGACAGTGTTGAAACTGCCCATCAGGTCGATGAGGTGCTTGAACAGGCAGGTATCGACCCTGTAGAACATCGTAGGGCAGGTGCTTTGGCAGGTGCTAATGCTATTGCCGAAGCGGAACAGGCAAATCAAATCGAAGAACCTATTGAATAGAAACAAACTACTTTTATCCCCTGTCTATCTGAGAAATAGGCAGGGGTTTTTTTTTGCCTAAAAATAAAGAAAAACTTAAAACAGTCTATATGTCTACCTTAACTTATAGAAGGGGTTAACAATAACCCCAAAAAATAAAACTCTTATTGAAAAGGTAGAATTATGAAAGATGTAAAAAAGGCTTTGGTCGTTATGTTTGGTGATAGAATTATGATGGATTTAAAGGCAGGTAAAAAAGTCGATGCCTGTAGAAAGATGATGATGAAAGATGATGATATTGTAGAAAAGTATATAGACGTTATAGACGGTTCAATCGGTTCGTTGGTAGTTGTAGCCGAAAAAGGAAACAAAGAGCTTACAGAGCTTGCTGTGAAGTCTATACGTCAAGATATAATAGTTATTGCTTCATTGGCATTTCAGCATATACTTGAAAACGATTATTTGACAAATCAAACGAAATAGAGTATAGTAGAATAGCCCTGTCAATATGGCAGGGTTATTCTTTTTTGAAAAATATTTGGTTTGGTGTCTTTATATATTATGTAAGGCATAGCAAAAAGCAAAGCCTAAAATTACTATCTTATGTAAAGGTCAAATTATGAGTAATGAAAACAAGTATGATTGGAAAGAAAGATTTACAGCACAAGAGAAAAAGCAAAAAGAGTTGAAAGCATTAAGAGTTGATGGAATGATTGAAACGGAAATAATGGAAAGAGCATTATGGGATAATGATGTTATGATGTTGTTCTGTATTGCTAACGAATTAAATCACAAGGTTTATATGCTAACAAAGTAAAGCAAAGTATTATCCTCCTGTCAATATCGGCAGGAGGTTTTGCAGGAGAGCACTTTTTTTTAAATGTTCAAAAAGCAGTCCATCAGTTTTTCAGTTTTGTAGATTGTGGTTAGTAATAACAAGTAAATAAAATTGAGTTTTTTCAAGGGAAAAGATTATGGAAGCAACAAAAACAAGAAGTAATGTAGTAATCGAAAGAAAGATTAACAGTAATGATATTGGTAATGAAATTGCAAGTCGGGTTGCAGGAAAGCCAATCGATATTTCCGATGTGTATTGTGTTAAAACAGGTCAATTTTTGACCGAAGATGAAATGAAGAAAAAGGGAGTAAACTTTGTTTCTATATCTTATAAAAAAGATATAACGAAAGATTTACTAAAAAAGAACAGGGAAACTAAAGAACCAACAACATTTGAAAAAGTAATAAAGACTATGAAAATAGTTTTACTTTGTGAAGCAAAATGGGCAAAATTTATTGCCAAATACTCAACATTAAGCCTTGACGAAATACAAGAAATTGTAAAGCCATTTCGGTCAAACGGTGTTGAAAATTACCATTGTAGAACAATAGGTAAAACAAGACAGGAAAAGACCACAATTAACGGTATCGTCTTTAAGACGGTAGAAAAGACACAATATTTTGATAAAGATAATCGGGAAATCGACAGTAAGGTTATGGTAGATTATCTACCTAAAAAGTCTTATACTTCAATGCATAAGAAATATTCGATACCCGAAGATGTTAAATTGCCGATGTATCGGACAGTAAGGGTAGACAGTTGCGAATGGGTAAAATCCTTTGGTTTTCAGTTTATGCCTACCGATAATGAATTTAACGTGTAAGCCCTTGAAATAGGTCGTAGTGCCTATCTTAGCCTTGCCCCTACCCTGGGGCAGGGCTTTTTTTTATGCTCTTAAAACGGCACACAGGCAGGCACAGGGAAAGCCAATTCAGTAGGTATATCATACCCACAAACTATTTTTCTATTAAGGATAAGGTATGTCGTCTATAGATTTTGTTTTGGAGTAACCCTGCCCCTTAGGTCCGAGAATATAGCTTTTATAGTATCTATAAACCACTTCGATTTTCGTCTGTCCCAACAACCTATTTTTCAGTTCAAAACTTTTTAGATATTTAATTAAAGGATTTCTCTACGAATGCCGATATACTATATGGGGTAATATTGAAAGGAAAAGTATGCCATTTAAAGATAAAAAGAAACAACTAGAGTATAATAAACAATGGAAAGCAGAAAATAAAGAAAAAGTGAAGGAATATCAAAGTATCCATCAATCCACATATAGAGATAAAAAATATCAAACATCGATAGTTGAACTACAAAAACTTTCTTATGAAGATCAAATACAATATTTGCTAGGGTTACATGGGGCAAAATGTCAAGCTATTCTCCGTAGAATTAATAATTTAGAATTAGAGCAAGACATACAAAAAATTATTCATAAAGAAAGACAGAAAAAAGTAAATTTAAGAAGAGATAGTCATTGGGAATATATTAAAAAATGGATGACTGACAGAGGTTGTGACTGTGGAGAGAATAATATAACTAAGCTATCTTTTCATCATTTAGATCCTAGCAAAAAAGAAAATACAATTCGTAAAATGTGTGGATATAGCATGAAGAGAATATTAGCAGAGCTTAAAAAAGGTGTAGTTAAATGTAAAAACTGTCATACCATCATACATGCAGGGACATCTGAAGAAAGAGAAGAATTTTTAGTTAATAGATATCTTAGTTGTCATGTTAGTAAAAGACATAGACAAAAAAACAAATTGCTAATATGGGAATTTAAGAAAACTCTATCATGTATAAAATGTGGAGTAAGTGATCCTGTTATTTTGCTATTCCATCATATAAATAGTAAAGACAAACATAAAAAAATAAGTATTCTACATAGAGTTGGAATAGATATTATTAATAAAGAAATAGCAAAAACTGCTTGTTTATGCCATAATTGTCATGAAGATTTTCATTACATAGTAGGATGGAGAGTCCCAACGACTCAACATCAACTAGAACAATATGTAGATAAAACCATTACCCCTCTTAATGTAGATATTAGAAAATATATCCCTGAGATAGAGAATCTTGTAAAAAACTAAGAGACTCCTTTTACCTACAAACCTACTTAGTGGACCCTAAAAATAAAAATCTGGAAATTTTCAGCCCAAAAGTAATAGATTTTTAAACTATCCACATATCCATAAGATTATACTTGAAAGTGAAAGTGAAAAACTTATAATTGTCGAAAAGCCAATATTGACCTAAAAAGGATGAATATGAGCAAGTCCATTTTTGATATACAAGAAGATAACGTAAAGATCTATGGCACAGAGGATAATACCTATGAAGATTTTCCTGTAGGCACACATGTTAAGATTATATGTTCATGTCAAGATTTTCACTTCTTTTTTGGTGAGACAGGCAAAGTTATCAAGAATGGTAATAGATATTTGAGCATTATTGTAGAATATGATAAACCAAGACATTATGTAGGTGGAGCAATTGAGAAGACTTTCAACTTTGAGCCAAGAGACTTAGTTATATGGGATGATGTTACAAAAGAAATTTCTAAAGAACAAGAGAGGCTTAAAAAATTGGGAAAAGAAGAAAAAGCATTAGAAGAAGAAAACAAGCAAAGAAGTGAACGATTTGAATTGATGGACTTATGATAAGTAAAGAGCTATTAGGCTGTAGAGCATATAAAGCAAGTGATGGAAATAGAAAGATCATTGGAAAGATAGTAGGGCATCATGCGAACACCCAAGGATCGTTCTTTACTATTCTTTCACAAGAGGGAGAATTTAATATCCATAAAACTTCCAGCATTAGGATTACAAAAAAAGATATGGATGTAATTTACAAAACAATTATTCCTGAACGGATAGAAAGCAGATCGGATATTTTAGACTTATGAAGATACCTGAAGAGTTTATAGGTTGTGGAGTAAGAGTTAATAATACTAACCGCAAAGACAATGGTGTGATTTTAGGAAGAATAGCATCTTGGTATGTCAAAGGTAATGATGTTTTTCTTGTGCTTATAACGAATGAAGGAACTTTTAAAAAACTTGATTCAGATTATGCTATGATAGTTAAAGAAGATATGAGTAAGGTTAGAAGTGGTTTAGTTGTTGAAAAAAGTGATAGATTTGAAATTTTGGACTTATAATGTTTAACCCTATAAAATGGTATAAGAATATGCAGCTTGATCAGTTGCAAATAAAGATTGAGATGTTTTCTAGTCTGATCCACGATAAATTTATGTGCAATGATTATGGATTGAATGCTGATGGCTATTGGAAAAAGGATTTCACATGGAGAACAGAAAACTACAAATTCATCCATAAGGAAGTTAATTGGGATGAAGATCCTCAACTAGTTTGGATAGTTGTACCAAAGACGATTGATAATGATAGGGATCTCTCTAAACTTCATCATGGTTTGCATCCTTCTGATTGGATTGTAAAGATAGCAGAAGATAATTACTTTAGTTATCCTCCTGAACGATTACAAGGTGAGATATTGAAAGAACTGAAAGAAGACTTACTAAGCAAACCTAGAAATGCTAAATTTTTCGGGAAAAGTGTAAATACGGTATATGTAGAACCAGAGGCTGTCGAAAGTAGATTCGACATATTAGACTTATGACAAGATTATGTATAGGTTGTAGATTTGGTGGAAGATGGTCAGGTTGTGAGTTCCCTGATTGTCGGTTTTACTCTTATACAGAGGAAGACATAGAAAAATTAGAAGAATCAAATAGAGTCAAAGACAGATTTGAGATATTGGACTTATGAAATTTATACAAATAAAAGACTCATGTGATCAAATCAGATATGTTAATATCTCATCAATTGTCGAAATATTAACTCAATATTATAATGATAATGCCCTTAACGATGCAAATGGAACAAAAATACTTTATAACCTTGGCGATGATTGGTTTAAGATTCATACAGATGAAAAAACAGATCATTTTATAAACAGGTTAAAAAGTGTAAAACTAGATCCTGATAATGAAGTAGATAATAGATTTGAGATATTGGACTTATGATAAGTAAAGCACTAATGGGCTGTAGGCTCGAAAATAAACAAAATGGTCAAGTAGAAGGTACTGTTGTCGGATTCTCTATAGATAATACTGGATCATCATATTTCCTTGTTATGCATTCTGATGGAACTTTTGCAGATGCAAGTATAGGAAGTGTAAGAATTAATAAAGAAGATTATAGAAAAGTAATGGCAGAAGAACGACCAGAACCATTTGAGTCAATAGAAAGCAGATCGGACATTTTGGACTTATAAGGGAAAAACATGACAGATGAACAAATTCTAAAGAAGTTCAGGAAAAGAGAAAAGGTATGTGGTAAATGGATGGCAGAACGTGGTTATGATGCTTGGGATATATATCATAAAGGTGTAAAACTATCTAGGTACGTAGCTATCACTAAAGACCCATTAGGAGACATGATGAGAAATGATCCAGGTTTTGGTTATAGCTGGGATGATATGAGTGCTAGGAAAAGAACATGAAGCAATGGATCAACATTGATAAAAAACTACCTCCTGAAGACACTTTAGTATTAGCCAAGGTGATGAGTTTAAAGATACATGACAAGCATTCTCCTCTACGTATAGAGAGCATAAAATATATTACAGGCTATTCAACAGGAAAGCAGGGATGGTTTTTAAAGAGGCATCATTATCATGAGGGAGATGGGGACTGGTTAGGAATAGATCGTGATCAAATTATGGAATGGGCAGATGAGATAATATCAAAAGAAGAAAAACCGAGAAAAAACCCTAGAATTAACCATAGTATAATGATACATGAAGGTGAAATATTAGAAACAATATATGATGCAATGAGAGTTGAATTGAAATTGGATAAAAAGGTTAAAATTGACGCTCTTTCTAGATTTTCTGATTTTGAAATGGACAACTTAAACTCTGTTCATGTTATAGCAGAAGTAGAAAAAGAATTTGATATTTCTATACCTGATAAAAAGGCAGATAAGATGGCAGGTGTTATGGATTTATTCTCATATCTATGTAAGGTATTAGATGCCGCTGAAGGCAAAGGTGGAATAAGCAATCGTTTTGACATATTGGACTTATAATGCTAGATGAAAAAATTTGCAAAGAGCCATGGTGCAGTGATGTAATGAAGTATGGTGATGAAGTAATGTCATTAGAATATACTAATGGTAGATGGCATGAATTAAATACAACCATCTTGGTGTATGAGTTATTCACTAAGGACATACCTAAACCTCCACTTGAGCATCAGCAACAGATGCAAAAGTTTTTTTGGGCAATGAGAGAAAGATTAGATGCTCTTAGTAGTCTAATGGAAAAGAAGAGAAGCAAAAAGAAGCTCAAACAGATAGTGACAGTAGTTGAGATCAATGACTGTAGGAACTGTCCTCACTATGAATTTATAGAGAAGGTTGATAAGGGAGATGTATTCAGGTGCAAGTCATCAGAGAAGCAGGAGCATAGGTTGATACCAAGATCTACATGTAAGGAAGATTGGCTTTACATACATCCATATTGTCATTTAGAAGATAAGAGAGAAAAATGAATACTTCAAATGATTCAACAGGATTAGATTCAAGCACTGTAGCAGGTGTAGAGGGAGGAAATTATTCTCCACCTGTAAGAATGGTCATAGCAGAAGATGGAGGCATTAGATATGTTCCTGTGCAGTGGGAAAAAGATCTGGTCATATATGATCTTACTTTGAGTCAGAGTAGGTATCCTGATGGAAGTGTAGCAAATTTATATGCTAACATAAAAATAGATAACCATAAGAATATAATACATGACAGATTCGAGATTTTAGATTTATGAAAACTACAGAAGCATCCAAACAAACTATTATAGACTTTTTACTTGATGGTTGGGGTATTAAGTTAAATGATGATTCAACAAATAAGAACTACAGTGAGCTTATATGTGCAGGATATGCTAATTATAGTGATGGTATTATGAGTAAAAATTGGAAGACAGAATATTATAGAGAGACAGTACCTGAACCGATAGAGAGCAGATTCGAGATAATGGATTTATGAGGAATAAAATGAAAAGATATATTCTAATCGTATTACTTTTAACTTCAATAGGTTATGCAGGGCTAACGGAGATTACGACAGGAGAGCATACATTCGGATCAACTGAAGTATATGACCGTATAACTATTATTAACAATGCTATTCTCAATATAGAAGGTTCTAAAATTGATTCTATGTTTAGTTTCGATAATAGTAGAATAAACTTCTATGATGGCAATTTGAGCTATGGATATGTAGGAAATGACTCAGAATTTCACTATTATGGTGGAAATATTCAAAGTTATTTGTATTATGACTTTGAAAGTGATTATGTTTCTGGTAAGATACACATATACGGAACTGGTTTATATTTTGATTACAAGTGGGTTCGTGGAACATTGTCAAATGGTGATCCATTAAATTTATATATTAGAGTAAGTGAAATAGATCCTGAAAGAGTCATATTGCATGAGATACCTGAACCAACGACTATAGTATTATTAGGATTAGGGTTTATAGCAATATGGAAAAGGTAGAAATGGAAAAAGAATATGACAAAAGTGAAGGAATAGATCCTTGTCCATTATGTAATGGCAGAGCAGAACTTTTGAGTTGCTGGAGAGGCATGAAACAAGTGCCATCTATGAACAAAGAAGAAATTGTCTGTTTGGAATGTGGTCTGACTTTAAAATGTGATAGATCTTCTCACAAAGCAAGAAAGAAGTGGAACACAAGGTCTAATAAAGAATTAGGTATAGTTCCTATGCCTAAAGATTACATTGGAGCATTCTACAACAGTAATGGGCCATGTGATATGGTTATTGGGCCTTGTGCTTGTGGTGCAACTCACACCTCAGAAGACTGGGTGCAGAAAAAAGGTTCATTTGAACAGAAAGATATTAGGCATGTTGCTACAAGTGATGGTGAACATCCTGATGAAAAAACTGAAAACGTCATGTTTGTTTGGAGTATTGATGGGTTTGGCTTTGGAACTACTACTTTCTTCTATGATGATGGTAAGTTAAAATGTGATAATGAGGCAATGAGCAAAGATAGCATTAAGAAAATACTTTGTGAATTTGTTGATAAAGCGGAGTTTGTCGGATGAATCAAGTAAGAAGAGAATGGATTGTAGATTGTGCTAATACTGCTACAGAGACTTTAAAATTAGGCACTCATCGCACTATAAGCAGAGAACGTATCCAAGAGCTTGTAAACATAATTGCTGAACTTATGCAAGAGATCGATGATCTCAATAAGGTAAAAGATAAATCAGAACCATCTAAAGCTTTTAGAGAACGTCTGACAGATAATGCAGAGAACTTTGATTCAATTGTTTCAGACATGTTAAAGCACATAGATGATTTAGAGAAGGACAAATGATGTTTGGATTCTATAAAAAGCCATGTGAGCATAAGAGAAGTCAACCGACTCAAATCACTTTATGTGAGACTCTTAATATAGTCAACTCTGACATTGATGGAGAGTTACATAGGGAGATCCATTTTTGTAGGGACTGTAGGGTATTGTTTTTACCTTGGAATAAAGAGAAATTTAAAAATTGGCATGAGAAGAAAAAATGAGCGAAGAAGCATATTATAAATGCAAAAGACTAAAGATAGATGCTATTCTTTGCTCTTATGTTGGAGTAAAACATGGTGAATGCAGATTAAAGATACCACCTGAGCCATTCAAATGTTTTTTTGAAGAAAGATATGGAGACAAGTCAGCTTGTGATCCTGCTAATTGGGCATGTAATAAAAAGGAAAAGAAATGACTCGATTCAAATCTATTAAAGAGTTAATGGAGTATATAGAAAGTTTAGATGCTATTGGTCATGGGTATGCTGTAGAGAATTTTACCTGCTACAACTGTGATGAATGGTATGAATGCCCATATGCTTTTGATGCTTATAGTACAGATGGTGAATGTTTAAGGGATAAATAAATGAAGACAGCAATATATGCATTTAGTGGTGATCCTATTACCTATGGTCATATGAACATTATTGAAAGAGCTATAAAAGTTTTTGATAGAGTGATAGTAGCTATAGGAGAGAACCCTGATAAGACTTATACTTTTAATTTAGCGGAAAGAAAAGAAATGGCACTTAGGTGTTTCTCTAATTCTGCTGGTATGGCTCATCCTCATATTACAGTTATGTCTTTTTCTAATCTCCTAATAGACTTTGCTTATGAGCAAGGAGTAGATGTAGTAGTAAAAGGAGTTAGAAATTCTGCTGACTTTGATTATGAAGCTGTTTTAGATAGTGTTGGCAAAAGTCAAAAGCTTGGTATTGATACACATATACTCTTTGCTGATCCTGAACTTGCTCATGTTAGTAGTAGTGCAGTTAAGGCAATTGCTAAACATAATGGAAACATAACTAAATATGTTCCATTAAATGTAAAGCAGGCAGTAGAAGAAAGAGTCTGTGAGCAGCATATTTTAGGAATAACAGGACCAATAGGTTGTGGTAAATCTCATATAGGAAAGATACTCTCAAGATACAAATACGAAACTGGCAACATGATAGATGTTCATAACATTGAACTTGACCATATTGGTCATGATATTTTAAATAAGCTCACAGAACCTGCTTATGTTAAGGTTAGAAAAGAGATAGCAGAAGCCATGGATCAACCTGAACTTCTTAATAAAGATGGTTTTATAGACCGAAAGATATTAGGAGAAAGAGTTTTCTATTATCCTCAAGATTTAGCTAATCTTAACAAGTTTATGGAAAAAGCTATAATGGTTAGATTAAGAAAAGAAATTTCTGGGAAAGAAGGAATAATTCTTATTAATTGTGCTTTGTTGGCTGAGTCTAATATGCTCCATATTTGCAATAACAACGTCTTACTAATAGATGTGAGTAAAGACACCCAAACCAAAAGGTTAAAGGAACGTGGGCTATCTGAGGAGCAAATAGAATCACGTACAAGTTGTCAATATGATCATGGGCGTAAACAACGTACTATAGAAAAGCAAATCAGTGAAGATTGTCATGGTAAGTTATGGTCTATTGATAATTCTCAAGATTTAACTAATGATGAAATATATGCATCTTTTGATAATATATTTGGAGAATTAGATGTTTGGCTATAACCTATTAGAACTTTACTTTATGATTAACCTTATATACACAGTTATAACTTTTATATTCTTACACAATATCATAGCTGAAAAGGTTTATAACGAATATAAGGAAACAACTTCTAAAAGTTTAACTAGTGGAGAGCTTACAACATCTATGAACGTTTTTTACGTTTTTAGTGTAGGCACAGGAACTTTTAGATTAGCTAATGATTTTCTTAGGTTAATAATCGTCCCTAAGAAATGCATATGGTTGTATCGTATATATGGAAAAGATGAATAATGAACTTGACACAGATTAAAGCTGCTTATACTGCCAACTTAAATGAAAAATTAGCTTATTACTTTAATAAGATTGAGGAAGAAATGATCAGTCGTTTTCGTATTATAGAGCAGGGAGAGGATATTGCTATGAGTGAGCAAGGTATAAATCAATACTCAAATTCTTTTTCTGATGAGTACAAAGATGACATGATCAAAGGGATAAAAGAACGATATGCAGAAAATTGGGATGTTTCATATGTTCCAGCCAATAAAAAGCAAAAAGATCATTTTGTTTTTGCATACAAAGGTGAGCAAGCGGGTTTTGCTTCTCATATAGTTCATAGTGGCACTATTATAGTTAGTAAAGAAGAACCTATTGAAAATCGTAATGACATATTGGACTTATAATGAAAGAATCAGATATGAATACAATATATTATTTTATCACGCGAAAAATAATTAGACAGTTATTTATAAAGATACAAGTGGCATATAGGTCTTTATTTTATATACTTTGCATAATAGCATTAACATGGCCTGTTGCTTTTTTTATAGAGAATGACCCTACTGTGAAGGGAATCCTTGCTATATTATGGCTTATTCTTTTGGCAGTCGGCATTGTTATACGTATATTTTTGTTATGTTGTGATAAAGATTGGGATGATGAGCCTTTATTTGTACAACGATTTATTGAAGATTGTTGTCGTTCTAACAATGAGATGGAGAAGAAATTTAAAGAAGCAAGGGAAGAACTGAAACAACGCAAGGCAGAGGAAAAAGCAAAGAAAAAAGAGATAGCAGAACGTATCGATTATAGAAGTGATATTTTGGATTTATAGATGAAAGAAGAATGGGAAAAATTAGAAAGCGATTTATTACATTTTTGTTCTGAGTTTTTATATAAGCAGGCCAATTTTGAAGACTTTAAAGATTTGTATTGGATAGGTGGAGGTTTTAGTGACGGAGAGTATTACTGTTGTGACTGTTGTAATGAACAAGTTGATAAGATTAATAAGCAGTTAGAAGCTAAGGGAGAAGATCCTGATGCTTTCGTAGATGGTGGATGGGGAGGTATGGAAGAAGATGGTTGTGCTTTTTGTGAAGTATGCAATGATAGACTAGAAGTTTCTTTAACTCAATATGGAGTAGAATCAGAAGTGGATCATTTTCTATCATGTGATTTGATAGATCAAGAAGAATTGAGCAATAATCAGATAATAGATTTATATAATATTTTTGAATATTCAACTTATTATGATTTCAGCAATGAGTGTAAAAGAGGCATTTTAAGATTGGCTCATATAGTTTCATGTTGTTCAGGTAAAACTATGGGATTTATTGATCGTTTTGAGTTATTGGATTTATGATGAGATTTGGATCAGAAGAAATATGCAACATATGCAAGAAAAGTATAATAGATAAAGATTGTCACAGATACACAAGTGAAATGCTTGGCATGGATTATGTATTTTATACTTGTAAGGGAGAATGTAATAAGAAGTTTCGTGGAGAGTATGTTGAACCATTCGTTGAAATAGAAACACGTTTTGAGATATTGGACTTATAGATATGGGTTTTTTAACAAATTTATTTTGGTTTTATGTTATCACAAGTTGTATTAGTGCTCCTGCTATGGGCATACGAACTTATAGGATGGGCATTAAGAAGTATGGTAAGAGAAAGTCTGTTGTAGAGGCTTTTGTAGTGGCAGGGTTATGTCTTGTGATTCCTTACATAGGTTTTTGTGCTATGACTTATACTTCTTTTCTATGGGTTAGGACTACAACTAATGAGTGGGTAAATGGAGATCCGACAAGTCCTAAGAATGCATCAGATCCGAATTTTACTCCTCCCCCGAAAAAAGAGAAGAAGGTTAAACCTGTTGAGAGTCGTTTTGAGATAATGGATTTATGATTTATCGTTGTAGAAATTGCAGTACAGTATTAAAAGCAGAGACCTGTGTAAACAGTCAATTCTGCTGCGAAAGCTGTAGTGTGCAATATTATGAATATCTTCTAGAGAATAAACCAGTGAATGATGTATTTGGCAATAAGATAATAGTCGATCAGACTGTATTATATTTTTCAGATAGTAGTGCATGCAGTGCCAACTTTGCGATAGTTGCAGAGGTTCATGATGAGAAGGGTATAGAGCCTCATATCATCTTAGAATACATGGGTAAATGTTCAGGCCCTGATTCCTCATTTGATTATTATAAAAGGAATAAGGGTCAAAGAAGCAGGAAGATAACTGCTTATTCAACAAAAATTATGATTTTGAATGATTTGTTTAAGATGGTTAAATTAGATCAAACTGTAGGATGCCCTGAAGATCCAATTGATAATAGGAAGGATATATTAGACTTATGAGATGTCATACTTGTCGCAAAGAAATATATTTACAGAACTATCGTTTTTTCAAGTATTCTTGGGATGGAGGCTCTTATGAGTTCTATACTTGTTTAGGAACGTGTGGTGATAAGTTCCTGTCAAAATACGAAGGTTATCATGAAAACTTTAGTAATAGAAAAAAGTTTGATAAAGAAAAGATTTGTTGGAAAGAAATGGTTCAGTCCCGTTTTGATATTTTAGATTTGTGAGGAAATTATGGCTTACATAAAAGCGAAAGAGAAGAAAGAGTTATTAGAGTTGTTGGATTTAATTGCTAAGGGCAGTTGGACAGAGAAGACAGAATATTATTCTGATATTGGATCTACTTTTTACACGGATTTTCTTGAACTTGATAAAAATTGGAAGAAGAAGGCTAAGAGATTGAAGAAGTCGTTGAAATAAAAATTTTTCGGGACTCTTTCTAGATCTCCTATTACTATTATTTGATTGGTGGTATTTTTAACCTGCCATTTTCTTTTATTGTCATTTATTGGACTCATAACTATAAATTAGGGTTTTTTCTTTAAAATCCTTTATTCTTATATCGAAAAATATATTTCAGATAAAAGCAGGAGAAAAACTGCAATATAACAACTTCATATTATGGTAAAATGTTTTATAATAATATTTTTATTTTTAGCAAGTTTGTCATCTGCAATTGTTCTTCATCCTGATGGAGAACCATCCCCCTTATGGTCTAACAGGCCTTCTGATGCCGTTTTAGCAAAAGTCGGTGCTTGTTCAGGGGTAGTCATTCATCCCAATTACGTTTTATCTGCTGACCACTGTGGTTTTACTAGCGTCACTCCTGTAATAATTAATGGTGTCACCTATTATTCAACATATTTTCGCAGTCATTATTACAGAGGTGATCTTGTACTTATAAAGATTGATGCAGAACTTGAAAATTTTATTCCAATACCAGAGTATGACATATTAGATGTTGAAGAAGATAAAGATCCTAACGATCAAGATTTTAATGTAGTTGTAGGTGGATATGGGGCAATAAGAGGAGAAGCTGTTTATGCTACTTATGATTTAAATGTGGTTGTGGGTTATAGATGGACTACTCCTTATGGAACCTTAACTTGGGGAACTAATGAGATTTATGGTCATAATATGGCAAGAGCTTACATGCTATTCGATGAACTTTTTTCAACTCCTTATGAATCTGCTTTAGCAGTATATGACTCAGGTTGTGGTTGTTTTATGTATAGAGATGGTTTGTGGTGGACTATCGGTATTGGAAAAAGTGTTACCGATTACGGATACGACTATTTTAAGCATCCATCTGATCCTGGAAGAGATTATGGAACACAGAATACAATCAATCGAGTTTATTCTATGAGTGGATGGATCAACTCTGTAATTTATGGTTCTGATATGAATAGAGATGGATATATTGATGAGGATGACTTAGTTCTATTTTTAGAAGATTGGTTGGTCGTTGATAATCCTGAACATCCTAATATTTTTAATTATTACCATCGTTACAATTCTAGATCTGACTTAAATCAGGATGGACGTGTTAATTTACGTGATTTTGCGATATTTGCTAAAGATTGGAAGAATTAAGAGGAAAGCGAAAGTAATATATGGTAATATATAGTTACCTCCTTATGAAATGGTCTGACGAGATCTAACATGAGTCCCTGCAATCTTCGGAGTGCAGGGTTTTTTTATGTCATTATTATGTCGTAACGATCAAATAGTATTCATTTCCTATTCTACCCACAGAAACTAGTCCTGTTTCAAAAGCCACTTCTTTAATCTCTTCTACATCATCTATTGTATAAGATGTTTTATTAAAAATAAGTTCTCCGTATTCTCCTGTAGCCATTGTGGAACCAAATAAGGTTATAAGTCCCTTAGGATTAGGATTAGGTTCAAATTCAACTACATTTAAATAATTAATAGCGTTCCACCTATTAACATACAACATAGAATCTTTTAATCTTACAATTCTCTCTTCATCAGTAAGAGTTTGATGAGAAACTTTATTAGCGACAATAACATCTAGAGCATAGAAGTAATTAATAGGTTGAGTAGCTCCTGTTCCTGTTATAAATTTTTCACTTTCTGTTTCAAACAAACAAGCACTTGCTGATAGCGGCATTCCTTGCACCATTACGTGATCGAATTGATTATTAGATGTTCTAAGTATGCTATTAGAATCTATAGAAGAAAATACTAATTTAGTTGCATTTGCAGGAGTTCCATTTCTTGTATTATAGTCTCCTATTGTGGAGAAGTATCCATTAGATACTAATTCATTTTGATAGGTTTCAACATTAATATACCCTCCAACAGAGACAGGTGTTCCTGAAGCATCTCCTACTGCTGTCCATGGGCCTTCAGGATCAGAAGCAGTCCAGTGGTTTGCAGTTGCTGTGCCTGCCGTGTCTGACATAATCCATGCAGAACCTGAGTAAGCTATGTACCAAGTATTTCCGTCAAAAGTATCATTACTAACATATTTTAGTTCTCCATTTGTTAATGAGATTCCGTCCCATACAAAAACACCTGTTAAATCAAGCAAGTAATAAAGTTCACAAGCTGTTACTGTATATGAAGGAGAAACGGCAACAACTGTAATTACTACATCATCATTATTGGTGGATGTATGGTTGTATGATTTTATTCCAGTCCCAGTAATAACGCCGCTACCAGCTCCTCCTACTGTTAGGGAAAGTTTAGATGTATTTGCAATAATATTTAATTTAGATCTATATTTTGTAGCAAAAACAATATTAGTAGTAGTATTTGTTAGTATTGAGCCACCAGCAATCCCATCTCCAACCCACCATCCACCTGCATTCCATGTCCATGTTGCGGATGCCCAATCACCTACAGGAGCTATGCTCATTGTAGAATCAGTTAAAAGCTGTGTAGACCCCATAAAAACATGAGTTCCTGATACTGTTATTTTACTAATAATAGCCATTTATACTCTCCTTTTAGAATGTTTTAGTTCCATCTTCTCTACCATCAAATGTTTGACCATAAGTTCTATTACATATTGGTAGTGAATTATATCCTTCTTTATCTAGGTTAAATAAAGAACATTTAAATCCTTGAACTGGTCCTTGTCCTGGTCCTATCACTTTTGCGTGTTTAGCTTGCCAGTATGAGCAGTATTTATGTTTCCCTTGATTCCAGCACTTACCATCTTTTTTAACTATATTATTTTCATTATTCCAAGACATAATAATCTCCTAAAGTTGACTAATTATTAAGAAATACTTATTTTCAGCATCGACCATACCAACTTGTATAGGTACTCCAAACAACATTATTTCTTGATACCTATTAACATCAGCAGTAGTATATCCGCTATCTCTTACAATTAACTCATTTTGTAAGCCAAGAGCCATAGGCACTCCTCCCCAAGTCGCTACGCTATTAGGTTCTGGTTGAGCAGAGATTTGATAAGTTTTTAAATAATAAAGTCCTTCTTTTTTAGCCATCCCAAATTGTATTCCATTAATTTTAGGATCTGAAGCAACGGTATTATAATCAACAAGATCTTCTACCTCAGGAGAGATAATAACATCTAGAGCATAAAAACCTCCTGCATTATCACTTACTGAAGTGTGTATATTATCATCATAACCTACGCTTACTGATAACGGAACCCCTCCTATTATAGCTCGTTGAATAGATATATCTCTATTTTGTTGAATAATAGAATCATGAGCCAAAGAAATAGCTAAGACCCTATCATCCTTCCAGTCTTGATAAAATTTAACTAGGTTATCACCAAGAGGAACTTGATGACTAATATTTCTACGAATATTAGTTATGCCATTGCTATCATTGTCAAAAATAATACCTTCTAATTCTTCTGTTCCTTGATTGCCTGCATATAGGAATAGTAATTCTTTTTGTGATAGTGCTTTATCAAAAATACAAAAATTATCTATATCTCCCTCATATAAAACCCCTCCAGTAACTGTTGAGGCGATATGCAAGTTTCTATTCATAGAAAAAAGACTCATATTAGTGGTCCCATTTGTTGTTGATAATAATTGAGCATCAACATAAATCTTTATGATTGCAGTTCCATCAGAAGCTTCTTCAACAATCACAGTTAGCATTGACCATTTTGTAGAAGTTCCATCGTAAAAATACGCTCCTAATGGCAGATCTCCAGTACTTGTTTGATTAGTATTAGTTGCATATCCAGCACTTATAGTAGAATTATTACTAATTTGGAAAAAGATAGTACTTGAAGATGCAATATTAGTTGCAGCAAAAATCCTACCTCCTGTAGGTGGTGTTTCCCAAAGCGGTCTAACCCACATATTAAGTGAGAAACTATTTTGGAAAGTAGATTGAAATGTCTGATCCGTATCTATATAGTCGCTGCCCAAGCCATCAAAAGACAAAGCCCTGTTTATTTTACCTACAATGGATTTATCTTCTGTATTTGCCACATTAAAAGTTCCAGGTTTAGTGGAATCAGTGGTATTCACTATTGTGGTATTTGCAGCATTATCATTCATTTTATACTGAGCTACTATATTTGATGTTAAATCGATATTCATATTGTATTTCCTTAAAAAATCAACTCTTTATTATTCCGAAAAAAATTATATTTACCTTTATAAAAAAGGAAAAACAGAGAAAAGTCGAAATATAAGTATATGAATTGGTTCGACAAGATACAACTTATTGACTTATTAAAAGAGTCTGGTAAAAGAACTCCGATAATAAAGACCGCTACTTGTGGAGAGCAATGGGATAATCAAGAAGGTGATTGGCTTATGTTCGGTAACGTCAATCGTTACAGGCTTGATGCGTATGCAATTAAAGTATTTTTAAGTAAAACTCAATATAATTGGACAATTTCTTTAATGACAAATCACGCATATCTTGGAACTGCTCAGTATAATGTATTTTGGAGGTATGGGTTAGATGAAGAGAAGAAAGCCAGAAAAACATTTAAGAAAGTAAACTCTATCGTTAAAGAAACAGTTGAATACTTCATAGATAAAGAGAAGCCAAGCTCTTTATTCGATCCTGCATTAAGAAGCAAGATTCAGAAAATAGATAACAACGATTTAGCACACACAAATATTCCTACCATCAATTATTCTTATAATATAGATTATTCTGGTGACTGGGATAAGAACATCTATGGGGAAAGATATCCTCAAGGTAAAACTGAAGAAAGTTTTTCAGAATATTTAAATAGTAATATTTTTGATGGAGATGATGCACCTACAGGTAAATTTGCATTATAAATGAAATATTTATTAATATTAATTTTGTTATCCAGTTTTTGTTTTGGGTC